>Ga0134094_1001961_pt1 | contig 18500 bp, 16 predicted proteins | sample 5_1taG_FD_94458 | JGI IMG/M metagenome (GOLD analysis project Ga0134094, IMG submission 94458) | Switchgrass degrading microbial communities from high solid loading bioreactors in New Hampshire, USA - 5_19_20_110_A1 metaG | ecosystem: Engineered > Bioreactor > Semi-continuous > Anaerobic >... | reverse complement strand
TTTACAGTAGCTCCCACAGATACGACGTCAAGGTAGATGGAATTGCCCACCAGCCTGTCTGCGACAACCTCAATCATTCCGTTTTCCATGGGGGATACGGATGCGCCAAGGGCTGTAAAGGCTTTCAAATGCTGGTCTATAGGCCTGACGCCAAAATTGCACCCTCCGGGCATTGAAACCCGGGCAATTCCAAAACGCCCCAGTAATGAGCCGATAAAATAATATGAAGCCCTCATGTGCCTTGCAAGGTCATGGGGAACGGTATGGAATTGCAGGGTGCTGTTGTCAATCTCGATAGTATTTTTATTAATATATCGAATCTGGGAACCCAGGGATTTTAAAATTTTCAAGGTGGTGGAAACATCCGAAATGGACGGTATATTATCAACACGGCATACGCCGTCGATAAGGACTGTGGCAGGAAGAATGGCAACGGCTGCGTTCTTGGCTCCGCTTATTTCGACTTCACCGCAAAGGTGATTACCGCCGCGAATAACATATTTTTCCAATCGACCCACTCCTCAAGAATATTAACATTCCTATTATATCACTATAATTTGAAAATTCCAACCCTAATTTTTGTTACGTTTCGAGCATTTTCTTGACAGGAAAATTTTAGAATTTTATAATCTAAATTATTCCAATCAAATATAATTTTATACCAAAAAGGAAAGATGAGCAATGAGAAAGGGACTAGTACATCTTTACTGCGGAGAGGGAAAAGGAAAAACTACTGCCGCGATGGGACTTTGCCTTCGTGCAGCAGGAAGGGGGCTGCGCGTCGGCATCGCTCAATTCATTAAACCCGGTGATTCAGGAGAAATCAAAATATTGTCAACACTTGAAAATGTCAAAGTTTTTCCGTTCCTTCCCGATGTTAAGTTCACTAATATTATGTCTGAAGCTGAACGCAGCCATGCTAGGAATTTTTATTCTGGATTAATAAAACTAATTTATGAAGAAATTGATAATTTTAATTTATTAATCCTTGACGAAGCCGTAGCCGCCGTTACAGAAAACCTGGTTGAATTGGAAAGTATAATCCATTTAATCAAAAACCGGCCTTCAGGGTTAGAAATCGTCATAACAGGAAGGAAACCGCCACAGGAATTAATGGACATTGCTGACTATATAAGCGAAATCCGCAATATAAGGCATCCCTTTGATAAAGGGATACCTGCGCGAAAAGGGATTGAGTGGTAAAATATCAATCAAAATCAGGATTTTGATGTCATACCGGAAAAATTTCAATTCACTGATTTGAAATTTTGAACTGATTCATGGCAAATCTTGATTTACCATGAATCATTTTGCATACATCCCTACACCATTCTCCCTGCACCATCTCTCGTGCTCTGCGAGGGTTTTTGAGAATTTGGTGACACCTGTCTTCATGTTGGTGGCAAAATAATAGCATTTCATCACTGTGCTGTCCTCTGACGGGTCAATGGCAGCCTTTATTGCCTCAAGGCCGGGGTTGTTGATTGGGCCGATTGGCAACCCGTTGCGCTTATAGGTGTCGTAATCTTTATTCTCAACCCTTTTGTTGCCGACGGGCGGCGTCATAATATCAATATATTTCTGGGTGGAGTCGCATTCCAGCCGCGGGAATGTTGAAGGGTTCTCAAGGCGGTTATACAGTACACGGGATACCTTATACATGTCCTCAGGTTTCGCGGCTTCACCCTGTATAATTGATGCCAGGGTGATTACATCGTAAAGCTTCAACCCCTTGGCTTTTATTTTTGCCCTGAGGGAGGCGTCCACACGGTTATCAAAAGCGTCAAAGAATTTTTTCAGCACAGTTTTTCCCGAACTTCCGACATAAAACTCGTAAGTATCCGGGAAAATAAAGCCTTCGTATTTGTAAAAACGCCCCTTGTACTCCTCGCCTTCCGGTATCTCATTCAGAAAATCATATGTAAAATCATGATTTTCCATAGCCAAAAGGAACTCGGAGACAGTGCAAACTTTGTTTTCCTCAAGCTTTTGGGCAATTTGTTTTATCGTCATCCCTTCAGGGAAGGTAACCTTAACAATTTCTCTGTGGACAGTCCGAAGGGCGTTTATAATCCCTTTGTATCCCATATCGGCAGATAGTGGCGCATCGTTTTGCGGTACAAATTCATCCGCAACCCCTGTCAGCTTGCAAAACAGTCTGAAAATAATAGGCTGTTCAATAACCCCGGCTTCTTTTAAAACCCGGGAAACCTCGGAAATATCCTTAACCTGCTCTTCGTTAAGGGTCACAGGCACTTTTATGTCAGATTTGAACAACCCCGTAAAATCCAGTGCCCCTACTATAAGGAAATAAGCAAGCACAGCGGACACAGTCAGAATGAAAACAGCGTAAATTATCCCTCGGACACAGCCAATGCCTTTTTTGGCCCGGGGTTCTTCTCTATCCTCAGGCTCTTCGGTGTTTTCGGGTTTTAAAACTATAGTATCCTGCAAATTTACGGCATCAAGGCTATCCTTTTTTTCCTCGCCTGCATCTTTTTCATTTGCTGCAGGGTTTGCATCCCCAGCCTGGCTCTCATTCTCTGAAAGGTCAAGCTCCAGCTTGAATTCGGAAACCTTGTTTTTCCTGTCTTTTGCTATTTTTTCCGCCGTATCCTCGTCAACACGAAGAAGATTGCTCATATCTTCCTCGTTCTTTGCCTTAGCCAGCCTTTCGGCCTCTATGTCGCTTAGGATCTTATCGATATCATCCTGCATGGTGACCATACCTTTCCAGCTGTTATAAACGTTAAGGCTAATTTTTTCTTGCTATATGCCTGATATATTTTTCAGTAACCAGCAAATCAACAGGCCTGTCAAACCGCCCGTGGGGCAGGCTGCGGCGGACACAGTTGCTGTAAACTATCCCCACGACATACCCGTCGTAAGTATCCAAAAACCTGTCGTAATAACCTTTTCCGTAACCAAGTCTGTATCCTTTTAAATCATAGCACAAAGCCGGCACAATGCACAAGCTTTTTGCAAAATTTTCCACTTTAATGCATTTGCTGTCATCAGGCTCCAAAACTCCGAAGGTTCCAGGGGACAAATCATCCAGATTGTTAATGTAGTAAAATTCCATATTGCGGGTACCGTCGATGCATTTCGGCACCGCGACTTTCTTACCGGATTTAAGGGCTAAGTCAATCAGTAGCCTTGTATCAACCTCGATATCTTTTGAAACGTATGTCAGCAGTGTTTCGCAGTTTTTATACTGCCGCAGGCCGATTACCCGCTGCGCAATCAGACCGTCCATCTCTGCCCTTTCATCAGCAGGCATTTCCATTCTTATATTCTTGTAATGCTCCCTCAGCTTAGATTTAATCGGCCTGATATCCACATGAAATTTCCCCTTAAAACATCATAAATAATTTTTTTATACGTAAAAAAATTATTTGCATTGCATGGATTGCCTAAGCTTTTCAGCCATTTCCTTTGAAACAAGCCTTGCAACAATGCTCAGGGCAAAATCAATTGCAACCCCTGCGCCTTTCGCGGTGATGAACTGCCCATCCTCCACCACCGGCGAATCCAGAACCTCTGCCCCTTCAAGCTCATTTTCAAATCCCGGGAAACAAACCGCTTTTTTGCCTTTAAGCAAACCGAGATGCCCCAGAATCGACGGGGCGGCGCATATAGCGCAAACAGGAAGGTTGTTTTCGATTGCTGTCATTATAAAATGCTTTACCACAGGTGACTTTTCAAGGTTTAATGTCCCTGGCATGCCTCCGGGCAGGACAACAGCCTCAAGGCCTACCGTGGTAGCCTGGGAATCCTCCACATCGGCAGCCACCGTAATCCCGTGGGAACCCCGGATAACCTTGCCGCCAACGCCGATAGTCACAACATCAAGTTCCGCACGCCTTAAAACGTCAACTGTAGCCAAGGCTTCAATCTCCTCAAACCCGTTTGCCAAAAAAACAGCTATCATTTTAAATCAACCTCCGGTTTAAATCCTTAATCAAAAGCAAACCCCATATAGGGCGAATAATTTGCGGTATCCCTTACTATATCCCCTGCTTTTAAGTTCAGAGGGCAAATCATCCCAAATTTTTCGCCTTTGCATTCTTCATCCGGCTTCACCGGGCGCCTTAGCAAAATCTCCCTGCCAGGAAAACGGGAGTTTACCGCATTCAGCAGCATATCCTCGTACTCAGGGCGGCACAGCCATTCCCGGATAAATACCCTGCCTTCAAAAGGCTCGGATACAGCCTCCCCGCCAGGTATAGTTACAACCTCCCCGCCTGCCTGCAATGCATTCTCGGCTGCCAGAAAAACAAGCTCCTCTGGCCATTCAACCCATACCGGGAAGGATTCCAGCAAACCATTCCGGGTTTCAGGGCTATATTTGTATATTTTTTCAGGCTTTTCATACGCCATACCCTGAAGCCGGTCAGCTGCAACCGTTTCGGTACAAACCTTAAAGTATTCCTGATACCCGAAACGCTTATAATATCCATATAAGCCGTCCTCCGCCGGATGGAGGAATGTGGCATCTATATTACTTGCTTTTAAATACTCGTGAACCTGTGTCAAAAGCCTGCCAAAAATCCCTCTGCCCCTGTAGGCGGACAAAGTCGCCGCGGCATAGATGTAAATCAGATTGAGGCAAGGCTGCCCGTTTACAACCAGTTTTGCGGGCAGCATAAAGGTCATAGAAACCGGCTTTCCGCCTTCCAGCCAGACCGCGCATTTGTCCGGGGACAGGAATTTTGATAAAAACCGCCTGGCATCCTCCGGTCTGTCTTCCGGAAAAGCGTCTTGCCAGATTTTCAAAATATCGTCCGACATACCAGCATCAGCAAATGCTAACATCCCGTATCCCCTTAAGCTATAGCCTTTCGGTGCCAAGATATTTCTCAATTATCTCAACGGGGTTATATGATTTTTTGGCGCGCCTTAAACCTTCAATCCCCATATCATTTTCCCTGTTGATAAACTCATATTTGCCAAGCAGCTCCCTTTCGGCAAACTCACGGTTTATAACAGCATAGGCGCCGCTGTATTCATTTAACGCCTTTTCGGTGTGGATGTCAAACACCTTATCATTAATAGGCGATCCCATGGTCATGGCAACCACCTTGTTTGAAACCCTGATAAGCCCGCCAATGAGGTTCAGCGCCTTCATATTTTTAAGTGCCTCTCCGATGGCAAGCCTTTCGTTCCTCAGCCCGGGGTCGCTGCAATTTCCCCGCTCCTTGCACCATTCAATTACCATTTGGTAAACCTCATCTGCGTTGTCAGGGCTAATTGGCTCATAACTCCAGTCATAACTGGAGCTGAAGGACGCAATATGGTTCCTCTTGCTGTGGTATTTCCTGCCCTTTAAAAGTGCCAGGTCTTCTGTATTGTAGATATAATCGAAATCCGCCTCGGACGGGCGCCATTCGAATTGTCCCGGGAACCATTGGTCGATTTGCTTCTTGACTTCGGCGTTAGCGCCGAAAATTGTCAAAAATTCTCCCCGCTCGTGCTGGTAATCCTTTAATATCTGGATATTCCTTTTCAAATCCCCGCCAACGGGTATCAAATAAAGGGGCTCCACATCTCCCGAGCGGACAAATATGGAATCTTCATACCTTGCAATCTGGTTGTTATAATATTTTCTCCACATCCAGATGGTGGTAAATGAGTGCTCGCAGATATTCGAGCTGTTTTTATACAGAATGGGCGCCGCCCATTCGGCGTCCTTAATAGTAGGTTCCTTAAAATCCAGTTTAACGGCTGTAGGCATAAGAAGACTTACCCTTTCCTTAAAATTGCTTAATTTTACACGCCTGTCAGTTTAATAAGAGTTTGGCTGATTTCCTTTTCCGGCAAGGGTTCGCCGTTTTGGGCGCATGGAATCACCTGCCAGCCGAGTTTTTCGGCGGCGTACAATGCAGATTCCCTGCACCTTTTAAGATATTCCTTATCCCTTTCGTGAATATCCCGGCGTTCGCTGTCGCCCTTGTACCTGTTAATAAGCAGGCGCTGGGAAACCTCCAAAGGCATATCCAGAAAAACCACCACATCCGGGCGGGGCAGTTCCAGCAGGCCGTATTCAAAATCTTCAAGCCAGCTTAAATACCCATCCCATTTTTCCCTGGGCAGCTTTGACATCTGGTGTATCACGTTGGAGGTGGTATATCTGGCGGCAAGAATCAAAACGCCGGCTTTATAATCCGATTCCCAAAACCGCTTATAGCTTGCGTATCTGTCCACAGCATAAAAAGCCGAAGCGGCATAAGGGTTTACCGAATCCGGCGAAGAGCCGAATTCCCCGGCGAGGTACATTTTTACAAGGGCTGAGGACGGTTCCTTGTAATCCGGAAAACAAATCTGTTTATAGCTTGTCCCTCTTGACGAAAGATACTCGCAAAGAAGTTCAAATTGTGTTGTTTTTCCGCTTCCGTCAAGCCCGTCGATTACAACCAGCCTGGACATATTATTTCCCCTTCATCTGCTTATATCTTTCCCTGACCTCGTTAATTTTTCCGCAGGTCATTTTCCCTTCAGGGCATTTTTCGTTAAGGCATGCCGGGCCGCAATTTTTAAACAAACCGGGAGCAGCTTCAAGGCAAAGCTCAAGCATCTTTTCCGCAAGTTCCCTGATTTCCCATTGCGCCCTGTTGCAGCACCGAAGGGCAAAAAAATTATGCAGGCTGCGGGCGTTGAAAGTAACAATTAGTTTGGTAGCACACGCATTCGGCAACACATATCGGGCATCTTCGATGGCTTTCTTTTCAGCCGCCCGGGCAGCTTCCTTCTCCGGCATCCCGCTTTTTATAAAATCCTCCATGTGTTTAGCCTTTAAAATCTCGGTCAGCTTATCATAATACTCCTGGTCCTGCGCCATAGCCTGCTCGAATAATTCGAGGGCCTGGGGGTTGGATTGTATTTCAGGCGGGATTATGTATTCAAAGCTTTTTTCCCTGACATACCTCTGGCTCTGTACGCTAAAAGAAGCAATCCTGTGCCGGGTAATTTGGGCCAGAAGGGACCTTGAGACCCCTTCAATCCCAAAGGTGAATACCGCATGTTCGATGGGGCTTTCATGCCCTATTTCGGACAGCATGTCCACAAAGGCGGCGGCTTTTTCGTCGGTTAGCCCCTCCCGCAACTCCTGTATTGTCGAAGGCGAATAGCAAAGCTTGGCAGCAGATGCAACTATATGTTCAGGCATTGGTGTATAAGCCAACAACTCAACCCGTACCATGTAAACTCTCCTTTAAAACTCTATATTAAACAAAAGTATAGCAGAAAAAACAGTTTGCTTCAACACGATTTCCAGCTAAATCCTGAATTAAATGTATATATAAAATATGTTTTAAATACTGTTGAATTAATTGGTAAATTTTAGTATTATTGTTATTGGTGAGTAGGAATGATTGTTTTTAAAGGTAGGAAACTGATAAAATTTATCTTCGTTTTCCTCATTTTGATATTCTCAATATTGCCAACTAGAACCATTGGTCATAGTGGTCGCACTGATTCTAAAGGTCAAATATAAAATCGATACAAAATAATTATTTATATACCTAAATTGACTTAAACAGCAAAACTTGACCCAAAACAACTCTATACAACTATCTACATTTTAAAGGTAAAGTTGATACGCCCTATTTAGAAAACAGGCATTTTCACCCAATGTGAAAATGCCTGTTTTTCGGTAGTTCCTTTCTGCATATGGAAATTCCTATTTACTGTTTTATCGTGTTTATTAGATTAATTTATGCTTACTTAGATGCTGTTAAAGCGGGATTTGCGCTGGTGGTATTGGAAATATTAGACACAATACCGCCCTTCAAGGCAGAAAATGCGGCAATCATCTGCGGGTCGGTCTTTTCGGTCAGGAAATCGAACCTCTTTTCCAACGATGTTGGCAATACTGATGAAACATTGGGGGTAATGCCCTTGCCTTCGATTTCACCGCCAACTATAAGGGACAGGGAAGCGACAGATATTTTAACTGCTGCACCATCTGCAACAAGGCTGAAATATTTTTGCACTTTACCCCTGCCAAATGTTTTTTCGCCAACAACAGTGGTTTTCTTAAATTCCTGCAAAACTCCCGCGAAAAGCTCCGCCTCGCCTTCGGTTTTATTGTTCACAAGGGTAACCGAAGGCTTTGTGATTTCATAAGCGCCGGTTGAAACCAAATCAGTAGTAGTGCTGCCGTCCAGTTTTTTGGCATAGGTTCCGCGGGGGATGAGGTAGCTGATTACTTCTTCAGCCGCGGACAAATCCCCGCCTTTGTTGTAGCGCAAATCAAAAATATAGTTTTCAGCGCCCTGGGATTCCAGGTTTATATAAGCTTCTTTGAACTGCTCGGGAGTGTTGCTGTAAAATCCGGTAATCCTGATATAACCAGTGGAATCAATAAGCCTGCTTTCCACGCTGTTTATAACATAGGTGCTGGAAGACAGCTCAAAAGCAATCGCATCATTATTCCTGCTTACCGTCATCTTGATTTTCTGGGCAGTTTCCAGCATTGACTGAACCTGCTGAAGGGTATAGGAGGAAATATTCTTACCCTCAAACTGGGTGATTACATCCCCTTTTTTAACGCCTGCCTTGTCCGCAGCCGAATTTTTGTGGACACTGGAAATGACAACCGAGCCGTCATCGAACTGGGTGATTTCAATTCCAAAACCCGTGGTTTTTCCGGCCAGGCGGTCAATCTCTTTCCTGTACTGCTCCGCCGTCAGATATGCAGCATAAGGGTCTTTAATCCCCTTGATGTACCCTTCGGCGAGGGAAGCCCTAAGCTTGTCCTCGCCAATCTCGCCGTAATAGTTTTGGCGTACCTGCTTATCCACATCGGTAATATAGTCAAACATAGCCTGGCGCTCGCTGACCTTGCTGATGTTGTAGTTGAAATTCCTCATTGCAACTACCATTGTAATGGATACCGTAAGAGCAACTGAAATGATTATCATAGCAAGGGCGGCGCCCAGAGATACTTTTTTATTCATAACAATATACCCTTTTCTACCACTTTATGTAGCCATTTGCTATCGGGTCCACAGCAACGCCGTTCACCCTGACTTCGAAATGCAGGTGCGGGCCGGTCACGTCTCCGGTGTTTCCTGCCAAAGCGATAACAGTCTTTCCGCCGATAACCTTATCGCCAACTTTCACAAACACCTTCGAGCAGTGGGCATAAAGGGTTGATATCTTCCTGCCCTTGCTGTCCAGGCCATGGTCGATAATGACGTGGTATCCGTATCCACCGCCCCATGAGTTTGTGGAGTTGGCGTATATCACCGTTCCGCTGGCGGCGGCGACAATATTCTGGCCGTAAATCGGCACACTGCCGTTTGCAATGTCAATCCCCTTGTGCAGCCTGCCCCATCTCGGCCCGTAGAACGATGAGATGTTGCGGACTGCAGGAACAGGCCAGAACATATACCCGGCATAGTTTCCGCTGGATTGGCTCTCGTTGATTATTCTTTGAATCTGTTCTTCAAGTTTTAAATATTCATCATAGGTGGATTTATACTTATTTTCATTGCTTTTAATGTCGGAAGAGAGTTTCTGCACTTCCGATTTTTTCTTAGCCGACAGGTTTTCAAGCTCTTTCTTTTTGGATTCGGATTCCTTTTTCAGCTTTTCAACCTCGTCACGCTGGGATTGCAAATCAGCTTTTTTCTGCTCGAGCTTTTCCTTTTCAGAATTGATTTCGGCAAGCTCTGCCTCAAGCTCGTCCATCAGCTTCTTATCATTTTCGGCAATCCGCTTCATAATTTCGTACTTTATAAGATAATCGCTGTAACTGTCGGTGTTAAGCAGCATTTGCAGAGTTGTAAAGTTCCCGGTTTTGGACAATGTCCTAAGCCTTAAGCGGAGCTGCTGGAACTTGCTTTCAAGCTCACTGCGCTTATTCTGAATTTCATTCTCCTTGACAGATATCTCGGATTGAACCTGGCTGATATTTGATTCCATTTTTTCTATCCTGCTCATCAGCAGGTCAATCTGCGCGGTGCAATTCTTTATCTGGTCAGAGAGGGTATTAATATACTGCTGAGTATTTTTCAGGTTCTTTTCCTGTTGTTCAATCTTCTTTTTTAACTGCTCCGCCTGTTTTTTAAGCTGCTCGCTTTCCTTTATCATCTCATCAAGGGATTTTGCGCTGGCAGTGAAATTTGAAACAGCGGCGGGCGTCATTGAAACCAGAACAAAAGCCGCGAGAAGGGCAACTATACGGCACGCTTTTTTCCTAAATGACACCGGAAATACCTCCTTCAACCTTAAGGTACTTTCTAATTGAAATCGCACTTCCAGCAACACCTGTTCCAATGCCTATTGCAACACATCCTAGCAATACGGATGACCATACTTTGGAAAATGCCAGCAATCCTCCGAAAAACCCAATGTCAAACATCCTGAAAAGATTGCTGTAAATCAGGTATATCAACCCAAAGGAAATCAAAGCGGAAATAATGCCTAAAACAATGCCCTCTATAATAAACGGTACTTTGATAAAGGTATTGGTAGCACCGACTGATTTCATAATCGAAATTTCCAGACGCCTGTTGTAAACAGTGAGTTTGATGGTGTTGGCAATAATAAACAGGGATACAAGCAGCAGCAGCACTATAACCCATCCGCCCACCATCAGGACAATGTGCCGCACATTAGACAGGGATTTGGCGATATCTGCATCATAAACCGTACTGTCGATTTCGGGAATCTGCTTGATTTGGTTCAGCGAATCCTCAAATTTGCTTAAATCCGAAAACTCTATGATATAGCTGTCAAGATACGGGTTGTTTTCGCCCTGCAGCTCTTCCCTTAACTCTTCAGGAATTGAATCCTTGTATTTTTCAAATGCCTGTTCTTTTGAAATAAACTCCACATCAGCCACATTGGTAATGCCCTTAATTTTATCCAGCACCACCTGCAGCTGCTCGTCGGTGCAGCCCTCCTTTGCGAAGGCCACCGCGATATTCTGCCTGTTAACCCAGGAAAACATATGGTTCATGTTTTCAAAAACAAGGTAAGAGAAACTCGTAATCAGCAGGCATGATATAAGCACGCCTATGGACGCCAGAGACATCAGCCTGTTCTGCCAGATGTTGCGGAACCCCTCGCGAATCAGATACCTAAAACTGCTAAAACTCATATCTTGCACCTTCTTTCGCGAAAGGGAATAACCCGGAAATGTCCAGTGCCTCAGCATCCGCTTCAGACACCGTAATCCTGCGTTCTGGTTTCTGGTCGGAAACCACGCAGCCTTCCTGTATTTTAATTACCCGGTGTGGAAACATCTTTACAAGCTCCAGCTCATGGGTAACCATTACAATGGTGGTGCCGCGCCTGTTGATTTCTGTCAGCAGCTCGACAATTTCACGGGACAAGTCAGGGTCGATGTTCCCGGTAGGCTCGTCCGCGATAATTATAGACGGGTTGTTAACCAGAGCCCTGGCAAGGCCTACGCGCTGCTGCTCGCCGCCGGATAGCTCCTTCGGATAGCACCTTGCCTTGTGGTGAAGCCCCACAAGCCCCAGGACATACGGAACCCTCTTGCGTATCTGGGAATTGGTAGCCCCGATAACCCTCATGGCGAATGCCACATTGTCAAACACCGTCATATTGTTAATCAGCCTGAAATCCTGGAATACTATGCCCATCATGCGCCTTAAATACGGGATTTCGCGCTTCCTCAGCTTTGACAGCTTGTAACCGTTTATAATTACCTCGCCGGCGGACGGCACTTCTTCCCTCATCATCAGCTTCAGCAAAGTGCTTTTGCCGGCACCTGAAGAACCAACAATAAATACAAATTCGCCCTTGTTGATAGTAAGACTAACATCTTTCAGGGCCTTATTCCCGTTGTCGTAGGTTTTATGTACGCCTTTGAACTCGATCAAAGGAACACCCCCATTCTGAATTGCCACAGCCCTAAACCATAAGCGCCAGCCTGGGAATGACCAACTCTTAAACTATAAGGCTTTACTAATAATCCTAACCCTTTTTGGGTTTTAAAACAACCCAAAAAAATTTCCTCTAAAAACTTCAAATTTCATAATTATGAAATTAGAAAATTATGAGATTATGAAGTTTACGTTTATAGCCAACATCTCCCGCAAATTCCTTACGATTTTGCGGGAGATGTTACCCTTTAATTTTATTTCGTTTATCAGTATTTTACAGGGTTTGCCATTAAATACTTCTTGACCATAAGGGCGACTTTGAAAATAATGGCGTCATCAAACTCGCGCAAATCCAGCCCGGTAAGCCTCTTGATTTTCTCAAGCCTGTAAACAAGGGTATTGCGGTGCACAAACAGCTTGCGGGAGGTTTCGGAAACATTGAGGTTGTTTTCAAAGAAGCGCTGGATTGTGAACAAAGTCTCCTGGTCGAGGGAATCGATGGAGCCTACTTTGAATACTTCCCTTAAGAACATTTCGCACAGGGTAGTGGGAAGCTGGTAGATAAGGCGGGCAATGCCGAGGTTGTCATAGCTGACAATAGTCTTTTCGGTATCGAAAACCTTGCCGACTTCAAGGGCGACCTGGGCTTCCTTGAATGAACGGGCAAGCTCCTTGATGCTGTCAACAACCGTGCCGATTCCCACAGTAGCCTGGGTATAGAACTCGCTGCTGAGGGTATCCACAATCGAGCGCGCCAGCTTTTCAAGGTCATGGGATTCAATGCCGGGGCGTATCTCCTTAATCAGGGCAATATCGGTTTCATTGATATTGATGACAAAATCCTTGTTCTTGTCCGGGAAGAGGTTCTGGATTACATCATAAGCCGAAATGTCATTGCGGGAAGTAATCCTGATGAGGAAAGCCACCCTGCTGACATCGTTGTTAAAGCGCAGCTCCCTTGCCTTGAGGTAAATATCACCCGGCAGGATATTGTCAAGAATTACATTCTTGATAAAGTTCGCGCGGTCATACTTTTCGTCATAATACTGCTTAATGCTGGAAAAAGAAATCGCCAGCAGGGAAGCGTATTTCATTGCCTGGTCGTCGGTGCCTTCGACAAAAAGTATATACTCGCTGCGGGGGCGGGAACCAAAAGCCTTATAGGTATAACCTTCGTTTACAAAAGGCTCCTGAACCGTAAAGGAATCGGCGGTCACCGCGTCGCATGCCTCACCGATACGGCCTAAATCGCTGCATGCGATTATTGACATGGTTTCATCGATAACGCCAATAGTTCTGTCTATCGTGTCCCTCATCTGATGGACTACGCCTTGAAACAACCTGTTGGACATAATATTTCCCCTTCTTACATGAAATTTTCCGTAACAAAGCCACGGCTTATTTTAAAATCATATTAAAAATAGTTGCACCATGCGCATATTATACAATATTATATACATAATACACAATTCAAACGGATTTTTCAAGGATTAACCCTTAAAAAGTAAATATTTTAACGTTTTTTTCAAAAAAATCTCAATTTAAATGTGCATTCCAGAGATTTCTTGAAACTCCAGCAAACGGATTACTGCATTTACGCGTTTTCTGGAAGCTGTGTTTCCGGGTTGATTTTTACTCTGTTATTGTTTGCAGGTTTTCCGAAAATAGTTTCATACAGCCTGTACCCGCCGCTTAAATTGAAGCACTTAAACCCGTATTGGGACAAAATCCTGCAGGCAATATATCCCCGCAGCCCTATCTGGCAGACGACATAAACCGGTTTGGACCTGTCAAGCTCACTTAAGCGCTCCCTCAGGCTGTCCAGAGGGATATTAATAAAGCCGTCGATATGCCCCCTGCTGTATTCGGCAGGGGTGCGGGTATCCATGAGGGTGACGCTGCCGTCCCGTGGAAGGCTGCCAACGTCATGCCAGTGGAAATTCTTAACAAGCCCGTCAAGAAGGTTTTGTATGACAAACCCCGCCATGTTCACCGGATCCTTGGCACTGGAATAGGGCGGGGCGTAGCATAGCTCAAGCCGTGCCAAATCATAGGCGGTAGCCCCGAAACGTATTGCGGTGGCGATTACGTCACAGCGCTTGTCAACCCCGTCACTGCCTACAATCTGGGCGCCCAGAATCTTGCCGCTGCCCCTTTCAAACAGCACTTTTATGCACATATCCCCACCACCCGGGTAATAGGACGCATGGGACGGGGAATAGGTAAAGGATTTGTCATAATCATACCCTAGCTCCATTGCCGCTTTCTCATTCAGCCCCGTGGCTGCAACAGTCAAATCAAAAACCTTCAAAACCGAACTTCCCTGGGTGCCGTGGTACTCCCTTGCTATCCCGCTGATATTGTCGGCGGCAATCCTTCCCTGCTTGTTGGCAGGGCCCGCCAGCGGGACAAAGGTTTTTTCGCCCGACACAAAATCCACAACCTCCACCGCATCACCCACGGCATAGATGTACGGGTCTGAAGTCCTCATCTGGCTGTCGACCACAATCGAACCTCGAAAATTGAGACTTAACCCCGCCCTTTTAGCAAGGGCAGTGTCGGGCAGCACTCCGACAGCCATAATCGCCATATCAGCCGTAATCACGCCGCTATCCATTGTAATGCGCAGTTCGCCGTCCACTTCCTCAATTGACTGAACCCCATTCCCAAGGAGCAGCCGTACGCCTTTTTTCTCCATATGCCGGTGCACAGCCGCCGCCATGTCGAAATCCAGGGCGGCAATCACCTGTTTTTCCCTTTCCACAACGGTTACCCGAAGCCCGGCTTTCACCAGGTTTTCAGCCATCTCAGCGCCGATATATCCCCCGCCGATAACCGCTGCGTGCCTGGGGCTCCGGCTGTCTATAAAATCTTTTAATTTAAATGTATCAGCGATATTCCGCAGGGTGAAGACCCTGTCAGAATCCGACCCCGGGATATTCGGGCGCACCGGATAAGCCCCCGGTGATAAAATCAGGTAGTCATAACTTTCCGAGTATACTTCCCCTGAATCCAGCCGCTTTACCTCCACATACTTTTCGGAAGGATTGATTGATATAACCTCGTTATTTACCCTTACGTCAATATTAAAACGGGCTTTAAAGCTTTCGGGAGTCTGAAGGATAAGGTCCTCCCTGTCCTGTATCACACCCCCGATGTAATACGGAAGCCCGCAGTTGGCAAAGGAGATATATTCCCCCCGCTCAAAAAGTATAATTTCGCAGGATTCGTCAAGGCGCCTGAGCCTTGCCGCGGCACTAGCCCCGCCCGCAACTCCGCCGACAATTAAAACTTTCATGCCATCCACGCCCCTTCAACCCTTTTTGTCTTATTTTTCCGAAAACCGGGACAATTATTGATTATATATATATTATATCTTAAAAATAACCATAGTCCATAAAAAATGCCGCCTTTTAAGGCGGCAAAATCTATTTCAGTTATTTTATCATATCCAAAAAGGTGTTTTCATCAATAATCCGTATTCCAAGCTGCTGGGCTTTTACCAGCTTGCTTCCGGCATCCTCTCCTGCCAAAACGATTGTTGTCTTCTTTGAAACGCTGGAGGATACCTTACCGCCATACTTTTCAATAAGGGCTGTTGCCTCATCCCGTTTCAGAGTGGGCAGTGCACCCGTCAGGACAAAGGTCATCCCCTTAAACCTCTCGTCCACCACTTCTCCCTGCTTCTTCATGTTAACCCCTGCTTCTCGCAGCTTTTCAACAAAATGCCTGGATTGGGGCAGGGAGAAAAATTTAACAACCGCCTCAGCCATAATACTTCCAAAACCGTCGATGGATGAGATTTCCTCAATACTCGCGTTCATAATTCTGTCCATCTCAAGGAATCTATCAGCAAGAAGTTTGGCTGCCTTTTGCCCTATATGCCGTATCCCCAGGGCGTACAAAACCCGGTAGAGATCGTTTTCCTTTGATTTATTTATAGCATTAATCAGGTTTTCCGCCGATTTGTCGCCCATCCGCTCAATTCTGGCTACATCTTCCTTTTGAAGGGTGTATAAATCATAGGCGCTGCGGATAAGCCCGTTTGAAACCAGCTGCTCCACCACCGCCGGGCCAAGGCCCTCTATATCCATGGCGTCCCTGGAGGCAAAGTGGATGATGTTGCGGAGTATCTGGGCGGGGCATTCGGGGTTTGAGCATCTAAGGGCTACTTCCCCCCATTCCCGGGAAACCTCAGACCCGCAGGAGGGGCAAGTTTTCGGCATAACATAAGGCTCGGAGCCGGGCTGGTGGGAAACCACCTTCACCACTTCGGGGATTATATCCCCCGCTTTCCTTATCACCACAGTATCGCCAATGCGGATTCCCTTTTCATCAATAAAATCCTGGTTGTGAAGGGACGCCCTGCTGACAGTCGTCCCCGCCAGGGTGACAGGCTCAAATATGCCTGTGGGGGTAAGGACCCCCGTCCGCCCTACGTTGATTTCAATGTCTTTTAAAACAGTCTCCTTTTCCTCCGGCGGGTATTTGAAGGCTGCCGCCCACCTTGGGAATTTGGAGGTGCTGCCGAGAATATTCCGCTGGGCAAAATTATCCACCTTCACCACTGCACCGTCGATATCAAAGGGCAGCGAGGAGCGGAGTGCCCCTATCCTTTCAATCTCAGTAATCGCCTCGCCAATATCCTTCGCCACAAAATAGGTCAGAACCGGGAACCCCAGCTCCTTCATAAACTCCAGCGACTGGGCGTGGGAGGTTATATCAGCCCCTTCCACCAGCTGGAGGTTGAAAACAAACAAATCAAGGTTGCGTTTGGCGGTTACTTCGGGGTCCTTTTGCCTGAGTGAGCCGGCGGCGGCGTTCCTCGGGTTTTTAAAGGGCTTTTCGCCGTTTAAATCCTGCTGCGCCACAAGGGCAGCAAAACTCTCCCTTGGCATATACACTTCCCCGCGGACAATAATCCTCGGCAAAGGTTTGCTGAGTTTATCCGGAATGGAGCGGATGGTTCTGAGGTTATGGGTCACATCCTCCCCTATCTGCCCGTCGCCGCGGGTAGCCCCCCTGTAAAACCTGCCGTCGATATATTCAAGGGCGATGGAAAGCCCGTCAATCTTGGGCTCCACGATATAAACCGGGTTGCCCACCGCATCCCGCACCCTTTTGTCAAACTCTTTGAGCTCATCATATGAAAAAACGTCCTGCAAGCTCTCAAGGGGCACCTCGTGCTGCACCGGGGCAAACAGCTCCGACGGCCTGCCCTGTACCTGCTGGGTATAGGAATCGGGAGTTACAAGCTCAGGGAAAGCCTCTTCAAGCTCTCTAAGCTCCCGGGTAAGTTTGTCAAACTCGTCATCCTCGATAGCCGGGGAATCAAGCTCATAATACAGCCTGCTGTATTCCTTTATAAGTTCCCGCAATTCTCTGACACGCTTTGCAGCCGTATCGCGATCCATATTTTAAACTCCTGTCCTTTAAATTTCTAAATTAATAAATTTATATTATTATACCAAATGCAGGTTTTGGATGCAAAATCAAATTAACTTTCAGCTTTCGCTTTTTAAAAGCCAGCTTGGCACCTCGCCCACAAGGATATGCTCCGCCACAGTAAATCCGGTTGTAATTTCATTAGCCGAACTTTCGCCCTGTATCACAGTATATATGGTAACCCTAACTTTAAGGGTTATTTCATGTTTTGTCTGATTTATGCCGGCGCCTTCAAACTTGTTTTCAATATCGGTTTCAACCGTTGAATTCATCGGCACTTTAATTCTGATTGCCGGCCCTCTGCCGGTGAGCAGCCCTCCCGCCAGGGAGCCTATCGGGATTTCAACCTTTTGATATTTCTGGTTGTCCAGCTCCTGCAAAACAGCCTTGCTGACGGCGGATTTTATAATATTGATGCTTGCGGTGTTAGTATGTATTGATACTATCTTCCCGTTTTCGCCCCTTGTTACCTGTGCCAGTTTTTCGTAATCAATGCTAATCTCGGACAAAACCTTTTCCACCGCGTCGTTTACCGCCCGGGTAGCCGCGGTGGCCGCCTGGTTATTGCCGTAAGCCTGTATCATCGGCCGAACCATCCAGTCGGCAGCGGCAAAAAGGAGTGCAAAGGCGATAAACAAAAACACAGCAAACACAGCCAGTTTTCTTTTTATCAGACTTTTTCTGCCATACCTCACAAATCCCGCCCCCTTAATAACCCTCGATATTTCCATACTACTCGGGATAAGTTGTCAGGGTGAATAATAATTAAAACCAATCGCTCGACAATTTGAGACACCAGAAAAAGCAGGGCAAATCTGAATTTGCCCTGCTTTTTTATATCGGGATTTTAATATTATAATCCTGCTCGTTGCCCACAGGCTGAAAGCCTGCCCTTTCCAGCATCAGCCTTATCCTGTTTATCTGGTTGACCTCGCTGGCACCCGGGTCGTAGTCTATTGTCAGGATATTCGCCTGAGGGTAGGCTTCCTTTATCTGCTTTACCATTCCCCTTCCCGAAATATGGTTGGGCAGGCAGGCGAAGGGCTGCATGCAGATGATGTTGTTAACCCCCCCCTCTATCAGCTCAACCATTTCCGCAGTAAGGAGCCACCCTTCCCCCGAGCGGTTGCAGATGGACAGGAAAGGCTCCGCCATTCTTGCAAGCTCATCTATTGTGGCAGGAGGGTTGAACCTGCG
>Ga0134094_1001938_pt1 | contig 18711 bp, 15 predicted proteins | sample 5_1taG_FD_94458 | JGI IMG/M metagenome (GOLD analysis project Ga0134094, IMG submission 94458) | Switchgrass degrading microbial communities from high solid loading bioreactors in New Hampshire, USA - 5_19_20_110_A1 metaG | ecosystem: Engineered > Bioreactor > Semi-continuous > Anaerobic >... | reverse complement strand
TACCGTTTTACGGAATCGAAGGAACAATTTCTTCTGAATTTAGAGGAGGCGATGGAGGCTGTAGGCATAAACCGGGAAATAATCTATTTACCGCAAGAGCAGCTGGATGAAAGGCCTCTTTACCGAATGGCAGTTGAACGCAGTGCCGCTGTGAGTTTTCTGCGAAGCAAAGCTTTTGGAAGGCTGATTCACAATGAATCTCACGAACAGCGCTTGTCTGAATTCCTCGGACAACACAGCATGCAATAATTCTATTGACTTTTATATGTTTGATATATAAGCTTATGAGACTTGATACAGCCTGTGGATCATGTTTACCGGATGTTATTACATTTGCACCTATACCTTTTGAATTACACCCATGGGTTATTATTCTATAAATATATGATTTCCTTTCCAGGACGATACAGATTCCGGAGATTCGTAATCTGCTTGTTTCTTATTCAATAATCCGGACACGTATTCCAATCCCATTGTCGCGATGATGAAGACTGCAATAATTGTGAAATCCCTGTACTGCGGCTGTTTTCCCATCTATTTCTATATAGAAATTTATTTACCTGCCCGAATATCCGTGATATACTATTGTAGTTAGCATTAAGTGAATATGAAAGGCAAAGTTGATGAAAATCAGCGACGCAAAGCTATAGGGTCTAAGTCCTGCAAGGGATATGATAGCCAGTTACCATTATTCTTTTTTTTGTGGATAGTGGCTTTTTTTATTGCCACTATATTTTTATGTTTTGGGGGTAAAAAAATGAAAAAAACTTTGTTTGTATTAGTACTTGTACTAACCATTGTATCTTCCCTCGTAGCCGGAACTTTGGCTACATATACCAAGACCCTTGATCCCATTGAAGGCGAAGTAACCGCAAAGCAGTTTTATATTGGTGCAACCGAAACAGCTTTTGCAGATGTTAAACTCGCTCCTTCTGAAGAGACATCCTGGGACTTCAGTGTTATCAACTATCAGGGCGATACTTTAACTGAAGTGGATATGGACCTGAATATTGTTGTTACAGTCGGCGGAGATATAGACGGATTGAATGTAGCTCTCTACGAGGGTGATACACAACTCGCAGAAACCGTTGTTAAGAATGGAACTATCAACGTTAACATCGACAAGGCTTTTAATAAGAATGTAAAAGAGCAGCGTGATTTTTCTGTTAAGGTTCTATGGAAGAACGGCCAGGTTACCGATGCCATTGATACTGCCAATGCGGATGCATTTGCAAAAGCCAATATTGCTGTTACAGTAACGGGCATACAGGATCTTGGATAATAAAACCGGAATTGGCAAAGCCGTTGCTTAGCTGCATCGTGCTGATAAGCAGCGGCTTTTTATTCCAAAAGGGCTGAAAGGAGGTTTTTGTTTGAGTAAGTGGAAAAAGGCGATTTTAATTCTATGTTTGTGCCTTTCTATTACGGTATCCATATCGTCCGGTACCATTGCTAAATATACAAAGACCTTGGATTCCCTTGATGCATCGGTTACCGCAAAGTCCTTTTATGTAGAGTATAAGAACCAGGATCTTCTGGATGCAATAATGGCTCCTGGCGAGAGCGTGTATCGGCAATATACCATCACGAATACCAGGGATGGCTTTACAACCGAAGTCGATATGGATTTAAATATTGAGTTTCAGTCCTGGGCTGCCGAGGGTTATCAGCCAATTGAGAATCTTCAAATATCCATCCAGAAATATGATCCAGCAATAGACGGAGAGAATAAATGGAAGCCCATATCCGAGCACAGTAGTGTCTCCGGAACCGGTATCATATGTGAAAAAATAGAAAAGGCGTTTCTTGCAAACATTTCAAATGAAGTGAAGATCCGTGTTGTTATCTACTGGCCTGCGGATCCAACTGTGCAGGCAGACGACCTGATCCGTTTCAGGAATAACCTGAAGCTGGTCGTAAACGGCACACAGCACATTTCTTAAACTGTCCTGTTGCATGGTAAAATACCTTTCCTTTGGTTCAGAAGACATTGAAAAAGGAATGGAATAATTTTTATTGTAGGCGATATTTCTTGTATGCAATACTTAATAGCCAAAAATAAAAGTACTGCATTTTGAAAGGGAAGGCTCCTGATGGATGATGTCAAATATACGACTCAGGAAGAGATTGATGCATTACGCGAAGAAATAAGGATTGCGAAAACAAAATATAAATACATTGCCGGAAAGTCTTCGAGTGTCAAGCAAAAGAAGAAACCACACCGAATCTTCTCGATTGCGAAGGCGGTATTTTTTATTCTTCTTGTGGCTTTTTTGAGCATGATTCTGGTATCGGTTCTCATAGCAAAAAATAGCGGTAAAACTCCCAATGTTTTCGGTTATCAGATTTATGTGGTAAAAACGGGAAGCATGATTCCTACTTTTCCCATTGGAACTGCTATTGTGACCAAAGAACCAGAGGATCCCGGGAAGCTGGATGTAGGAACCATTGTCACCTTTGTGGATGACGGGGTTGTAATTACGCACCGGATCATCGAAGTGATAATGGAGAATGGAGAGGTTTCATACCGTACCAAGGGGGACCATCCCGACAATACGCCGGATTTGAATCTGCTCACACCTGATCGTATCAAGGGCGTTTTTGTCTTGAAGGTTCCGTTGATTAAGTTTTCGCAATAATAAGGAGGAGTATAAAATTTGAGCGGGGAAAAATTTTTTTCCGACATTTTTTTCGTTTCTGATTCTCCAGATTTATCGGACAAACACAGTAAATTTAAAGTGGTCAAGATGGAGAATGTCTCCTCCTTTGAAGGCTATCGTTTTAAAGATGGCAGTGTCCGGCAGGTGTTAAAGGATATTTCCCTTGCGATGTACACCGGTGAAGCATGGGGAATTACAGGCAACCATACCTTCGAACTGAAGCTGCTTTTGGAGATTATGGCGAATGTCAAACCCTATTTGTCCGGGCGGTGTGTCCTGAATGAGCGGGGAATGTTGCGAAAAAAAAGGATTATCTTACCTCATGTGTTTTATATCGGGGATAGTCAGATGCTTTATAACAATATGAATGTGCTGGAATACATAATGTTCGCTACCGATAAGAAGGGTATAAATCCTGTCGACAGACAGGAGGAGATTTTAGATCTACTCGTAGCATCGGATTTGGGATTCTTGTGCCTGGTTCCGATCAAGTATCTTACAAAAGCACAAAAAGCAGTTATTACACTTGTGACGGCTGCCTTTTGCTCAACGACCAAATTGATCGTGTTCAATGTGCCGGAACTTGAATTTGACGAAACGCTGTATTCCGCCATGGCAAAGATTTCACAGCATATTAAAAGCGTGGATAAAACACTGGTATTGTGTAGCAAGGATCCGCTGCTGATTCAGGCCGCTTGTGACCATATCGCCGTGATACTGGATGGTTCTTTGAAATTTTCAGGCACGACCGATGCGTTTTATGACCGGTTCGACCGGATTGTTTTCCGGATTAAAATCGAGCAGCCTGAGGATGCCATGCAGCTTTTACAAAGTGAAATGCCGGCTTACTATTTTGAAATGATTGACGGCAGAATCAATGTATTTGACTACAATAAGATCGGATTGGCGCATGAGCAGTTGTACGATGCTCTAATAAGACTTCGTTTGAAGCCTGAGCTTGTGGAGAGAAGTGAGAACTCTGTAGAGAACGCTTACAGAGAAGTGGTAAAACAGTATGATTTACAAAAGCAGCTTTCTTAAAAAAGAATTACGCAATGCATATTTGGAAGATGGCATCAGCCGCAAGAAGATTCTTGTGTTTGGGGTATTTTTAGGTCTGTTGACCTTTGCCATCTACTTTGTGCTGCAAACGCTCACACGAAGTGTACTGATCGATGCGGTGCCGGAATTTATGTTCACAAGTTATTTCAGTACGCTGTATCTTTATACGATTGTTTCATATATTTTCTTCGTTTTTTATTTTATTATATATTATGAATACTTAACCTTCGCGGAGATCCGCAGGAATCGTTGGTATGTCCTTGCCAAGTTAGGGTATAACCCCGTACTGATGATTCACGGAAAGATTTTTATGAAAATAGTGACCGTGCTTGTAACCTATTCGCTCGGCTTTCTGGTTACGATTTTTCTCACTTATTTTCTGAAGTTTCCGTTTGTCTGGCAATATATGCTTTCACTCTATACGGTGGGTGCAGTCAATTTGGTGATACTGGTCATCGTGACACTGGTTTCATCTATTTTTATTAAAAATCCAATCAATGCTCGGTATATGGTCGTCGCTATCGCGATCTTCAAGTTTGTTTTTATGATTATGTCGAACTACTACGACTTGGTATCCGACCGGATGCTTATGCAAAATATAGCCAATCTGTTTGATTTTTCCCGGTCCCCTTACCTGATAATTGTAGGCATTATCATGTCCGTGTCATTTATTATATGTGTTTTTTGGGGCAACAATATTGCAAAGTACTACAACCGTTCTGTATATAAGGACAAGGTTCAACTGGAAGGTTATGAAAACGAAAATGTGAGCATTGTCATGCTTGACGATGCCGGCAACTCTTCGATGAGGAAGAAAGCAAGCAGCGAGTACAAAGCAAAGACACAGAATCGTCTGCTGAATATCGTGGTATCTTCATTGCTTGTAGCTGTCATTGCGGTGATGATGTCCTTTAATTTGCTGACTTTGGCGGTAACATTTGTCTCCCCCGAAAAAGAAATCGCCGTTTTAGGGGAGATTCCTTATGTCTTTCAATCAGAAACGATGGAGCCTGTTATCATGTACAATGACCTTGCTTTTTTCAATAAAATTGAAGATTCATTTCCCGTTAATGAGAGTGATATTGTCCTTTATAAAAACAACGGAGTAGTGGGGGTCTCCCGCGTTCAGAGCGTAGAAACTTCCGCAGCAGGAAAGCGGTATGTGGTGGATGTGGAAAATTATACAGATGTCAGACAAGTTGGCACATTCCGTGAAATCATCAAAAGAGAAGACATTTACGGCATCTATGCAGGACGAAGCCGCTGGCTGGGTGCCATAATCCTGTTTGCCAACACGGTATTCGGCCGGCTGCTGCTCCTTTTGATACCCTCTTTCCTGATATTCTTCTATAAGCCGATCAATAAATTCTTCCGTGAAATCAATAGCAGCGGATTGAAAGAATAGAACAAACAGAAAACGACAGGGGGGAAATAGGAGATAAAACTATTTGGAAAAAGTTAATTTACGCATATGGGATTAGTATTATTCGAGCTTTAATCCTTTAGGATTGACAGATGTTGCGGACTTATTGATCTACCGCTGGTGAAATTAACGAAATTAAGTGGCTAAAACTAATAGGATCTACGTTTTTAGAAATAAGAGACAACAATAAGTTGACATTTTTTTGCTTTTAAGTTAGGAGGCACAAGTTTGAAAAAAGCGCTATTTATATTTACGCTCGTTCTTACAATTGTTACTTCGCTTACTGCCGAAACATTGGCTACATATACTAAAACATTGACTCCGGTGGAAGGCTCCGTTGCTGCAAAGGTATTCCATGTTGAAAATTCAGAAACAACCATTGCAAATGTCCGGCTGGCGCCGACAGAAAGCACCCAGTGGACCTTTTTTGTTGTGAATTATCATGATGATGTTGTGACAGAAGTAGATATGGATTTGTATATTACCGTAAATCTGGGCGCAAAAGCCGGATTTGATGAAATCGACGGTTTGACGGTGGGGTTATTTGAGGGCGATAAACAATACGGCTCAACCATTATCCGTAACGGAACAATTGATATTGAAATCGGCAGGGCTTTTCTGGCAAATCAGAAAAGTACACGAAAATTTACGCTGAAGGTTTTGTGGGAAAACGGTTTGGTATCTGATGAGACTGATACCCATAATGCTGATGATCAGCATACCTCCAAAATTGCTGTTACCGTTACCGGCAAGCAGTGCACGCATGTTTCACATTCTGACGATCCTAAAGATCCTCCGACGAATCCTTCTATAGGAGATGTCAGTGTTTCCAGTTCCAATATAGTTGTGAACAATCAGGATATGAGTCTGCTTACCTTTAATAATTTCTCTACTGATATTAAAAATGGCTGGATCATAGAATTTGACACAGAAAGTGATGAACCCCTGGACACCATACAGGACGGTACGATTTATGTGACCAATCAAGGTGTCTCGAGTTGGAATACGGTTGAATTTGAGAAAATAGGCGCAAATCGCTGGAGGATGAAGCCGGTATTGGATTACTATCATAATGCGGTAGATTTATACAAAGATGGAACTTTGACGGTACGATTCGTCTGCGAAAGCGAAAATAAAGATCCCAATATTTCCAATGGAATAGTAAAAGTACCCTATGTTGTTTCAGGAATTCAGGCAAACTTCAAAACAGATTATACCAACTTTTATGTGGACCTTGCCAACTTGGCAGAGAACAGCAGGATATACGGCTGGGAGATTGCGTTCAAGACCAATGTTGAGCTGAATACATCGACAATAAATCCGTATACCCTAGAAAAGATTGACGATGACGGTACGTTTAAGACTTATAAGATAAAAACAATTGTATCGAACAGCGGTGTTTTATACCTGGATCCAGGGGAAACAATGAGAATCATCTATATAACTTCGGTTAGTCCGATGAACGAAGATACCGTGATTGTAAAGGATGTAACCTTCTTCGGAAATACAATTCCTTATACTGTTAATGGGCTTTAAAAATAAGCTGCCGGAATAAAAAGAGCGTGTCGCAGAACGTTTTTGCCAAAACGTGGCGCGACAGCTCTTTTTTAATAATGTCTTACGGAAGTTTAATCCGAACATCCAGAAAATTATACCTGTACTATAATTCGAGACAAACAGTTTCAATTGCAGTCGTACAAGCATGGAGGCAATTTTGAATAATGCATTTGATTACTGTTGACGGATCGCGGGAAGCTCAATGATGAATTGGGCTCCTTCATTTGTATTTCTTGCTTCGATTGAACCATGATGTTTTTCAAGTATGCTTTTGGTGCAACCGGCACCAAAATTGAGGCTGTTGATTCCACACGTATCAAGATCAACGGCAAGGTATATTTCTATGGTAAAAACCTTATAATCTATAAGCAAATCAGTCAGTACGACTGGAAGGTGCTCAAACCTTCAGATTTATCCACAAAAATGGAGTTCGGCACCATTACTGTCGCCAACATTCTCTAAAGCAATTATTTTTCCTGGTTTACTTTTATGGAGAACTTTACCTTGCCGGTTGTTTTTCTGCACAGGGATAAAAATATTCTCTAAGGGGCATTTTTATATTGGAAAGATGGTGATAACTCTATGGTTGACGAGAACCTTATCCAATTCATAATAGAAAACTACCCTAAGAAAGCATATGAGATCAGTGAGGTCATAGATATGCTTATTTATGAAGTGGATGAGATTATTGATATGATCAATAGCAGCATATCTGAAAAAAGCAAAGAGAGGAAATATAACGAAGCACGCCTGCACATTGAAAGGGCAAAGGAAATCGAGCTTGTTAAACATGAATTAATCAATATGAATGATAAAATAAAGCAAGATATAAATGACAGTACAAATACTTCTATTGTTCAGGATGAGACAAAAGATGATGCTGCTTCAAAAAGTGAAACAAGGGTTGGAGAGACATTAAAAATAAATGATGATCCCACAGGACTAAGACCCTTTCAGCTTAAAATCAGGGATAAAATAATGAGAGTATTTGATTGGCGAGATCTCTATGTAAAGGCATGTGAGTACTTTGCTGCAATAGATCCGGCAGTATTTTCCAAGTATATTGGTGATCCTAAAATGAACGGCAAACGCAAGCCTTATTTTTCGTATAAAATTGACAGAAATATGGTATATCCCAGGAAACTGAAGGCTACCGATATATATATTGAGACCGGGATAGGGACTAGAAAATACCTGGATTTAATCCGGGAAATGCTGATTGATTATGGAATTGCCTTTTCAGAATTTGAAATTTATGTCCATCGATGATGAAAAGATTAGAAAATATGACGTATAGGAAATAACAAGGATAAAATAAACCAGTTCTAGACAGTGACCATTCAGTGCAATATTGTATCAAGATCTTGATTTTTTGCGCTTTTTCAACAAAAAGTCACCATTAATCTGTTTTTATTTCCGTTATAAATGGGTAATATTATACTGCAATAAAAATAAAGGCTGTGAAGTCGTTGACAGGGGTGGTATTATGAAAGATTATTCACTGGGTTATCATGTACAAAAGGTAAATAAGTTCTTAAATTTAATGTTCCTGATCTTAGCAGTTGTCATATTGATTACCGGCATTGCTACACGCACTGTTACCGCCAGTATTGTTCCTCTTGTGATAATATTTATTTCAGTGTTGGTTGCGGTTTTTTTAATATATAAGAAGAAAGACAACACGGCTGCATATGTTTTGGCCGCATCGGCTCTGTTGCAGGCACTGTCTTTATTGTTTGCAGCAAAGGATTTAGTATCAAACAATTTAGCCGGATTATTGGTTATACTGCCAATCGGTGTTGCAGCATTGTATTTTAATAAATGGCTTTATGTAGTTGTTGCAGTTATAATTAATTTAGCAATGTTTATAGTACAATTCTCCACACCAAATAATGATTTTAAATCTTATTTATTCTCCGATATTTTACAAATCCTTGTAACTGTTATACTGTTCTTCTTGGCAAAAGAAGGCGGAAAGCTTATTGAGAACGCGTATAAGAAAGAAATACAGACAGAGGATACTTTAAATGAACTTAAAAAAACCATCGATACAATAAAAACAACTACGACATCATTAAACAATGATATATATAAAAGCAATGAGAATCTTGAAAGAATTCGTGAAATGAGCAATTCAATAACAACAGCTACCCAGGAAATTACTACCGGTGTTGTCGGTCAAAGCAAAAGCGTTAACCAGATTAACGAAGCCATGAAGGAAGCGGATGGAAAATTATCCGAGCTGAGAAAATTCTCGGAACAACTGAACGCTGTCTCGTCAAATGCCATCGATGTTGTGAATAAAGGCATGGAAGATATAGATACGATGGATAACCAAATGGATATTATCAACCAGGCTGTTAAAAAATCCTTAGAGACCGTTGAAGAACTGAATAAAAATATGGACGAAATAAATGATTTTCTTTCAGGTATTACGCAAATTGCAGAACAAACAAATATGCTTGCTTTAAATGCGGCTATCGAGGCTGCCAGGGCTGGCGAATCGGGCAGAGGATTCGCTATTGTTGCCGATGAGGTCAGAACGCTGGCAGAGCAAAGCGCAAATACAGTAGCCCAGATCAATGAGATAATTCAGCAAATAAAAGATAAAACCAAAGATGTCCTCATCGAAGTCAGAAAAGGTGAAGCGGCTACCCAGGACGGAGAAAAAGTTGTCAAGACTGTTAATGAGAGCTTTGGAATGATTCAAACGTCATTTAAGGATATCAGCAGGTACATAACAGATGAAAATAACAGGGTAGAAAATATTGCCGGTCTGTTTTCAAATATCCGGAGAGAGGTGGAAAGCATTGCAGGCATATCCGAGACACAGGCTTCCTCCACAGAAGAGTTACTGGCTATATTACAGGAATATAATGCAAACATTGAAAACATGTACAATTTGATGCAGGCCATCAAGAGTTCCAGCAATAATTTAAACCTTGTTGTAAAAGATTCTGAGTAAAAACGACCCGATTGAAGCATGGCGAACATTTTCCTATAGGGGAATGCTGCCATGCTTTTTTGGTTTGAGTAACTAATTTTGAGTAAGTTGTAAGATTAAATGCCGTAGTAAAAGAAAATAATAGAAAACTCATGGTAATCCATTGTAAAATGTTTAACGACCAAGAAAAACATAAGCAAAGGAGAACCATGAGTTATATATGAATCATAACACAGAATCACGAAAGAACAAACATCTAAATGAAAGGGAAAGATATGCAATAGAAGTCTACCTGCGAGAAAAATATTCGATACAAGAAATAGCAAAGAGATTAGGGAGGCATAAAAGGACAATAGAAAGAGAAATAGTCAGAGGGACAGTGTATTTACAAAACAGCGATTTAAGTTATAGGAAAGCATATTGTGCAGATGTGGGACAAAGGAAATACATAGAGAATGGAAAGAATAAAGGGCCACAGTTAAAGATAGGAAATGACCATAAATTAGCAAGGTATATAGAAACAAAAATAATTAAAGGGAAGTATTCACCGGATGCAGTTATTGGGGAAATAAAAGCGAAAGGACTGAAGTTTAAGACAAGCATATGTACCAAGACACTGTATAACTACATAGATCGAGGAGATGTGTTTTTAAAATTAACAAATAAAGAAGAACTTCCGGTAAAAAAGGATGGAAAGAAACGAATATATCAAAAAGTAAAGAAGATAGCTCTCAAGAATATAAAAGGAAGTAGCATAGAGGAAAGGCCGCAAGAGGTTGAAGATAGAGTGGAATATGGGCACTGGGAGATGGATTGTGTAGTAGGAAAAAGAGAGAATCAAGCAGTATTACTGGTATTGAGCGAGCGAAAGACGAAGGAAGAGATAATATTTAAGATACCAAACAAAACGCAAGATTCTGTAATCAAGGCAATAGATGCATTAGAATTTAAGTATAAGGAAGGATTCAGAGAAAAGTTTAAAACGATAACTGTTGATAATGGTTCAGAGTTTTTGAATTTCAAGGAGCTTGAAAGATCAAAAATAGAGCAAGACAGAACCAGGACCAAGATATACTATGCACACCCCTATAGTTCATGGGAAAGAGGTACAAATGAGAATATAAATAAGTTAATCAGGCGTTTTATACCTAAGGGAACTGATATAAGTAAGATAAGTACAGGAAAAATAAAAAGCATCGAAAAATGGATTAATAATTATCCCAGGAGAATATTTGGGTATAAGTCAGCAAAGGAAATAGCGGACGCTTGCCAAGATACAATGTATTACCATAATTTAGGACGGCATTTAATATTGCAATTTATAAATATCAAAACGGGTAAGCTTTAACTTGTGTTATTCAATTGTAGAGTATTATAATAATATCAAAGGCTGAAATGGCCTTGTGCCTGCAAAATATTGCAATTATGGAAATTGACGGTGGGCTTTATGTTTGAAAGTGAAATGAATAAAATCTTTAGTGGCCTTTTTAAAGAATACAGTATGGTCAAATGGGAGTATTACTATGAGAAAGACGACAGTACTCAGATAGAAAGGTTTCCTTCGCCACCGGATCGTCAAGGATACGATATAATAATAGTCGCATGCAATAAAGACATATACAACAAAACCGTGGGAAAAGAAAAGCACAGGCACGAGAGTTTTGTCATTAATTACGCATATAATGGCTGTTTTAAACTGATATTAGATGATGAAGAGCGCATCCTTGAACAAGGCGATATATATATTATGCAGCCCTATACGGCGCATGTTGTTATACATCCGGAAAATAACAATGATTCCATTATGATAACCGTTTTTATTAAGAAAGAACTTATGGTAAGGACTATCGCCAGTATGGTGCCTAAAGACGGCGGGATGATGGATTTTGTTCTGAGGCCTTTTTTTGAAGAAAAAAGTACGCAGTTTATCATAGTGAATTGTCAGAACGACCATTTTATCAAAAACACATTTAATACAATGCTTTATGAATATGTCTTGAATGATGTATGCAGCAAGCAACTTGTGCAATGTGCATTGGCAACTATTTTAGGGCTGATAAGCCGAAAAAGGTATTTACAACTCGATGAAACAAAAAAAGAAAATGATTTTGCCAGAGAATTATTGGAATATATAGATAAACACTATATGGATATAACACTCTCATCAGTTGCAGAACATTTTAACTATAATCCTAACTATCTTTCATCGCTAATCCGTAAAGAGACAGGAAAGACCCTTTCCGAATTAGTACTTAATGCGAAACTGATGAAGTCTTGCTTTTTATTATTAAATACAGATTATTCCATAAGTGATATAGCAGAAAAAATTGGATTCAGTCATACCGGGAATTTCTATAAAGCTTTCCGTAAAAAATTTTATATCTCGCCGAATGCTTTTAGAAGTGGCGGGGGCGCAAATCTTCCATTATCCTGAGAGAAGTTATAAGCCTGTAAGATTAGTTGTGGAGATAGAACAGAATGCCAGTGTTTGAATGAAAATCAAGCTTTCTTCTGTCCTCTCTGTGGAATCACACATAGAAACAACCTGTATATGAATTTTGAAATGAACATGGTAGTTAGAGATATACGCTTAACTATTAACCCAAATAGTCGGAAGTAATCTCTTCATAATCCAATGCCAGTAACGGCTTTAGTAAAAATTTGGAGAAACCCGCAATTCTTTAAATTACGGCTGTAAGGCTCATTTTAGAATATCATAAATATCTTCTTCTTTATAAACCGATGAAATTCGATTTAATTCGCATTGCATTAGCTGCTCATCAAAGAAAACTGCATGACTAAAATTTATCTCTGTAAATAAGTTATTAAAAGCACCGATATCATGCTAAATATTCAGCCATTCATTGGGTTAGAAGAACATATTTACTGCTGGAAGAGTCATTGATAGAAGCGTTATTTTTCTATTGCAATGATAAAGGGGATTAGTATTATAAGGACTAGACTAAGCAGATTCGCGGGTTTCAGAGAACTGGAACCCGTTATTTTCATACATAAAAATAAATGATAAAATACATAAATGAAAGCAAATTATCCCATTACCAGTTAGCAGAAAACATTTTAGCTGCTGCTGAAAGAAAGGTGAATAATTGGGTATCCATAATATTTATGATGATTAATGTCGAATTACACAGTATAATTAGCTATATAAGATACAAAAGGAGTTGTATATGAATATATTAAAATTCGACAGGTTTGATATGCTGAAAAAGCCTATCAGGCAGAGACATTTTTTGAGGCCAATCACATGGTTGTTGAGTTATTCTGCTGTCTGGGCTCATCGTGTTAAAATAATCAAAGTAGGGATGAAAGGGATCAAACCTCCATACCTTTTATTGTGCAACCATAATTCCTTTATTGATTTTAAAGTTACAACTGCAGCCATTTTTCCTCATCGCGCAAATTATATAGTGGCAATAGACGGCTTTATCAGACGGGAGTGGCTTCTGAGAAACGTGGGATGTATTTGTAAGCGTAAGTTTACAAATGATACGATACTGGTTCGGCATATGAAAAAGGTTGCCGAGAACGGAGATGTAATTGTGCTTTATCCGGAAGCCAGGTATTCACTCTGCGGCACTAACGCAGTACTGCCGGAATCCCTGGGAAAACTGGTCAAACTGCTTAAGATCCCTGTTGTAACTCTAATAATGCATGGGCATCATGTAAATTCACCTTTTTGGAATATCAAAAACAGAAAGGTAAAACGAATGGAGGCTGTATTAACTCATTTAATAACAAAGAAAGAAACTGAGACACTGGACTATCAAGAGATTAATGAAAGAATCAACACAGCCTTTCAATATGACGATTTTGCGTGGCAAAGGGATCGTAAAATCCGGATAAGCTATCCGGACAGGGCGAAAGGCCTGCATAAGGTGCTTTATCAATGCCCCAACTGCTATACCGAGTATCACATGATGTCTGACCGGAACAAGCTATGGTGCGACAGCTGTAAAAAAGAATGGGAGATGTCCGAGTACGGGGAATTATCCGCTGTGGACGGAAATACAGAATTCACACATATTCCTGACTGGTATGAGTGGGAGAGAGAACAGGTACGCATGGAAATTGAGAGGGGCGCTTACCGGTTTGAATCCGAAGTCAATGTTGACGCTCTGCCCAATTCCAAAGGCTTTATAAACTTAGGAAAAGGCAAGATTATCCACGATATTAACGGCTTTTTATTAGAGGGGGAATACGAGGGCAATCCATATTCTGTTTCAATCAGCGGCAAGTCACTGTATTCGTGTCACATTGAATATAATTACCTTGGCAAATATGGCGATTGTATAGATCTTAATACATTAACCGACACTTTCTATATATATCCTCAATGCAGCCATTTTTCGGTAACAAAAATTGCCCTTGCAACCGAGGAAATATATAAGTTATGGAGGACCGGTTCCATAAAAGAAAATCCTTTGCCGCAGAGCATTTAAAGACGATATTTATTCGGAGTAAAATAACAGCATGTTTGCCGTCATGTTTCGATAAATGCGCTAAACACGAATACCGCCGCAGAATACTTCATTATACCTTTCAATCTCTTTTTGGATTGTTAATATGGCTTTTTCGCGCCCTTCAACCTCAGTGACCTCTGTTTCCACTTTCTCCAGTTCCTTATATACACTGAAAAAGTGGGTCATCTCAAGAAAAATATGTTTGGGAAGTTCCGAAACATCTTTATACCCGTTGTAGCCGGGATCGGTAAAGGGTATGGCAATGATCTTGGCGTCCTTTCTTCCGTTATCAATCATGGAGAAAACTCCGATGGGATAGCACCGGACCAGCGTCATCGGCACAATGGGCTCCGAGCAGAGGATCAGTACATCCAGGGGATCGTTATCGTCCCCGTACGTACGGGGAATAAATCCGTAGTTGGCGGGATAATGGGTAGAAGTTGACAGGATACGGTCAAGTATCAGCATTCCTGATTCTTTATCCAGCTCATATTTTGTTTTGGAGCCCTTCTGTATCTCAACTACTGCGACAAAATCTTCTGAACTGATTCGCGTTGGACTGATATCGTGCCAAATACTCATATCGAACCCTTTCTTTATTAAACGAAATATATCATAAATTATATCATAAATTTAGACATAACAAATTATTCTGAAGCCTCATCGTTATCCTGTACCTTATAACAACCCGGGTGATTTTATGTTATCTGGGTTGTTTCTTTTAATTCTGCGATATCCGGTCAGCCTGGGAGCCGGTGGATATAACATCGAAAACGTCGAACAGTCTTTATGACAATCCTTTTAATTTTATAAAAAGTATTGACAAAAAAATGTATCAGGAATATATTGAAATTATCGATTTGATAATATCATAGTGATAATAAGTATTTAATTCTTGTCAGGAGGTGATATTATGTCGGATAAAGCATTGAGAAACAAACAAGGTCTGACTGAAGAAGAATTTCTGTCAAAATATGATGCGAGCGCCTATGAAAGACCTTCGGTCACTGTAGATATGCTGGTTTTTACAGTAACAGATGAAGAAAACAAGAATTACAGAAAACTTCCTGAAAAAGTTTTAAGACTGCTTATGATAAAAAGAGGCGATCATCCATGCATAGGCCAATGGGCACTTCCGGGCGGGTTCGTACAAATGGATGAAAGCCTGGAAGAGGCAGCTTTAAGAGAACTGAAAGAGGAAACAAATATTGACAATATATATATGGAACAGCTTTATACCTGGGGAGATGTTGACAGGGATCCGCGTACAAGAATTATAAGTACATCCTTTATGTCACTGGTAGACAGCAGGACACTCAATGTAAAAGCAAGCGATGACGCAGACGATGCCAAATGGTTTACAGTTTCCTGCAAATTATACCAGGAACAAAAGACGGTAATAGACAGGGGATATATTCTGCAAAGAATGTACAGGCTGAATCTGTCTAACGAAGAAGACAACCTTTCCGCCATGGTAAAAATCACAAAAACCGTTGAGGGAAGAGTAACAAGAGTGCAAAGGGAAATAGTTGAATCAAACGGAATAGCCTTTGACCATGCAAAAATCATAGAATACGGCATCGAAAGGCTTCGTAACAAAATCATGTATACTGATATAGCATTTAACCTGATGCCGGAACTCTTTACTCTGACAGAACTGCAGAAGGTATATGAAATTATCCTGGACAAGAAGCTTTTGAAAGCGAATTTCAGAAGGAAGATCGCACCTATGGTAATCGAGACCGATGAGTATACTAAGGACGCAGGGCACAGGCCTTCAAAGTTATTTAAGTTTAACTCAGGATGGGATTATGGTTCTGAGTAAAAAATCAGAATCATGAAAAATCAAAAATAATAACCTGCACTTTTGCGGGTAATTATCCAATTATGCAGCAAAGAAGCCAGAAAGAGAGGAGAGCCAGAAATGATTGTTCAAAAGAATGAATTTTTAGAAAAAAGCAATGAAACTCTTGGGAAAATAGTGGATATGCTGGCAGAACTGCCCGTTATACAGATAAAAGATTTACAGCCTGAACAGACTGCCCTTGTAATTGTTGACATGATAAACGGTTTTGTCAGGGAAGGAGCTTTAGCCAGTAATAGAGCCGAAAAGGCAATACCGGCAATAGTAAGACTATCAAAGAAATGTGATGAACGTAATATTAAAAAGTTAGCATTTGCAGACAGCCATACGAATGCATCGCCTGAATTTGGCGCTTATCCTGAACATTGCCTGGCAGGCAGCAGTGAGAGCGAAGTAGTTGATGAGTTAAAGGAAATCGGAGGCTACAAACTGATTCCGAAGAACTCCACCAATGGTTTCCATGAAGAAGAATTCCGGAAATGGCTTAAAGAAAACCATCAAATAAACACTTTTATCGTAACAGGAGTCTGCACGAACATTTGTGTCGAACAATTCGCATTGACACTGAAAACTTATTTTAATAAGCAAAACAAAAAATCCAGAGTCATACTTCCTGTTAATACAGTTGAGACCTATGACCTGGGGATCCATAACGGAGACTTAATGAATGTAATGGCCCTTTACAACATGATAGTAAATGGCATAGAAGTCGTTGCGGGGGTGGAATAAATGACCATAAGGAACCTGGCTCTATTGACCGATTTTTATGAACTTACCATGGCAAATGGATATTTTAAGCATGGGCTTAAAGACAGGATAGCATATTTTGACATGTTTTTCAGGAGAATTCCTGACGATGGCGGCTTTGCGATAATGGCAGGCTTGGAACAGCTGATAGAGTATCTTAAAAACCTTAAATTTGATGATGAGGACATCGAATTTTTAAGAAGTAAGCAGATGTTCTGTGAGGAGTTCCTGGAGTATCTTAAGAACTTTAAGTTCAGCTGCGATATCTGGGCCATCCCGGAAGGAACCCCGATATTCCCAAATGAACCTATAATAACTGTTAAAGGACCTGTTATAGAAGCCCAGTTTATTGAAACAATGATTCTTTTAACAATCAATCACCAGAGCCTGATAGCAACGAAGGCAAACCGAATTGTCAGGGCGGCGCAGGGCAGGAGTGTTATGGAATTTGGCTCACGTAGAGCTCAAGGGTATGACGGAGCTATTTATGGAGCGAGAGCAGCATATATCGGCGGATGCGTCGGAACAGCATGTACAATCTCAGACAAAGAATTAGGTGTTCCGGCAATCGGCACTATGGCTCACAGCTGGGTTCAAATGTTTCCGACCGAACTGGATGCTTTCCGCGCTTACGCACAGACATATCCCGATAATTGCGTTTTACTGGTAGATACCTACAATACGTTGAAATCGGGCGTTCCCAATGCAATAAAAACATTCAATGAAGAAATTGTCCCGAGGGGATTCAGACCTAAAGGAATAAGGATTGACAGCGGCGATATCGCTTACCTTTCCAAGGAAGCCAGAAAAATGCTTGACGAGGCAGGATTCCATGACTGTAAAATAGTTGCCTCAAATGCTCTTGATGAAACCATTATCAGGGATATGCTGATTGAAGGGGCGCAGGTGGATCAATTCGGTGTAGGCGAACGTCTGATTACATCCAGGTCTGAACCTGTATTTGGCGGTGTTTATAAGCTGGCAGCGGTAGAAGAGAACGGGAGAATCGTTCCTAAAATAAAACTCAGCGATAATGCGGATAAGATTACCAATCCGGGATATAAACAGGTATGGAGATTTTTTGATAAAAAGAGCGGAAAAGCAATAGCAGATTTGATTGCATTGAATGATGAGGTTATAGATGAAAGAAAACCATATGAACTTTTTGACCCCGAGTTTACCTGGAAAAGAAAGACGGTAAGAAATTTTACCGCCAGGAAACTTCTGGTTAAAATTTTTGACAAAGGAAACTGCATATATAAAAGCCCTGATATAGATCAGATCAGAAACTATTGCAAAGAGCAAATAGACACCTTGTGGGATGAAGTGAAAAGATTTGAAAATCCACATAAATACTATGTGGATTTGTCATTGCCATTATGGGAGCTCAGAGAAAAACTACTGAGAGAATATTCAGTTAAATAAAGAATGCTCAGGCATTAATAATCCCAAATATCATCATCCCAGCTATCATCATCCCAATTATCGGGATTATTAAGCTGTTCCCTATAGCTCATTGCAATATTCCAGGTTTCATGAAAGTCTGAGATGGTAAGCGTGTCTTCTTCCTCTTCTTCATCGGATGGGAATATAAGACTTACTGTACCTCCCCCTTCTAAGGTCTGGGTAATCTTATTGCCTTCCTGCGTTACTCCTTCTAAATCACCGAGAGGATTTTCCGCCTTAGGAGGCAAATTATCCGGTTTGCCGGGAGAATAGGTCTTTGAAGGATCAGAGGCCTGACCAGGATCAGCAGGTGAACTTTTTTCCATACCGAAAAACCTGCCCTTAAGTTCGACAGGACCTAACAACATATTGGCAAAGCGGACAGTAGCCTGTGCCCCCTTTATTCTTATGGTCAAGGGAACTTCCCATAAATCCCAGCCGCCTTCCACAACTGCCGCTCCCAATGCCGCATCATCCTGTACGGCCAATTTCGCATTTCCCCAACCGATGTATCCATCGAATACGGG
>Ga0134094_1001928_pt1 | contig 18814 bp, 14 predicted proteins | sample 5_1taG_FD_94458 | JGI IMG/M metagenome (GOLD analysis project Ga0134094, IMG submission 94458) | Switchgrass degrading microbial communities from high solid loading bioreactors in New Hampshire, USA - 5_19_20_110_A1 metaG | ecosystem: Engineered > Bioreactor > Semi-continuous > Anaerobic >... | reverse complement strand
CAGCTTTTTCATTGCCGATAATTCGCAGTTGTGGCGCTTTCTCGGTCAGGGTTACGGCGTCCTCATGCGCGGTGAGCACCAGCTTTTCCCCGGCGCTGCCGTCATCCTCCTGGCACTGGCCGGCGTTATCTGGCGCTTTGACACGCAGCAGCGCAGGATGGCCTTCATGCACCTGTTTGCGCTGCTGATTCTCATTGGGCTGGTGGTCAGCCTTCGCGGGTTCTCACTCTACCGCTTCCTGTGGGAACTGCCCGGCGTGAACAGCGTCCGCGCAGTGACGCGCATTCTACTGGTGTTGATGTGGCCAATGGCGCTGTTCGCCGCCTATGCGCTGGACGGATTGCTAAGCCGCGCCCGCGCGCGACTGTGGGCCGGGACGCTGCCTGCCTGCGCACTGGTGGGCCTGCTGGTTGTTGAGACGGCTGCATTTGACCATTATATGTTCTCAAAGGCCGAGGCGCAGCAGCGTTTAGAGCGGCTCCGCAGCCAGATTCCCGCGGCTGTGCCTGCTGACCCCATCCTGATATTGGCTGCACCACAGAATGAATTGCCCTGGATTTCTGAGCTGGATGCCATGCTACTGTCGCAGGAATTAGGCTGGCCCACGCTCAACGGCTATTCGGGTTTTGCCCCGCGCCATTACCAGACCGCAGTAGACTGTACGCAGCTGCCCAAGCGTATTCTCCATGCGCTTGACTTTATCCATTCGAGCTATCCACAGATCCGTGGGAATATGCAATTAAGCGCTGATGCGCTGATTAGCCGGACAGTTCCACTGGGTTTCAATGACTGCGATCCGGCCTGGTGGCAGCAGGCACCCGCTATCACTGTGGCATCTGGCCCGCTCCCACCCGAGCTGTTTTCAGCCCTTCAGCCTGAACTGCTCAGCCTGGGCCAGGCGGATGACCACCGGTTGAGGGTGGAAGTGACTCTTCACAACAGGTCAGCGTACAATCTACCCGCGGTCGCGGCGAATGGCATTCCCATCCGCCTCTCTACCCGCCTGATGGATTTGCAGACCGGCGAGTATCAGGTTGATTACCATACGGTTAAAGCCCTTGATTTCGATATCCCATCCGGCGCGAGCGATACGCTTGTCTTTGCCGCTGAGACGCCGCACATGCCGGGGCGTTACCGGGTAGAAGTCTGCGCCTATCAGCCGGAGAGTGAGTTCGTTCCACATATGGAATCAGCTTCCGTCATTGCCAGCCAAATGCTGGTGGTGAATGATGACGGCACCTGGGAACTTGTATGGTATGATAAATAACACCGGCCCGAACGAGCCATTATAAAACCAATATACAACAAAAATAAAAGAGGAAACGCCTATGCGAAAAGCGGTTGTCCTGATCACCGGAGCGAACGGCGAGATAGGCCATGGCCTGATCACTCATCTGGCAAAGCAGAGTGATGTCAACATTCTTGCGCTGGATGTGCAGCCACTCGATGAAAGCCTGAGGCCCCTCGTGATGCAGTTTATCCAGGGTGATATCCTGGACACGATGTTATTAGGCCGTATGGTGGTCGAGTATGAAATCCGGACGATCTTTCACCTCGCCTCCATCCTATCGACAAAGGCAGAATATGCGCCTGAGGCGGCTCACCGCATCAATGTCGAGGGAACGCTCAATCTCTTGCGTCTAGCAGTTGAACAATCAGCCTGGCAGGGGAAATCGGTTAAGTTCATTTACCCCAGTTCCATTGCAGCCTACGGACTGCCCAGCCTTGCGGTAAAAAATGCCACGGGTAAAGTGAAAGAAAGTGATTGGTGCAACCCAACAACGATGTATGGGTGTAATAAGCTGTACTGCGAGCACCTGGGACGCTACTACACATCCTATTACCGGCAGTTAGCAGCCGATCACGACAAAACCACCGTCGATTTCCGCGCTTTGCGCTTTCCAGGCCTGATCAGCGCGGTGACCGTCCCAACCGGTGGAACGAGCGACTACGGCCCAGAGATGCTCCACCATGCAGCACAGGGCATTCCTTACCGCTGCTTTGTCCGGCCTGATACTCGCCTGCCGTTTATGGTGATGCCCGATGCCGTGAAAGCCCTGCTGATGCTCGAGGCAGCCCCGCGCGAGGCGTTAAGCCAGCTCACCTATAATGTGACCAGTTTTAGCCCAACCGCTCAGGAGATCTACGAGATTGTCCGCTGTGCTTTCCCAGACAGCGTGGTTGAATTTGCCCCTCACCTCAGCCGCCAGGCGATAGTTGATACCTGGCCAGCAGATATCGACGATTCTGCCGCACAGCGCGACTGGGGATGGAAGCCTGACTACAATCAAAAGCGAGCATTTGAAGAATACTTGATTCCAGCAATCCGCCAGCGTTATTCTAGCGAAAAGGTTTAAGACTCTCATGACTGAAACAATGCAGCCCCCTCCCTACACCCTTGAGCCAGACGATAAAGTCGCTAAAGTGATGGCATACACTGCCAGCACCGTTCTGATGGGCGAAGTAGTGGTTAAGGAGTTGATTCGCGTGAGCACCTGGCTGCGGACCAATTCCGCACCCGATTGGATCGCCCTCTACAACGCCCGGGTGATGCAGACCTGCCTGAGCAGCCCGCCCCGCCCTGAGCAGTTTAAAGAGCTTAACGTGGCCGTCTCACAAATCCTGGGCTTTCACCTTGTTCCACCCGCGCACGACCCGCCTGATTATGACCCAACGGAACCAAACCGGCGCATGCTGCCGGTCACCGTTCTGCTGGGCACATTCCGTATTCAGGGACATATCCGGGTAGCTGCACAGACATCGCTGCGCAAGTATGTAGATGTGACCCGAGAGACTTACACTTCAATATATGATGCAAAAATCTCGAATATCGCCGTCCCTGCTTTGGGCGTGATGAGCGTTCCGTTTTTGCTCGTCCGGCAGGAGAACGTCAGCTTCGCGCTTTGCTGATCTCGAGAGAATAACGATGAGAGGCGTTTGCGCCGTAAACCAACCGCAAACGCCTCTTTCTTGATTCACCTCTTACGAGATTCTTATTCGCTCGTGTTATGATGAAGCTTGGTCTTTTTCCAAATCACCAGGATTCTTTTTTATCTTTGGAGGAAGCGGATATGAGCGAAGGCACAGTAAAAGAAGGTATTCCTTTTCGAGCTGAAACGAGACAATTATTAGATATCCTGATCCATTCCCTTTATACAGAAAGGGAGGTTTTTCTTAGAGAATTAATCTCGAACGCCTCAGATGCGCTTACCCGTATTAACTTTGAGATGCTGACCAACCGCGATGTGGTTGACCCGGAAGCTGAATTGGGCATCTGGATTACAACCGACGAGAAAGAGAACACGATCACCATCTGCGACACAGGGATCGGCATGACCCGAGAGGAGCTTGTCGAAAACCTTGGGACCATTGCGCACTCAGGGGCCCGGGAATTCATCAAAGCGGCTGAAGAATCGAAAAAGCCGGTCAGTGAAATCATCGGGCAGTTCGGGGTTGGTTTCTATTCTGCCTTTATGGTCGCTGAGTGGATTCGCGTGACATCCCGTTCTTATAAACCGGAGAGCGAGGCAGCTTCATGGTATTCGACCGGAGAGGATTCTTACACGATCGAATCATCCGATAAGACCGATCGAGGTACGACCATCACGATCAAGCTAAAAGAGGATGCCAAAGAGTTTACGCAGGAATTCCGCCTGCGCGAGATCATTCGCAAGCATTCCGACTTTATCCCCTTCCCGATCTACATTGGCAAAGACCAGCAGCAAGCCAACCAGCGTACTGCACTCTGGCGGCAGAATCCGCGAGAAGTGACCAAAGACCAGTACGAGCAGTTCTACCGGCAGTTCACGCTCGACTACCAGCCGCCAATCACCTATGGTCACCTGTCAGTCGATGCGCCTGTGCAGCTCTATTCGCTGCTCTTCATCCCATCCAGCCCTGAAAAGAATATCTTCTCGCCGCGCAAGGAAGATGGATTAAAACTGTACGCGCGCAAGGTCTTAATCCAGGAGTACACCCGTGAGCTTCTGCCGGATTACTTCCGCTTTGTCCAGGGCGTGGTTGATTCCGAAGATCTGCAGTTGAATGTTTCACGCGAGTCGATCCAGTCCAGCCGGGTGATGGCGCAAATGAAGCGCGCGGTGACCGGTAAGGTGATCGACATGCTGAAGAAGCTGGCAAAAGAAAAGCCCTCCGAGCCAGCCGAGACAGAGCCAGCCGCCGGCGAAGGGAATGGAAAAGCCCCGGAAGAATCGGGCTATGCAAAGTTCTGGAAGAATTTCGGACGGTATCTTAAAGAGGGCATCGCCACTGACCGCGAGAGCATCGAGAACCTTGCTCCGCTGCTGCGCTACCACACCCTTAATCATCCCGACCAGCTCACTTCGCTCGATGATTATGTGAACGAGCTCAAACCTGATCAGAAAAAGATCTACTACATCATGGGCGACGATGACCGCTCGGTCATCCACAGTCCCCACCTGGATGTGTTCCGCCACAGCGGCGTCGATGTCCTCCTGATGACGGACCCGCTTGATCCCTTTGTCCTGATGGCAATGGACAAGTACAAGGACTACCCGCTTGTCAATGCTGCCGTCGAGAAGCCAGAAAGCGTCGCAGATGCAGAAAAGCAGGATGAAAAGCAAGATGCAGCGCCGGATGAGACCGCCCTGCCCGAAGATGCCGTTAAGGGATTGATTGAACGGTTCAAGACCAGCCTGGGCGAGCGCGTGGCAGAAGTGAGAACCACCGACCGCTTGATTGACTCACCCGCACGGTTGGTCGACAAAGAGGGTTCGCTCAATCAGGAGGTCCAGCGGGCTTTCCGGCTGCTTAAGCAGGATTTCGATCTGCCGCAGAAAGTGCTGGAGATCAATCCAAACCATCCCATCATCAAGCAGTTGAGCGCCCAGCCGGCCAGCAGCGAAATTAGCGGCCTCGTCATCGAGCAAATTTATGAAGATGCACTGCTGATCGAAGGGCTGCATCCCGATCCGGCAGGAATGATCGGGCGAATCCAGGAATTGATGAAAGCCGCATTGAAGTAAAAAGGAACCTTACGATGCCAAAGCCCACCGTCTTTGTAACCCGTAAAATCGCCGCAGAGGCGCTTGACCGCCTCACTGCCCACGCGCAGGTGGAAACCTGGGAGCAGGAAGACCCGCCCCCGCAAGACGTATTGCTGGAAAAAGCTGCCCGGGTGGAAGGGCTATTAACCCTGCTCACCGATAAGATCGACGCAGTCCTCATCGATTCAGCCCCAAATCTGAAAGTGATCTCGCAGATGGCGGTGGGATTTGATAATATTGATATCGCCGCCGCCACCCGCAAGGGCATTCCGGTTGGGAACACGCCAGGGGTATTGACAGAAACAACCGCCGATTTCGCCTGGGCGCTGATGATGGCTGCCGCGCGCCGGGTCGTCGAAGCGGATAAGGAAGTCCGCGAGGGGATCTGGCGCGCCTGGGGCCCGGATGTGCTGACCGGCTATGATGTCTATGGCGCGACTTTGGGGATCATCGGGTTCGGACGGATTGGGCAGGCGATGGCGCGCAGGGCCAGGGGCTTCAACATGCGCATCCTGTATAACGACCCACACTGCGGGCACGAAGCAGGTGTGGAGACAGGCGCTGAATGCGTTTCGCTCGATGAGCTTCTGGCGCAGTCCGATTTTGTCACGCTGCACACTTATTTATCAGACGAAACCTATCACTTGATCGGTCGCGAAGAGTTTGCGAAGATGAAACCAACAGCGGTGTTGGTGAACACCGCCAGGGGCCCGGTCGTGGACCCCGACGCGCTCAATTGGGCGCTGCGCAGTGGAAAGATCGCTGCAGCCGCGCTGGACGTGACTGAGCCAGAACCGATCCCGCGCGACAGCCCGCTGCTTTCATTGAAAAATATCGTCATCGCCCCGCACATTGCCAGCGCCAGCAAAGCCACCCGCCTGCGAATGGCACAGATGGCTGTTGACAACTTGCTGGCAGGGCTGCAAGGCGAACGGCTGCCGAACTGCGCCAACCCGCAGGTATACGGCTAAACAGCGAGGCTAAAACGCGAACAGAAAAACCAGGTCGTTAACGTTGGTGCCGGTTGGACCGGTGACGACCAGCGCATCGAGCGCTGAAAAGAACGGATAGGAATCGTTGGCTTCAAGCGCGGCCTGCGGATCAAGGCCCTTCTCGAGCGAGCGGGCAAGCGTCTCGCCGGTAACCAGCGCGCCTGCGGCATCCGTGGGGCCGTCTTCGCCGTCGGTTCCCAAAGTCAACAGGGCAGCCCTGGGCAATCCTGAGAGCAAGAACGATGCGCCCAGGGCCATTTCCTGGTTGCGCCCGCCTCGCCCGCTGCCGTGCAGCGTCACGGTCGTTTCGCCGCCGGCAACAATGCAGGCAGGGCGTTGGAGCGGCTGCCCGCTGGCATGAACCTGATGGAGAATGCTCGCCAGGACAACCCCGACCTGCGATGCTTCGCCCTGGAGATAGGTGGTCAAAAGCAGCGCGTTAAAGCCCTCGGCTTTTGCCTGTTCCAGCGCAGCTCCGGCTGCCTGTGGATTGCTGGCAACCAGGTGGTGGATCGCATTCCTGAGGGCAGGATCGCCCGGCTTAAGTGTTTCTTCGATTTCGCCCTTCGCGCCGCTTTCCAGCGTTTGTAAGATCGATTCTGGGACGCGGTCGCGCAGGTGATACTTATCCAGAATGGACAGCGCCTGAGCAAATGTGGTCGCATCGGCAACCGTTGGCCCGGATGCAATAACATCCAGCGGGCTGCCGATCACATCTGATAGGATCAGCGTCACTACCTGGGCCGGGTATGCCATCCGCGCCAGGCCGCCACCTTTTACACGGTCAAGATGTTTGCGGAGCGTGTTCATCTCACCGATGTTCGCGCCGCATGACAGCAGCAGCCGCGTCAGGGTTTGGAGCTCCTCAAGCGAAATATTCGGATACGGCAGGCTCATCAGCGCCGAAGCCCCGCCCGAAATCAGGCAAATGACCAGATCATCTGCCCTCCCCTGCTGTAGAAAATCGGCCAGCGCCTGCGCTCCGGCGATGCTCTGCGCGTTTGGGACGGGGTGACCGCCGGTCAGCAGCTGGAATCTTTCCATGTGTCTCCCGGCGTTTTCAGGCTGTTCTTCCAGGTGTTTGGCAATGATCACACCGCCGGAAATGCGGTCGCCCAAAGCATCGAGCGCGCCGCGCAGCATGGCCTGCGATGCCTTACCCGCACCGACCAGGCGAATCCGCCCGTAAGACTCCAGATTCAGGGTTTGCCCGCCAACCTGAAGAACATTCCCCGAGAGCGCCAACGCCTTGCGGACGGCTGCTCTTGGATCTGACGCTTCGAGTGCTGACTGAATGATCCGCGCGACTGAACCGGCATACTCAGGAGGAAGCCACTTGTCAAATAAATCGGGAAGCATAAAACCCTCTGGTTTATCAATAATTTTCTGATGTTGATTGTTTCGAGCCCCTGGTTGTCCCTTATATTAGGAAACAAAATGAAACTACCCTCAAGAGATGATGAAATTCCCTTCTTTTCATTACAATCAGGCGGCAAAAACTGCGTAAAATATTGGATGGTTAATATACAGGTGCGTTGAATTGGTGCAACCAGTTGTATTGTAGCCGAAAACAGAATTCTATAATGTTATACTCAAGGCGGGGCAAAAAAGCCGTCGCTATACGATTTCTTGTAAAGGAATCAATCTCTTTCAGGAGGATGTCAAGTGAATAATTCAGCCCTTGATGCCATTTTAAAGCCGAAATCCGTAGCGGTTGTCGGCGCATCGGCGACTCCGGGGAAAATTGGCTATACTGTCGTTGATAACCTGATCAAGGACGGCTATAAAGGCAATATTTACCCGATTAACCCTTCCGCAGATGAAATTCTCGGACTGAAGGTTTATAAATCTGTGTTAGACATTCCAGGGGATGTTGACGCAGCCGTCATTACTGTTCCCGCGAAGTTTGTCGCTCCAGTCGTAGAAGAGTGTGGAAAGAAGGGAATTAAGGGTACGATTATCATCACCTCAGGATTTGGCGAAGCTGGGCGGCACGATCTCGAAGAACAGCTCGTCGATATCGCCCATCAGCACGGCACGCGCATCCTGGGACCGAACATCGTAGGCGTTCTGTCGCACTCTTTCAAGATGAATGCCTCGTTTGCGCCCTTCTTACCGCTCGAAGGTAAGGCCACGCTCGTTTCGCAGTCAGGCGCGCTCTTAATCGCAATCGATGCCTCTACTTATGTCCGCAGAGTGGGCTTCAACAAGCTGATCTCTATCGGTAATATGTCGGATCTTGATTTCGCGGACGTGGTTGAGTGGCTGGATAAGGATGAAGACACGACCTGTATCACCCTGTATATTGAGGGTCTCAAAGGCGGGCGGCGATTCCTGGATGTCTGCCGCAAAGCCAGCAAACCGATCATTGCAATCAAATCAGGCGTTTCTGAACACGGCGCGGCTGCCGCAGCTTCTCACACCGGCTCGCTTGCCGGCGCGGCAAAAGTTTACAGCGCAGCTTTCCAGCAGGCCGGCATCGTTTCTGCCTCTGACCTGAATAACCTGTTCGACCGCACGCTGGCGCTCTCTCTGCAGCCGCCGATGGAAGGCGACAACTTGCTGATCATCACCAACGGCGGCGGCGTCGGCGTTCTGGCAACTGACTCTGCTGAAAAGTTCGGCATTCCGCTCAAGTTCGCCCCGGCTGATGTTCAGGAAGAGATGAAGAAACACATGCCTGAGTTTGGTTCTGCCAAGAACCCGGTCGACCTGACCGGCATGGCCGGAACCGAATGGTACTACGATGCGACCAAAGCGGCTTACCCGCACCAATGGGTGGATGGGCTTGTGGTTCTCTATTGCGAAACCGCCGTATCCGATCCGATGGAAATCGCCAAGGGCATCAAACGCGCGGTGGATGAAGCAGGCGACGGCGTCAAGAAGCCCGTTTGCGTATCCTTCGTCGGCGGCGAGCGCTCCGAAGCAGCAATGCAGTGGCTGGTTGAAAACGGCATCCCCGCTTACGGCGCGCCCGATGTCGCGATCAATGCAATGGCTGCGCTGCGTGAATATGCTGTAATGAAGAAAACCGTTTCTGAGGAACCGGCGCCCTGCGCGTCAGGCGGCCACGAAAAAGCGCTGCGGATTATCCAGCAGGCTCGCACAGAAGGCCGTGATTCGCTGACCGAAATTGAGGCCAAAGAAGTATTCTCAGCATACGGCCTGCCGGTCACGAAGACCAAACTGGCGAAGAGCGAGGATGAGGCCGTACAGTTGGCGAAGGAAGTTGGCTTCCCTGTTGTAATGAAGATCGTGTCTCCTGATATCCTCCATAAGTCAGACGCCGGCGGTGTGAAAGTTAACATCCGCGACGAAGCATCGGCGCGGGAAGCTTACCGCACCATCATTGAAAACGCCCGGGCTTACAAAGAGAACGCCAATATCCACGGCGTGGCAGTTCAAGAAATGGCCCCCTGGGGAACCGAGGTGATTTTGGGCTCGGTCAACGACCCAACCTTCGGACCGACCATGATGTTCGGTTTGGGCGGCATTTTCGTCGAAGTGCTGAAAGACGTTACCTTCCGCGTAGCGCCTGTCTCAGAAAGCCAGGCCTTGAGCATGTTCAGCGAAATCCGCGGTGCGCCGATCCTGCGCGGTGTTCGCGGTGAAGCCCCGCGTGACCAGGCTGTTCTGGCTGAAACGGTGTGCGCTTATTCAAATATGATCGTCGACCTGGCGGATGAAATCGCCGAGTCTGACGCCAACCCCGTGCTTGTCTACGAAGAGGGCAAGGGCCTCAAGGTCGTTGACGCGCGCATCATTTTGAAGAAGAAAAAGTAAACCGTTTACTTTGAAATAAAGGTTCTGAAAAACAGAAAAACCTGTTTTTCAGAACCTTTTTTATTTGGAAAGTTGCCCCCATGCGCCCACCCAGGGTTTACCCAGGCGGTGGCGGACCGGCACATCAACATGGCTCAGTTTGCTGCCTACTTGAGAGACGGTCAACGCGATGGTCGCCCAGTCTTCATTAAGCACAGCATCGCGCATCTGTTTTCCCAATCGTTCAGCCCAGGCCCATTCCATGCGAAAACGGTCAGCTTTTACCCAATAATCCCGCTTCTCCCAGGCCCCGACAGAAGCTTCGACGGTTTCACTGATTTGCAGCAGTGCCAGCGCGATATAGGCTGCGAGGTCGCGGCTGGCTTCGTCTGGTTCGCTCTGGCACATAAGTTCGCGAATCGCCAGAACAATCGATTTAACCAGGCGGTTGCGTTCTTTGCCAGCTCCTTCAGGGTTTATTACTCGACTCAAAAGTACCTCCAATCAATGATCTCAGTAATGGATGAATAAACGCCGGCCAGAGCAAGATTATATCCGAAAACAGCCTGAGACGAATTATATGAGTTTTATCAATTTTATTGCTCATGATGTCCAGTAATACTCTCTAGAAAGGGAGTTATGGTATAATCCGGGCGTATTTGGGGAAGTGCTGGAATTGGCAGACAGGCATGACTTAGGATCATGTGTCGAAAGGCGTAGGGGTTCAAGTCCCCTCTTCCCCACTGCAATCAATTTATTAAATTAGGGAAGGCTTACTTTGAAAATCGAAACTGTCGCTCGAGAAGACCAACAGACGAAGCTAATTGCTGAGATTGAACCCGAGACTTTTGACCGCTTCATGCACCAGGCAGCGCGGAAGATCTCAAAATCCGTGAAAATTCCTGGCTTCCGACCGGGCAAGGCGCCGTATGAGATGGTCGCCCGAATGGTTGGTGAAAGCGAGATTCAGAGAGAAGCGGTTGACCTGCTGCTCGAAGAGGTTTATCCGAAAATCCTGGAAGAGGCCAATATTACTCCTTCTGGCCCCGGGCAGTTGGAAGAAATCGTCAGCCTGGATCCGCCAACCTTTTCTTTCATCGTTCCGCTGCAGCCTGAGGTAAACCTGGGCGACTACCAATCCATCGAAAGTCCGTACGAGCCTGAACCGATCACCGACGAGCAGGTTGAGCAGACACTTCGCCGCCTGCAGCGCAATATGGCGCCCGCCGTTCCGGTCGAACGCCCGGCTCAGCAGGGTGATATGGTCTCCTTCAAAATGTCTGGAAAACGCACCCAGCCTGAGGAGGGCGAGAACGAAACGCTCTTCGATGAGACTCCGTACCAGATGATCGCCGGTGATGACGACGATGACAATGAAGAGGCCTGGCCTTACCCCGGCTTCACAAAGGAGCTCATTGGTCTCAGCGCAAACGACACGAAGACGATCACTTACACGTTTGATGATGAATCACCCTACGAAGACTTGCGCGGTAAAGAAGCCGAGTTTCATGTTGAGGTCCAAAACGTTAAAGAACTGGATCTGCCAGAACTGAACGATGAGTTCGCTCAGTCGCTGGGTGATTTCGAAACGCTCGAGGATCTGCGCAAAGTAATCCGCACTCAGCTCGAACAGAACTACCAGCAGCAGTACGATAATGAGTACTTTGAGAACCTGATCAATGAACTTATCTCAAAGTCAACCGTCAAATATCCGCCGCACATGCTTAACCAGGAGATCGAGGATCTCCTGCACAGCTTCCAGCATAACCTTGAACGCGACCGGCTGGATCTGGATACCTATTTGAAGATGCGCGAGATGGACCGCGATACCTTTATCGAGAAAGAGGTCAAACCGCAAGCCGAACAACGGCTGGTGCGCTCGCTCGTATTGGAAGAGTTCGCTCGCCAGGAGAATATCCAGGTCAAAAACGATGAGATCGCTGCGATTTACAACGCAGCGCTCCAGCAAGTGCAGCCGGCTGATAATAAGAAGATCCAGTCCAGGAACCGGATAAATCCGCGTGAAATGGCAAATTCTATTACCATTAGCACGGTCAATAACATCTTCAACCAACGCCTGATGTCAAGGCTCAAGGCAATCGCCACGGGAGAACCGGAAACAACAGCGATGCCTGAATTGATGACAGCCGACGAGTCAGATGAGCAGCCTGAATCCCAGGTCCAGCCCGAGTCGGCGCCTCAAGCTGAGGCAGTTGTAGAGGCCGAAGCAGCAACCCCCTCGATGGAATCCGAGGATCAGGAAGCTGCTGAAGAGGCTGACCTGCCGGCAGAACCGGAGGATCAGGCGGGAGAAGAGTCTGGCGAAACGGAATGATAACCGCGTCCTGGGTGATGACCTGTCGAAGTAGATACACAAGGAGGAAACATGTCTACTGGAATGGATCAGTTTAAAAATGTAATCCCAATGGTCATCGAGACCTCGGCTCGTGGCGAACGCGCCTATGATATCTTTTCACTGCTCTTAAAAGAGCGCATTGTCTTTCTGGGTACGCCGATCGACGACCAGGTCGCAAATCTGATCGTTGCTCAACTCCTGTTTCTCAGCCGCGAGGACCCGGAAAAAGATATTCAGATGTACATTAACTCACCTGGCGGCGTCATTTATGCCGGTATGGCAATCTACGACACGATGCAGATGATCCCCAACCGGATCAGCACCGTCGCGGTCGGGGTAACTGCCTCATTTGGCACAGTCTTGCTGGCAGCCGGAACCAAAGGTCAGCGCTATGCGCTCCCGCATGCCACAATCCATATGCACCAGCCGCTTGGCGGCGCGCAGGGTCAGGCATCGGATATCGAAATCCAGGCGCGTGAAATTTTACGCCTGAAATCCCGCTTGAACAAAATCCTCTCTGACGCGACGGGCCAGTCGCTTGAGGTGATTGAGCGAGATACGGAGCGCGACTTTTATCTAGACGCCTACCAGAGTGTCGAATACGGCCTTGTCGATAAAGTTCTCGAACCGCCGGAAAAGTAAAAGGTTTAGCGGCAACACCAAACTATGCAAGCGACATCAAAGCCGGATGGCGGCCTCCGCTGTCCGGCTTTAATTTCGGAGGACGCATGAGCATCCCTGCCAACGTTAAAGGCTTAATACTCGATATGGACGGAGTCCTCTGGCGTGATGACCACGCGCTGTTGGATATTCCAGTCTTCTTTGGCACGCTGAAATCCATCGGCATGCCGGTGATCTTCGCGACAAACAATGGAACGCGAAGCATTCAAAAGTACGTGGAGCGGCTGGCATCGTTCGGGGCTCCGGTCGAACCGGCGCAGGTGGTCAATTCCGCATCTGCTACCGCCGAATATTTGCGCAAACAATTCCCGCAGGGCGGATCGGTTTACGTCGTCGGAGAAACCGGCGTTATCGAAGCGCTCAAGGACCACGGGTTTGAGGTCGCCGGGCATATTGGCGTAGAAGAAGCTGCTGCTGCATCCAGAAATATTGTGGCTGTTGTGGCAGGCATGGACCGGGCAATCACTTACGAGAAACTTGCAAAAGCGGCGCTGCTGATCCGGGCTGGGGTTCCGTTTATCGGCACGAACCCTGACCTGACTTTCCCAACCCCTTACGGGCTTGTCCCTGGAGCCGGATCGATCCTCGCTTTTCTCGAAGCGGCGACCGGGGTAAGGCCAACCATTATTGGGAAGCCTGAGCCTTATCTCTATCAATCGGCAATTGAACGACTTGGAATTCTCCCGGAAGAAGCGCTGGCTGTCGGCGACCGGTTGGACACCGATATTTTGGGCGGGCAGCGCACCGGCTGCCCAACCGTGCTGGTGTTGAGCGGCGTCACCACACAGGCTGAAGCAGCACGCTGGCAGCCCCAACCGGATCTCATTTTGCCGAACTTATCAGACTTACTGCCCCTGCTCATCGAGCAGGTAAAGAACAGGTGATAAGCTCTGTTTTTGGAAGATATGAACAAACCTTTGATTTATGATCTGTCGTTAAGCGGCATCTCGGCGCTGCTGGCAGCGTGGGGCGAGCCTGCTTTCCGCGCGCAGCAAATCTGGCAGGGGCTTTACCAGCAGTTGTGGACTTCTCCGGAAGAATTCACCAACCTGCCCAAGCGCCTGCGCGAGCGGCTGGCTGCCGAAATTCGCTGGAAGGCGCTTGTGCCTGCCATCGTTCTGCAGTCACACGACGGCGAAACGATAAAAACGCTCTTCCGCCTGGAAGATCAGCGTGAGATTGAAGCCGTGCTCATGCGCTACGAGAACCGCCGGACCCTGTGCATCTCCTCGCAGTCTGGATGCGCGATGGGCTGCGTTTTCTGCGCAACAGGGCAAATGGGCTTCAAGCGCCACCTGTCTGCCGGAGAAATTGTCGCGCAGGTGATCTACTATGCTCGCCAGCTAAAAGATGAGGGCGAGCAGGTTACGAATGTGGTGCTGATGGGGATGGGAGAGCCCTTCCATAATTACAAGAACACCCTCGAAGCCATCGACCGGCTGAACGACCCAAACGGCTTTAACCTGGGCGCGCGCCGCTTTACAATCTCGACAGTCGGGCTGGTCCCAATGATCCGCAAGTTCGCCGATGAGAAACGGCAAATCAACCTTGCCATCAGCCTGCATTCCACTTCTGACGAGGCCCGGTCAGAAATGATGCCGGTCAACCGCAAATACCCCACCGGTGAGCTGCTTGCCGCCTGCCGTGAATACGTTGAGAAGACCGGGCGGCGGATCACCTTTGAATGGGCGTTAATTCGCGACGTCAACGACTCACCTGAAACTGCGCGTGAACTCGCCGGTCTTCTCAAGGGGTTAATGTGCCACGTCAATGTTATTCCGCTGAACCCAACGCAGAAGTACCCCGGCCAGGCGACCACACGCGAACGCGCAGAGGCATTCAGCGCCGTACTCAACAAAGCAGGTATTCCCTGCACAATCCGCATTCGCCGCGGCATTGACATTCAAGCCGGCTGCGGTCAACTGGCGAGCCGTGAAGTACAGCCCGGAACCCAATGACAGGCTGGAAGTGATATAATTTGTAGTCTATGGAAAACATATTCAGCAAATGGCGACAAGGACTTGAGCGCACCAGCAAGGCCACGTTTGGACGGCTGGCCAATCTTTTTGGTGCAACGCAAATTGACGACGACACCTGGGACGAGCTTGAGGCAATACTCGTTCAGGCAGATCTGGGAATCGAGACTACCGAGGATATCGTCGAATCGATGCGCAAGCGGGTTGAAAATGAGGGCATCATTTTCACCAGAGACCTGCAAAATACCCTGCGTGACGAACTTTTGCGCCGTCTCGACAAAGCGCCGGAAGTGTCATTTGACGGGGTTAAACCGGCGGTCATCCTGCTGGTCGGGGTAAACGGATCTGGAAAGACGACCACAGCCGCCAAGCTCGGCAAGCAGTACCAGCAGCAGGGGAAACAGATCCTGCTGGCAGCGGCAGATACTTTCCGCGCGGCGGCAGTGGACCAACTGAAAGTCTGGGGAGACCGTTTGAACCTGCCGGTCATTGCCGGGCAGCCCAATGCCGACCCGGGAGCTGTCGCCTACGATGCCGTCAAGTCAGCGATTTCACGCGACATGGACATTGTGCTGGTCGATACGGCAGGCCGCCTGCATACGCGCTATAACCTGATGGAAGAGCTAAAAAAGGTCTACCGGGTTACGGGTAAGGCGCTCCCCGGCGCTCCCCACGCCGTCTGGCTGGTGTTAGATGCCACAACCGGGCAGAACGCCATTCATCAGGCGCGCGCCTTTAAGGATGCCGTACACGTCACCGGTGTGATTCTCGCCAAGCTGGATTCGAGCGCTCGCGGCGGGATGGCTTTCGCTATACAAAAAGAACTGGGCCTGCCAATTCTCTACGCCGGGCTGGGCGAAAAGCCGGACGATTTGCAGCGGTTCGACCGCGAAGCATTTGTGGATGGAATATTAACGCAGCGGCAATAAGGAAAGCCGTGCTGCTTAAACCTGGAGGGACATGGAATGCAAGACGTTGTTGAACGGTTAAAACGCACTCTGGATACAATTGATCACCTACAGGTGCATCTTTGACTTAGAGAAAAAAGAAGCCGAACTTAACCAGCTGCAAAAACAATCAGAAGACCCGGAAGTCTGGAATAATTCTGCCGAGGCGCAGCGGCTGATGAAGAAAATTTCCGAGCTGCGCGACGAGATTGAGCCGATGAAGACGCTGCACCAGCGTGTAAAAGATGCGCTGGAACTGGCAGAGCTGGATGATTCCTCGCTGGAAGCCGAACTGCAGTCTGAGATCGACGCGATCGAAGCCGAAGTCGCCAAACGAGAGCTGGATGTGCTGCTCTCTGGGCCGTATGACAAGGGGAATGCGCTGCTTTCCATCAACGCCGGGGCCGGTGGAACCGATTCGCAGGACTGGGCAGCCATGCTGGAGCGCATGTATCTGCGTTGGGCAGAGCGGCGCGGCTTCACCGCCGAAGTGCTGGACCGCACCGAAGGCGAGGAAGCCGGGATCAAGAGTGTCACCATTGCGATCAACGGGCGTTACGCGTACGGGTATCTGCGCCCTGAAAAAGGCGTTCACCGGTTGGTGCGCCTGTCGCCGTTTGACGCTGCGCATCGCCGGCATACATCCTTCGTCCAGGTAGAAGTGCTGCCTGAGGTCTCCGATTCAGACAGCGAAATACAGATTGCACCGGATGAAGTGCGAATCGATATCTATCGATCATCGAGCGCTGGCGGGCAGAACGTCCAGAAGAACGCTACAGCCGTCCGCCTGACCCACCTACCGACCGGAATTGTCGTCTCATGCCAGAATGAGCGCTCGCAGTTGCAAAACCGCGAGAACGCTTTCCGCGTGCTGCGCGCCCGCCTGCTGGAACTGAAGCGCGAAGCGCAAGAACGCCAGCTAACCGAACTGCGCGGCGATTACGTGAAAGCAGAATGGGGCAGCCAGATCCGCTCGTACGTCCTGCACCCCTATCAGATGGTGAAAGATCACCGCACCGAATATGAGGTCGGCAACACCCAATCTGTGCTGGACGGCGATATCGACGGGTTTATCGAAGCCTACCTGAAGAATCAGCGCGAAGTGACTTCGCCAGAATAAACAACGGCGCAAAAACCAACTGAATAGCTTGCCGGCTTTCTCCTGTGAGCATTTTCACATAAAATAGACAGAACAGAATTGCTGTTCTTGTTCTGTTACGTTTAAAGCTAATCCAGAACAAACCCCTTAGGAGAGTGAAATCATGGCTGCCAAAACGGGCTGTATCGTCCCTGTGGACGTGCTCGAAAAATTCATGCGAGATGTGTTTCTCCGATTAAATGTGCCGGAAGAGGATGCCAGGATCAGCGCTGAGATCTTAATCACTTCCGATCTGCGTGGTATTGAATCGCACGGAATTCAACGGTTGAAGCTGTATTACGACCACATCCGGCAAGGTGTTCAGAACCCGGTGACTCAGATGGAGATTGTGCGCGAAACGCCCACGACGGCTGTTGTCGACGGCCATCATGGGATGGGCCAGGTGATCGGTTACCGGTCGATGCAAATGGCGATCGAAAAAGCGCGCAAGTTTGGAATGGGGGCGGTCGCGGTGCGCAATTCGGCTCACTTCGGCATCGCCGGTTACTATCCGCTGATGGCAATCAAAGCCGGCATGATCGGTATCACCGTCACCAATGCAAGGCCCTCCATTGCTCCAACGTTCGGCGTCAAGCCCATGCTGGGGACCAACCCCATTGCGTTTGGCTGCCCAACGGACGAAGACTTTCCATTTGTTTTTGACGCTGCGACATCCATCACCCAGCGCGGAAAGCTCGAAGTCTTGAACCGGCTGGAAGAACCCGTTCCGGCAGGGTGGGTAATTGATCAAAATGGAGAAGCATTAACCGATGCCGGCGAATGCCTCAGAGGGTTTGGCCGCGATGAGGCCGCGCTGCTGCCGCTCGGCGGCATTGGTGAGCTGCTGGGCGGGCACAAGGGCTATGGCCTGGCAACCATGGTCGAGATCCTCAGCGCCTCCCTACAGACCGGCAGCTTCTTATACGGCCTGACCGGAATTGACGAGCAGGGCAACCCCCAACCGAGAAAGCTGGGCCACTTCTTCATGGCGATTAACATTGAAGCCTTCACCAGCCTGGACGACTTCAAGAAAACCACAGGGTCAATCCTGCGCGATCTGCGCGCGGCGACCAAACAACCGGGCTGCGACCGCATTTATACGGCAGGCGAGAAAGAGTATGAGAGCGAGAAGAGAGTCCGGCGAGAAGGCGTCGTAATCGTCCCCAATCTGTTGAAAGATGTGCACGAGATCATTGAGACGCTGCAGATGGACGAGTACCGGGCTGTCTTCTGCTAAACCGGCCGGAATGCAGCCGGCATAAAAAGTCGAAATTATAGTGCAAACCCGCAAAGTCTTTGCACTATAATTTCGATCAAATTTCTAAATACCCTTGAAATACCTGCCCCTGGCAAGGTATATTTAACATCATTAAAGAGCTTGCAGACTGCAATATAAAGCCTATAGGTAAGGAATGGGGTTATGACGATTGAGAGATTAATGGAAGTGCTGCCGGATAGCTACTCGGCTGTCGACCGAGAGCTGATTCAGCGTGCTTATCGTTTTGCAGATGCAGCTCATCAAGGACAGAAACGCGCATCCGGGCAGCCGTATATATCTCACTGCCTGGCTGTCGCGGAGATTCTGTCAGAATTGAAGATCCCGCCGACGGTAGTTGTCGCTGGGCTGCTTCACGATACCGTTGAAGACACCGACGTCACGCTTGAAGATATTAAGAACGAATTTGGCGAAGAGGTCGCCAGGCTGGTTGACGGCGTAACAAAGTTAAGTAACCTGCCCCGCGTATCACGAGGTGAACGGCCAAACGGTCACGGCGAAGAGGCAGACGAGGACGATTTATACCCGCCGGAAGAAGAAGATGCTCGCAAACGCGCGCTGGCGCAGGAAACCCTGCGGAAAACCTTCCTGGCAATGGGTGAAGATATCCGCGTCGTTCTGATTAAGCTGGCCGACCGGCTGCACAACATGCGCACGCT
>Ga0134094_1001925_pt1 | contig 18827 bp, 14 predicted proteins | sample 5_1taG_FD_94458 | JGI IMG/M metagenome (GOLD analysis project Ga0134094, IMG submission 94458) | Switchgrass degrading microbial communities from high solid loading bioreactors in New Hampshire, USA - 5_19_20_110_A1 metaG | ecosystem: Engineered > Bioreactor > Semi-continuous > Anaerobic >... | reverse complement strand
TCTTGGCTATGCGAAACACATCCTCAACACTCTCCCCATGCCCGAATTCCTCGCAGACCAGACCCCCGGTTGGGAGGGACTGCTTAAACACGGCATTTATCACCAGCGAAAAGGCTTAGGGGTCGACGAATCGGTCATGTGGGGCGATTACTTCCTCATGGAAGCCCTCTTCCGCGAAAACCAGACCTGGAGCGCAGGAGTATAAGATGAGCGAAATTGAAAAGGTCGCGCTGGTCACCGGCGGCAGCCGGGGGATCGGCAGGGCAATCGTCATCGCCCTGGCGCAGGCTGGCTGGGAGGTGGTATTCAGCTACCACCAGAACGCGCAGGCTGCTGAGGAAACAGCCCAGGCCGCCCGGCAAGCAGGCCGCGAAGTGCTGCCCGTACAGGCGGATATCGCCGAGGAAGCCGGCCGCGAGCGGCTGGTCAATGCCGCGCTGGAAGCCTTTGGCGGGATCGACCTGCTGGTGAACAACGCCGGCATAGCGCCCCGCAGCCGGGTCGATCTGCTCGAAATGACGAGAGAGTCTTTTGACGAGGTGATGGACACCAACCTGAAAGGCCCCTTCTTCCTCACCCAGCGCGTCGCCAGGGTGATGATCGAGCAGGCCCGCGCGCTTCAGTCGCCTGTGCAGGCCCCGCCAGACGAGTCATCGCCGGTCGTTATGCCAATGATCATCAATATCGGCTCGATCAGCGCATATGCCAGCAGCACCAACCGGGGCGAATACTGCCTGTCAAAAGCCGGGGTAAGCATGATGACCGCGCTGTTTGCCGACCGGCTCGCCGGTGAGGGGATCCTGGTCTATGAAGTGCGCCCGGGGATAATCATGACCGATATGACCGCTGCCGCCCAGAGCAAATATGACCGGCTCATTCAAGAAGGGCTCCTGCCCATCCGCCGCTGGGGCATGCCTGAAGATATTGCGCGCGCCGTGACCGCGCTCGCCGGGGGCGCGCTGCCTTACTCGACGGGCGAAATCATCAACGTTGACGGCGGATTCCACCTGAGGAGACTGTAATGCCTGAATACCGAAAAATCGCCACCTTGAAGACCCCGCAAATGTTCTTGGACCATCTCGCCCGGCTGGGGATTCACCTGCCCTTTGAGGAACAGGTCGAGCCCGCGTCTGCTTCGCCGCTGGCCCAACCGGTGCAGGTGGACGGGCTCACCATTGGCAACCGTTTTACCGTGCTGCCGATGGAAGGATGGGACGGAACGCCTGACGGGCGGCCGAGTGAAAACACCTTTCGCCGCTGGCGCAGGTTTGGGCTGAGCGGCGCAAAGCTCATCTGGGGCGGCGAAGCCGTCGCGGTGCGCCACGATGGGCGCGCCAACCCCAACCAGTTGATGATCACGCCCGAAACGCTGCCCGACCTGATCCGCCTGCGAAACGCGCTGGTTGAAAGCCATACAGCAGCCCACGGGTCGGCAGACGGGCTGGTGATCGGCCTGCAGCTCACCCATTCCGGGCGCTATTCGAAGCCCAATGAGAAAACCCGCAGCGAACCGGTGATTGCTTACGACCACCCCCTGCTGAATCCGCGCGTGGGACTGCCGGAAAAATCAGGCAGGATCATCTCGGATGATGAACTCGACGAGCTGGTCGAAGTGTTCATCTGCGCCGCGGGGCTGGCGCAAGAAGCCGGGTTTGACTTTGTCGATGTGAAGTTATGCCACGGCTACCTGGGACACGAGCTGCTCACAGCGGTCCACCGTCCCGGCAAATACGGCGGCAGCTTTGAAAACCGCACCCGCTTTCCGCGCGAGATCATCCGCGGCATCCAGGCGCGCTTCCCAGGGCTGCGGATTGGCGTGCGCCTGAGCCTGTTCGATATGATTGCCTTCCGTCCGGGCCCGGACCATGTGGGCGAGGTGGATTGGGGTCCTTTCAAAGACAGGCCCTATCCCTACGCATTTGGCGGCGACGGCACCGGGCTGGGGATCGACCTGACCGAACCTGTGCAATTGTTGAAAATACTCTCCGGCATGGGCGTGCGCCTGATCTGCCTGACAGCCGGCAGTCCCTATTACTGCCCCCACGTGCAGCGCCCGGCTTACTTCCCGCCTTCAGACGGCTACCTCCCGCCAGAAGACCCGCTGATCGGGGTCGCCCGCCAGATCAACGCTGTCAGCCAGGCTAAGGCTGCCTGCCCCGAAATGGTCATCACCGGCTCGGGCTATTCGTGCCTGCAAGACTGGCTGCCCAATGTGGCCCAGGCATGCGTGCGCGGCGGTCACGCCGACCTGGTCGGTCTCGGGCGCATGGTGCTCTCTTACCCGGAGATGCCCCACGACATTCTGAGCGGGCAGCCCTTGCAGCGCAAGCGCATCTGCCGCACCTTTAGCGACTGCACCACAGCCCCACGCAGCGGGCTGGTCTCGGGCTGCTACCCGCTGGACGAACACTATAAAGAGAGTGAAGAAGCGCTGCTGTTGAAGGCGGCCAAATCGCGCGCAAATCCAGGCGCGGCGGAAAAATAAAATCCACCGTCAAACAAACAGGTCCACCATCTCGTGGACGGGCGTATTTGCCAGGCGCTGTGAATCACGAAACAGCGCCTGGATCTGCTTTGCCTGCTTGCCGGCAAACCGCACCGACAGGTTGCGAGCGAACTTCTGCTCCAGCAGCGGAAGCGCCTCCGCCCGCCTGCGCCGGTGCCCCAGCGGATAGTGCATTTCGACCTTTTCCGTCTGCGTTCCGTCTTTGAAAAATACCTGGACTGCGTTGGCAATCGAGCGCTTATCCGGGTCGAGGTAGTCGCGCGAATACTGCGGATCTTCTACGCAGATCATCTTCTCGCGCAGCGTGTCAATCCGCGGGTCCGCGGCAAACGAGTCTTCATAATGCGCGGCGGTCAGCTCGCCGAAGATCAATCCCACGGCAGTCATATATTGGATGCAGTGGTCGCGGTCCGCGGGGTTATGCAGCGGGCCGGTTTTATCGATAATCCGTTTCCCCGATTCCTGCGTTGTGATAATGACCCGGTCAATCTCCTCCAGGCGGTTCCTCACCTGCGGGTGCAGCGCAAACGCCGCTTCAACCGCGGTCTGCGCGTGGAACTCTGCCGGGAAGGCCACCTTGAAGAGAATATTTTCCATCACATACGAGCCAAACGGGCGCGGGATCTGAAACGGCTGCCCCCGGAACAGCACATCGTAGAACCCCCAGGTTTTCGCCGTCAGCGCTGAGGGATACCCCATCTCGCCTTTGGCTGCCATGAGCGCCAGGTGCAGTCCCCGGCTGGTGGCGTCTCCGGCAGCCCACGATTTGCGCGAACCCGTATTGGGCGCGTGGCGGTAGGTGCGCAGCGCCTGCCCATCAATCCACGCATTCGAGACGGCATTGATGATTTCATCGTGCGAGCAGCCCAGCATCCGCGCGGTGACGGCTGCCGTCGCCACTTTCACCAGCACAACATGGTCCAGCCCGACGCGGTTGAAGCTGTTCTCCAGCGCCAGAATCCCCTGGATCTCATACGCCTGGATCATGGCCGCGAATACATCGCTGACGAGAAACGGCTTCCGCCCCCCGGCAGCCGCCGTGCGAGACAGCCAGTCCGCGGCAGCCAGAATACCGCCCAAATTATCAGATGGATGGCCCCACTCCGCCGCCAGCCATGTATCGTTGTAATCCAGCCAGCGGATCATCGAGCCGAGGTTGAACGCAGCGGTTACAGGGTCCAGTTGATAAGGCGTACCCGGCACGCGCGCGCCGTTCGGGACGATCGTGCCGGAAACAATTGGGCCCAGCAGCCGCGTGCACGCCGGGAAAGCCAGGGCTGCCATAGCGCAGCCGAGGGAATCCATCAGGCACAGGCGGGCCGTCTCGCAGGCTTCGCTGCTGAAGGACGGGCTGCCGGTCACATAATCGGCAATTTGGACCAGAACATCATCGGGGTCAGGGCGCTGATTATCATGAAACTCCATAGCGCTGCACCTGTATCAGACGCGTTTCTCCAGCGGGATATACGGTTTTGGCTCCGGGCCAATATACTCGGCGCTGGGACGGATGATCCGGCTGTCAGCGCGCTGCTCAAGAATGTGCGCCGACCAGCCTGCCGTGCGAGCCATCACAAACAGCGGGGTGAACATGCGGGTGGGAATGCCCATCATGCGGTACAGCACCGCGCTGTAAAAATCGAGGTTCGGGAACAGGCGCTTTTCGTTCCACATCACCTGCTCAATCCGCTCGGCAATATCGAACAGCACCGGCTGCCCGCCCTCATAACACAACTTGCGGGCATACGCTTTAATAATATCGCTGCGCGGGTCTGATACCGTATAAACAGGATGGCCAAACCCCAGGACGATCTGCTTTTCTTCCAGCATGCGCTTTATCCCAGCTTCCGCTTCATCGGGGTTGCGGAACATCTGGATTAATTCTGCTGCACCTTCGTTCGCGCCGCCGTGCTTATATCCGCGCAGCGCGCCAATTCCGCCGGTGATCGCCGAGTACATATCAGACCCGGTTCCGGATATCACGCGGCAGGTAAAGGTCGACGCATTGAACTCGTGTTCAGCATACAGGATCAATGAGACGTCCAATGCCCGCTCGTACTCTTTGCTCGCGCTGTGCCCGTACAGCAGGCACAAGAAATGCCCGGCGATCGAGCCGTCGTCGGTCTCAACCTCAATCCGGCGCCCGTTGCGTGAATAGTGATACCAGTAGAGCAGCATTGAGGGGAAAGAAGCCAGCAAACGGTCGGCGATATTGCGCGCTTCACCGACGTTCTGGTCTTCGCGTTCCGGCAGGACGGTTCCCATCACGGAACAGCCCGTGCGAAGCACATCCATCGGTTGGGCTGCCGTTGGCACCTGCTCTAACGCAGCCTTCACCGGCGCCGGCAAGCCGCGCATGGAATGCAGCTTTTGCCTGTAACGGTCGAGCATGTACGGGTTTGGAAGCTCCTCGTGGACCAGCAAATGGGCGACCTCCTCAAAGCTCGCCTCACGCGCCAGGTCGTGAATGTCATATCCGCGGTAGCGCAATTCTTTGCCATGCGCGCCTACCGTGCAAATTGCAGTCTGCCCGGCTGCGACACCCGAAAGCGCTACCTTTTTCTTCCGGGGCTCACCGGCCGCACCTCCACCCTGACTATCTTGCGCCTTGATCATATCAGCTGCCTCACTCATCCCTCCTCCTCTCTGGCAAACAACTCATCAAGTTTTTTCTCGTAAGCGTGATAACCCAACACCTCGTACAGTTCATCCCGGGTCTGCATCTTATCGATCAGGCCTGCCTGGGTTCCCTCTTTGCGGATCGTCTCATACACTTCCTGCGCCGCGGCGCTCATCGCCCTGAAAGCCGAAAGCGGATAGAGAACCATATCCACACCGGCTTCAGCAAGCGCCGCTGTATTGACCAGCGGGGTTTTGCCAAATTCGGTCATGTTCGCCAGCAGCGGGGCTCCGGCTGCCCTGGCAAACGCCGCGTAATCTGCCGGGTCGGTCACCGCTTCGGCAAACAGCATATCGGCCCCTGCTTCAACATAAGCAGCGGCGCGCTCCAGCGCCGGGTGCAGCCCTTCCACCGCCAGCGCGTCGGTGCGGGCCATAATCACAAACGCCTGGTCGCTGCGCGCGTCTACAGCAGCGCGGATGCGGTCGACCATTTCTTCCTTCGAGACCAGCGCCTTTCCGGGCCTGTGCCCGCAGCGTTTGGCCTGCACCTGATCTTCGATATGCATCCCCGCTGCCCCGGCTTTGATGAGCGAACGGACGGTTCGAGCGATATTAAACGCGCTGCCAAAACCGGTGTCAGCGTCTACAAGCAGCGGCAGCTCTGTTGCATCGGTGATGCGGCGCGTATCAACCAACACGTCTTCAAGGTTGGTGATTCCCAGGTCTGGCAGTCCGAGCGAAGCAGCAGCGACGCCCCCGCCTGAGAGATAAATTGCCCGAAAACCGGCCCGTTCGGCCAGCAGAGCAGCATACGCATTAATCACGCCTGCAATCTGCAGGGGCTTTTCGGCTGCCAGCGCCGCCCGAAACCGTTCACCAGGGGAAGAGAATCGATTCATGCCTGCCTCATTCACCAGAAATACACTTATTTAAGATATTCTATACCATATTAGTAATTACCTCAAATTAAAAGACTATTGTTTTTGTGGGTTTCGTTATCTCGATAATGAACCGGAGAGCCGTCAGATGAATATGTTGCGTGCGGCTGCGCGACTGCGTCGCGTTGCCGCCCGGCAGGAATATCGGTTATCTCGAAAATGAACTTCTGTCCCCGCCAGTCATTTTCATTCATCTTGATGCAGACAAAGTCTGGCATGTAGCTTTATTCGCAAGCGCAATGCTTTTTTGCGCCTTCGTCTGACGGCCCAACCCGCGCAAGGACCGATTTTGTAATCCGTGCAATCCGTGGCCTAATCCGTTGTCACAACATCGACCAGCGTGATGCGCTGCATCAGCGGCATGTCAGGGGAATACTCGATCACATACGTGAAACTGCCCTGTTTGGGCGTCTCACCCACCCAATCGATGACCGGCTGCGTGACGGTCTCGCCGTCAACTTCATAGCGATACGCGCCGTAGTTGTAAACGCCGTCCGGCGCGGGCTGGTATTCGGTGGTTGCCCCGGCTGCGACATCGCCAAAAGTAATCTCCTGGTCAGGGAACAGAACGGTCAGGTTCTTGATATCGTGCTCGCCGTTATTCGTGATCCGCAAGCGCGGCCCGCTCGCTGTTGGCGCTGCCTCAGGCTGGCCGGCGGTCAGCGCTCCGCAGCCGGCAAGTGCAAGTGAAAGGAAAACAAGAAAAGTGATCATCGTCCATAAACGGCGCATAGTGTACTCCTTTTGTGTCATTAACCTCTAAAAAGACATAGTTATCTTTTATCTGATTGCATGACGTTTTAGACCCGAAAATTGTTCCGGAATAACCCGCCGGGTGTATGTCAGCCTTGGGGCAGATCCTCAAATCGTCACCCAATTGAAATGCGCCAGAACCCGCCTCATTGGTTGAAAGCTGATATCATAATGTAGATGATTCAATTTCAATATCGTGACCCACACATCACAGGAGATCGTTATGACTGAGACTCAGGTTAAATTGCGCAGTGAAATTCCCCCAGAATTTACCTGGAACGCGCCCAGTGTTTTTCCAACACCAGAAGACTGGTATGAAGAGGCCAAAAAAGTCGAAGCGGAGCTTCCCCGGCTGGCGCAGCTGCGCGGCCGGATTGCAGAAGGCCCCGCTGCACTGCTCGAAGTCGGTGAAACCGTCCAGGAATTCATCAAGCGGGTCTACAAATTGATCGTTTATGCGTCGCTCGCCCACCAGGTGGACACAGAAGATCAGGACGCAGGCCGGATGTATGGCCAGGCTGTTGGCTTGTTTGGCAAAGTGTACGCTGCAATTTCCTTCTTCGACCCTGAGCTGCTCGCCACTGGTCAGGAGACCCTGCTGGGATGGATCGATCAGGAACCGCGCCTTGAAACCTACCGGCATTACATCAACGACCTGTTCCGCAAACAGGCGCACGTTCGCTCGGCAGAAATCGAAGAAATTCTCGGCATGCTGCAGACTCCGTTCAGCGGCGCAGAAAACACAGCCGCGCAGCTCACCGACGCGGATTTCCGCTTTAAACCGGCGGTCACAAGCGACGGCAAAGAGATCCCCGTCACGCAGGGCACGATCGAAGAAATCCTGGCCGGGCCGGATCGAGAGGCGAGAAAGACTGCCTGGAACAACTACATGGATACCTATCTCGCTTTCAAGAATACGCTCGCCAGCAACCTGTCGACTTCGATTAACCAGAACGTCTTTACCGCTCGCGTGCGCCGCTACAATTCAACGCTTGAAGCGTCGTTGTTCCAAAACAACATTCCGGTCGAAGTCTTCCACAACCTGATCGAGACCTTCAAGCGCCACCTGCCCACGTGGCACCGCTACTGGGCGATACGGCGCAAAGCCCTGGGGCTCGATGAACTGCGCCCTTACGACATCTGGGCGCCCCTGACAAGCCAGAAGTCGAAGATCTCCTATCTGCAAGCCGTAGAAATGATCTGCGAAGGCCTTGCGCCAATGGGCGAGGAATATGTCAACCGGGTTCGCAAAGGCTGCCTCGAAGATCGCTGGGTCGATGTTTACCCGACCAAAGGAAAATCATCCTCGCAGTTTTCAACCGGGGCGCCGGGGACCCACCCGTTCATTTGCATCAACTATGACGATACGATCTTCAGCCTGAGCACGCTGGCGCACGAATTAGGCCATTCCATGCACTCCTACCTGACGTGGCAGAACCAGCCGGTCCTCTATTCCGACTATTCGCTTTTCGCAGCTGAGGTCGCTTCGAACTTCCATCAGGCAATGGTCCGCGCGCACCTGTTGAACACCAGCTCAGACCCGGCTTTCCAGATCAGCGTGATCGAAGAAGCCATGTCGAACTTCCACCGCTACTTCTTCATCATGCCAACACTGGCTCGCTTTGAGCTCGAGACGCACCAGCGGGCCGAGCGCGGCGAGGGCCTGACAGCCGACGACATGATCGAGTTAATGGCCGATCTCTTCGCCGAGGGATACGGAACCGAGCTGACCATTGGCGAAGGCCGCGACCGCGAGCGGACCGGCATCACCTGGGCCACATTCGGTCACCTGTACGCAGACTATTATGTCTACCAGTACACCACCGGCATTTCAGGCGCAAACGCGCTGGCGCGCCGCATCCTGGCAGGTGAACCCGGCGCAGTCGACCGCTATCTCACGTTCTTGAAAGCCGGCAGTTCGGTCTATCCGCTTGACGCGCTCAAGCAGGCAGGCGTCGATCTTTCTACGCCAAAACCCATCGAAGAGACCTTTGCAATCCTCGGCGGGTTGGTCGACCGGTTGGAACAGCTAACGGCGGTGTAACAGATGAAGGCAAACCTGGACCCAATCTCCATCCGTCCCCTCACCCGCGGGGATGAGCCAATCCTGTGGATCATGTGCTATCTGGCGATCCATGTTCCCCCCGGCGAGCCGCCACCGCCGCTCAACATTGTCTTTCGCCCTGAAATTGCAAAATACGTGCGCGGTTGGGGACAGGCGGATGACTTCGGGTTTGCCGCCTTTGACGAAGAATCGCTGCCGGTTGGGGCCGTTTGGCTGCGGCTGCTGACCGGCAAGAATCGGGGGTACGGCTGGGTCAACGACCAGACCCCCGAGCTGTCAATCGCCCTCCTGCCCGAATACCGCGGAAGAGGAATCGGCACGCGCCTCATGCAGTACACGCTGGATGAGGCGCAGCGCCGCTGCGCGGCTGTATCGCTCAGCGTGTCGCGCGGCAACCCTGCAGAGAAGCTCTACCGCCGGTTTGGGTTCCGGGTAGTCGGGCAGGACGACTCTTCATGGATCATGCTGCATACCTTCAAAACGGATCAATGAGGTGATCATGTCTTCTGTTTATATTGGTCTTGATGTTGGCGGGACAAAATTCATGGTTGCCGCTGCCAACCAAGATGGTGAAATTATCCGGACCACTCGCGCCAGCACGCCAGGAAAACGAGAAGATGACATCGAACTGCTTCACCAGATGATCGCCGAGGTTGCCGGTGAATCGGAAATTCGCGGCATGGGGGCAGCCGTAGGCGGGCCGCTGGATTGGGAGACCGGCATCGTCTCGCCGCTGCACCAGCCGACCTGGATCGATGTTCCCCTGAAGCAGATCATGGAGTCGCGCTGGAACTGCCCGTTTTATGTGGATGTCGATACAAATGTGGCAGCCCTGGGTGAGTATTATTACAGCAAAGAGCGGATCTCCAGGCTGCTTTACATCACCCTCAGCACCGGAATGGGCGGCGGGTTCCTGATTGACGGGCAAATTTACCGCGGCAAGCAAGGCGCGCATCCTGAAATCGGGCACCAGTCCATCCCCTTCCGCAGCATGAACCCCGCCGGAGTCCGCTGCGAGTGCGGCGCGCCGGACTGCCTTGAAGGGCTAATTTCTGGCAACGCCATCCGGCGCATCTACGGAAAACCGGCTGAAAATTTGTCCCCGGAAGAATGGGATGAAGTCGCCTACAACTTGGGCCAGGGACTGCGCAACCTCGCGGCGATTTATGCGCCAGACGCCATCCGCCTGGGCGGTGGGGTTGCCGTCGGAGGGGGGAAGAAATTCATCGAGCGCGCTGTCGAGGTGATGAAGGAACATTTAAATCTGGTACCGGCTCCGGATGTCGATTTGAGCTGCCTGGGTTACGATACCGCACTGTACGGAGCGGTATCCATCGCAATACACGGGTTGGATGGCCGGTAATATTACAGTTTCTAAAGGCAAATTTAATCTTGTATTAATATTTTGAATTCGCTATAATTTGCATGCACCTGAAATCCGATCGTGTGAGTTTGTTTAAATCTGTTAAATGCGGGCGAACGCCCGCATTTAACAGAAGAAAGCAAAAAACCATACCTCATGACAGGAGAATGCAAATATGTCCAACCGGACAAAACGGTTTATCGGTTTTGGCTTTCTGCTATTGTTTTGTTTGATACTGGTTGCCTGCCAGGGAACAGATGAAACCGTAGCGCCAACACAGGGGCCAAGGCCAACAGAGACAGTAGCGCCAACCGAAGCGCCAACCCAAACCCCGCTGCCATCCCCCGCAGCCCTTGAAACAGTTGAAGTTCCATTCCTCGAAGCGTGGCTGGCGTCAGCCCACGCTGACGTCGAGGCAGAGGCGTTCAACCATTGGAACGAAGAAGACCCGGTAGAAATCCCCGCCGAGTGCGCGAAATGCCACAGCACGCCCGGTTTTCAGGATTACACCGGCGCCGATGGGACGCCTCCGATGCAGGTTGAACAGGCCCACGCAGTCGGCTCTGTGATCACCTGTGTTGCCTGCCACAACACAGCGACAGCCACTCTGGATACCGTTGAGTTCCCTTCAGGTGCGGTACTCACCGGCGTAGGGTCGCAGTCGCTCTGCATGACCTGTCACCAGGGCACGGCTTCGAAGGTTCAGGTTGACGCCAACATCGAAGCAGCCGGGGCTGCAGCAAACCCAGATCAGCCGTTCGAAGAGCTGGGCTTTACCAATATCCATTATTACGCTGCTGCCGTCAGCCGCTTTGGTACGCTGGTGAAAGGCGGTTATGAATATGACGGTAAGACGTACGATGCGATGTTTGATCACGCCGGCGGCGTGGAAAGCTGCAACGACTGCCATGATCCGCACACGCTCGAATTAAAGACAGCCATTTGCACGGACTGCCACGAAGGTGCGGATGACCTTGATGACATCCGCGAAATCCGCATGGCGTCTTCGTTCGTCGACTACGATGGAGATGGAAACCTGCGCGAGAGCGTCGCCGATGAGATCAACGGGCTGCGCGGTATGCTCTATTCCGCTATGCAAAATTACGCCTTCACCGTCGTGGGAACCCCCATCGTATACTCTGAAGAAGCATACCCCTACTTCTTCATCGACACCAACCAGAATGGGCAGCCCGACGAAGAGGAAATGCAGTTCCCCAACCGCTACAACGCCTGGACGGCCCGCTTAGCCAGAGCCGCATACAACTACCAGACCTCGCTCAAAGACGGTGGGGCGTACGTCCACGGTGGCAAGTATATTATCCAACTGCTGTATGATTCAATCGAGGACTTAAATTCCCAGCTCGAAGATCCCGTCTCTCTGGAGACCGCGCACCGCAACGACCCCGGTCACTTCGCCGGGTCTGAGGAAGCGTTCCGCCATTGGGATGCTGAAGGCGAAGTTCCCGGCACCTGTGTCAAGTGCCACACCGGTGAAGGGCTCCCGATGTTCATCGCTAATAACGCAGTCATCGCAACCGAGCCGTCGAACGGGCTGCTCTGCGAAACCTGCCACGATAATCTGCAAGAGTTCACCCAATACACCGTTAATTCGGTGCCATTCCCCAGCGGCGTGAATATTTCATACGGCGAAGCCGAGCCGTCGAACCTGTGCCTCCAGTGCCACCAGGGACGCGAATCGACGGTCAGCGTAAACCGCGCGATCGGCAGCACAGCGCCTGATGAAATCAACGAAAGACTGACCTTCCGCAACGTCCATTACTTCGCTGCAGGCGCAACGCAGTTTGGCGGCGAAGCGCGCGGCGGGTACCAGTATGATGGGCAGGAATACTCAGGCAGATTCACGCACGTAGACCGGTTTGACACCTGCGCCGAATGCCATGACGAACATGCCCTGTCCGTCAATATCGCCTTCTGCGATAGCTGCCACGAGACCGACAACGTGGAAGAGATCCGCGGCGGTCCTGGTGTTGAGAACACAATTGACTACGACGGCGACGGCGACATCGAGGAAGGTATTGCCGGCGAGATCGAGACCATGCTCGATGTTCTCTATGAATCGCTGACCAGTTACGCTGCGAATACCTTGAATCAACCGATCGTCTACACCTCAGCCAGCCATCCGTATTTCTTCAACGATACCAACGGCAACGGCCAGCCAGACCCCGACGAAATCAACAACGACAACCGGTTTGTCTCCTGGTCTCCGCGCCTGCTGCGGGCGGCCTACAACTACCAGTATGTGTCAAAGGACCCCGGGGATTCGCTCACAATGCGGATTACATCATGCAGCTCCTGTATGACTCAATCCGCGACACCGGCGGCCCGGTTCAGGGCATGACTCGCCCGGCAGTAACGCCGTAACCATCAAAAAAAATTGCATATGATCATATAAAAGCCGGTTTCCACCGGCTTTTATACTTTAAGTTCCTCACCTCGCTTCTATGTTATACTATTCAGAGGTTTTTTCTTTCTGCAGTATTCTGGCAAATTTGAAATGCGCGCCATTTCCAGAATTTTATCTATCAGATACTTCGGTTTTATTTTGGGGAAGTACGAGGTGAGATACAGCTATGAAAACGCTTCTGCTAATGCGTCACGCCAAATCAAGTTGGAAGTTTCATGAACTTGAAGATCGTTTTCGACCATTGACCAAGCGCGGGCGCCGCGATGCGACACTCATGGGCAGCATGCTCGAAGAACGCGACCTGATTCCTCAGAAGATCCTCAGTTCAACTGCTGTGCGAAACCGTCAGACGGCTGAATTGGTTGCAGAAGAAGCTGAATTTCGCGGTGAGATCGATTATCTGGACAGCCTCTATATGGCAGAAGCAGAGGATTACATCGCTGCCCTGCGCGAGCTTCCGGATAATATCGATCGCGTCATGGTTATCGGCCACAACCCAGGGCTTGAAACCCTCCTCCAGGTTCTCTCCGGGCGAATTGAATCGCTGCCAACGGCTGTTGTTGCTCATATTAACCTGCCGATCGACAGCTGGTCTGGATTAAATGGTGAAATCCACGGCGAAATGGTCGGAATCTGGCGGCCGAAAGAAGTGCGTGAACTGGAAGAAGAAGAGAAAGAGAAAGAAAAGGAAAAAGAAAAAAGCAAGAAGAAAAAGAAAAAATAATATACCCATCCCCCTGTCTGGAGAAAAATAATGAGCTCATTCATCAATCTCGATGATTCATCGTTTGATCAGGAGGTCTTGAATTCGCCGGTCCCTGTTTTGGTCGAGTTCGGCGCTGAATGGTGCGGCCCTTGCCGCCAGTTGGAACCGATTCTCGAGCAGATGGCCGCTGAATGGGATAAGAAGGTTCGCCTCGCCAAAGTGGATGTGGACCAGAGCGTCAACACAGCCATGAAGTTCCAGGTGATGAGCCTTCCCACGCTAATTTTGTTTGTCGACGGGCAGGCTTGCGAGCGCTTGAGCGGCAAGCAGCCCCGAGACCGGATGGTCGAGAAATTTTCCCCATTTATCACCAAATAGGACGAGATGACCTCACAGAAACCCACCCAACTGCCGTTCGGGCTGTGGCCCAGCCCCATTACTGCCGCATTGATCAGCCAGCGCCTGCGTTTTGATGATGTGCAGTGGGCGGGCGCTGATCTGGTCTGGTTGGAAAGCCGTTCAGGCAAATCTGTGTTGATTTCTCTTTCACCCGGCGGCGAACGGCGCGAGCTGACTGACGAGCCCGCGCCGCGCGGCGGGGTCGGGTACGGCGGCGGCGATTTCACCGCGAGCAAAGACACCATCCTGTTCGCCGCTCGCGACGGGCGCATCTTCCGCCGCGGGCTTGGGTTTGAGCCGCCCCGCCCCATCACGCCAACCGTCGCCGGTGGTTCAACCGCTTCACCGGTTCTTTCACCCGACGGGAACTGGGTCGTCTATATCTACAGCGACGGCAAAATCGATCTGCTGGCAATCGCAGATTCCAGCGGGCGGCAGTGGCCTGCCAAACTGGCCCAGGGCGCGGATTTCTACATGCAGCCTGCCTGGCATCCTGCCGGTGACCGCCTGGCCTGGGTCGAGTGGGATGCACCCAATATGCCCTGGGATGGGACGCGCGTGCAGCTTGCTCGCCTGGAGATGGGTCAGAACGGCGCTGCCCCGCGCATTCTCGACGTGCAAACCGCCGGCGGCGGTGTCAGCTCCGCCGCGCAGCAACCCGAATTTTCACCAGACGGACGCTATCTGAGCTTTATCGAAGAAAATGGTGAATGGGATGACCTGGTTCTGCTCGACCTGCAAACCGGTGAGCGCCGCGCGCTCGTTAAGGGTGATGGGTTTGAACTGTCCAGACCTGCCTGGTCCCAGGGCATCCGTTCTTACGTTTGGAGCGGCGACAGCCGCCAGATTTACCACACCCGTTACGCAGGTCCAAATGCCAGCCTGTGGGTGACAGATGTGGAAACCGGGCAGTCGACCCGCCTGGATACCGGTCCTTATACTTACCTGTCTCAGCTCTCGGTCAACGCTGAGACCGGCGAACTGGCCTTCATCGCTTCTGCTCCTGACCGGCCCGAACAAATCGTTGTCCTGGATAAGAACGGGATCTCAGTCAAGGCGCACAGCGCAGCCGCGATGTATGATCCGGCCTTCCTGCCTGAAGCAAAAGAGATTAGCTGGCCTGCCCCCGATGGGACGAAGACCTTCGGCCTGTACTACCCACCCAGCAGCCCGCGCTACAGTGGGATGGGCCTGCCTCCTGCCATCGTGCACATCCACGGCGGGCCGACCTCTATTGCCCCAAACCGGTTTAACGCCGAAGCCGCCTATTTCACCTCACGCGGGTATGCCTACGTTGAAGTCAATTACCGCGGCAGCACCGGCTACGGGCGCACGTACCGCAATGCCCTGCGCCAGCGCTGGGGCGATGTAGACGTGGAAGATGCAGCCGGCTGCGCTCGCGCGCTTGCAGAGCAAAAACTGGCCGACCCCAACAGGCTGGTGATCACCGGCGGCAGCGCCGGGGGATACACGGTGCTTAACACCCTCATCCGCTACCCTGGGTTGTACAAAGCCGGCGTCTGCCTTTACGGCGTGAGCAACCTCTTCATGCTCAACATGGATACGCACAAATTTGAAGCGCACTACAACGATCTGATGGTCGGCATGCTTCCAGAAGCCGCTGGGCGCTTCCATGACTGGTCACCTGTTTTTCACGCCGGGAAAATCAAAGACGCGCTTTACATCTTCCAGGGCAGCGAAGACAGGGTCGTCCCGCCCAACCAGGCAGAAGCGGTTATGGCAGCCTTGCGCGAAAAGGGCATTCCGCATCAATACAAGGTATACGAGGGCGAAGGTCACGGCTTCCGCAAGAGTGAGACCATCGTCGATTATCTCAAAGAGACCGAACGCTTCTTGCAGCAGCACGTTTTGTTTGCGAAATAATTTGGGAAATAAATGGAAAACCCACCGCCGGCCGTGCTGCGATCTACGCGCAGCAGCAGGCCGGCGGGACGGTTAATCATACCCTTCGGGCTCGATGTGAACATACGCCCGGTCGACCTCTGGTAGATCTTCAAGCCGGGCGATGACTTCATCGGCAATTGCGTGCGCCTCGTCAAGGGTCATTTTTCCGTCTACATTGATATGCAGATCCACGACCAGGCGCGGACCGGCATATTCAGTCATGGTGTGATGGACGCGCTGCACGCCCTCAACCGATGACGCCACGCGGACCACCTGTTCGCGCAGCTCGGCTGAAGCGCCGGCGCCGGTTAGAAACCCTAAATTCTCTTTGCCGGCCATAAGTGCCTGGCGGAAAATCCACGCGGCGACCAGAAAACCTGCGATCGGGTCGGTGAGCGGGTGAATCAACTGCGAGCCCACCACGCCAATAAACGCCGCCGTCGAGGTCAGCACATCACTGAGGTTATCACGGGCAGTCGTCGCAAGCGTTGGGCTGCTGATTTCCGCTGCGATCCGCCGGATGGCAAAAAACATCAGGGCTTTTACCCCGGCGCTGACCAGCAGCACCAGGGCCGGCAAACCGGGTTCGACAGCCATCCCCCCCTCAAGGAAGCGGTTCAAAGCAGTCCGCGCCGCCTCATACCCGGCAAAGCCCATTGAAAACGTGACCATCAGGCCCACCAGCGGCTCAAAGCGGCTGTGTCCCTGCGGGTGAGAGAGATCGGGCGGTCGTTGAGCAAACCACAGCCCAAAGACCATCAGGAGCGAATAAATCACATCTGAAACGGAATTTGCGGCGTCAGCATAGATCGCCACCGAGCCGGTCAGGCTTGCGACAATCGCCTTGCCCACAGCCAGTAGTACATTACCCGCCACAGTAATGATGAGCGCCTGGCGGTAAAGACTGGATACCGCTGGCTGCGGATCAATTTCACGGACCCAACGCATTGCGGGCTTACCCTCCAAAACGGACATAGTTTACCACAATCATATTACACAAATAAGAATTACTCATCGATCCCGTCACACGAACTTATGCCTGCTGCCTGCGAACGGCTGTTCACAGCCATCCATTGTATCTTCAATCCAGGGATCATCAATGGGGAGAAGTCATACAGAAAGGTGATAAAAATCCTCTAATTTTTATTTTTTATCCGATTAAATTAACGATTATTCGCGGCGAAAAATTTGCATTGGAGCGGCAAAAAAGGGGCAAAATAAGAGGTTAAAAAACGAATTCGGCATAAATTTGTTACACGATTCTCGTGTTTGTAAACCAAACCCAAGGATTTACCCAATAATTACTATTGCAATACCAATAATTTTTTGTTACAATATAACCGAAATACCCATACTTACATCTCGATAATGGCAAACCCGGCGAAAGCCGGCGACGCAAAGCTATGGGTCTACCGTCTTTAAGACCATGACTGCCAGGCCGCCGAAATGGTAAGGGGGATATGCTTCCTGCTCCTTTCACCTTTTTCTGTGATGCCTGATAGTCTGTGACATTCAGGCCTTTTGTTATTCATATACATGGGAGTAATAAGATGCACAGAAGCAGGCTGTTCCTTCGCGTATTTATCACAATAATCATTGCTTCCCTTCTGCTCGGAGGGCTGAGCATCACACCGGCAGCAAATGCAGTTGCAGCCCGGTCAGTGATCGTTCAGAGTGATACCGCCGAAGCAGCAGCTCAACTGGTTGAGCGGTTCGGTGGTGAAGTCACCTCCACCCTGTCCATTATCAATGGCGTTGGGGCGCTCCTCACACCAGACGCGGCAGCTGCACTTGACGCGATGGACGGTGTGCGGGTAACCGCAAACGCCCCGGCCCAACTGACAAAGCACAGCTTTGAACCGGTCGCTAAAAATGGGAAAGGCGTAGAGACCGATTACCCCGACGTGACCGGGGCGGACCTGGTCTGGAATGAGGGCGTCACCGGGCAGGGCGTGACAGTAGCTGTCGTTGACACCGGGATCGCGAACCACCCCGACCTAAAGAAAAAGTCACAGGGCAATGGCAATTCTCCTGTCATCGGCTGGGTTGATTTTGTTGACGGGAAGAAAAACCCCACCGATCCGAACGGCCACGGGACGCACATCGCCGGAATCATCGCCAATGCGACAGTGGGCGCTGACGGCGAATATCTTGGCATGGCTCCCGGCGTGGACCTGGTTGGCGTGCGCGTGCTCGATGAGACCGGCGCCGGTTATTACGAAGATGTAATCCAGGGCATCCAGTGGGTCGTTGAAAATAAAGACCGGTACAACATCAAGGTCATGAACCTGTCGCTGCACGCGCTGGTTCAATCGCCCTACTGGGCTGACCCGCTCAACCAGGCCGTCATGAGAGCCTGGGCAGAGGGAATCACGGTGGTCGTCGCCGCGGGCAACAGCGGCCCGAACCCCATGAGCATTTCTGTCCCCGGCAACAACCCCTATGTCATCACAGTCGGCTCGTTTACCGACAGCTACACGGTCAACGACTGGACCGACGATACGATTGCTGAATTTTCCGCAGCGGGCCCTACGCTCGACGGTTTTGTGAAACCCGATCTCGTCGCCCCTGGCGCGCACATCGTTTCGACCATGAATCCGGGCAGCTATATCGCAAGAAATCATGACGCGAACCGGATTGAGGCGCAGTATTTCTCGATGGCCGGCACGTCGCAGTCTGCGGCTGTCGTCTCAGGCGTTGCAGCGCTGGCCCTTTCGAATAATCCTGACCTGACCCCCAACGAATTGAAGCACCGCTTGATGTTTACGGCGCTTCCGTGGATCACCTTAGATGAAACCGATGTGCTTTACAGCGTGTGGCAGCAAGGCGCAGGCCGGCTGAACGCTTACGACGCAGTCCTTGCCACGGATATCGAAGGCTCCGCGAACCTCAATATGGATATCGCCGCTGATCTCGCCGGCGAAATGCATTACGAGGGGTACTCCTACTTTGATGAGGAGACCGGTAAGTTCCTCCTGCGCGGATATGAGGATATGACCAGCGGCTTTGGCGCATGGTCTGGCGGTTTCGGCGCGTGGTCGGGCGGCTTTGGCGCCTGGTCGGGCAGCCTGGGCGCCTGGTCGGGCGGCTTCGGCGCGTGGTCCGGCAGCCTGGGCGCGTGGTCGGGCAGCCTGGGTGCATGGTCCGG
>Ga0134094_1001907_pt1 | contig 18937 bp, 15 predicted proteins | sample 5_1taG_FD_94458 | JGI IMG/M metagenome (GOLD analysis project Ga0134094, IMG submission 94458) | Switchgrass degrading microbial communities from high solid loading bioreactors in New Hampshire, USA - 5_19_20_110_A1 metaG | ecosystem: Engineered > Bioreactor > Semi-continuous > Anaerobic >... | reverse complement strand
CGTAACGCTTCAACGCACAAATTACTTCATACGCTGGTTACTGACTAAGTGGCTGCCCTACCTTTACCACTACAGGACTTTCACCTGTTAGCATTTGCCAGCTTCGCTGGACGCACACATCGATACTACCGTCTCCACGTGTTTCGTCCACGGGAACATATCAACAGGCTGCACCTGTTCGATACGATATCCTTTTCCGGCCAGGTATTTCAAATCCCGCGCAAGAGTTGACGGGTTGCATGAAACATAGACTATGCGGGCTGGCCGCATGCCTGTTATTGTTTCAAGAAGCTTTCCGTCGCAGCCTTTTCTCGGAGGATCAACAACAACTACATCGGCCTTAATGCCTTTTTGATATAATTCGATTGTTATATCCTCTGCTTTCCCGTGATAAAATTCTATATTTGAAATATTGTTTACAAGCTTGTTCCGCTCTGCCATCTCAACCGCTTCTTTTACAGATTCAATGCCAATTACTGTTTTTGCTTTTCCTGCAAGAAAAATTGATATCGTTCCTATTCCGCAGTATAAATCGAACACGGTCTCGTTTCCTGTAAGATCGGCGTATTCCAGGACCTTTTCATACAGGATTTCTGTCTGTACACGATTTACCTGGTAAAAGGAAAGCGGTGAGATATGAAAGACATATCGGCCGAGTCTGTCAGATATTGCGTCCTGCCCGTAAACGGTAATGTTTTTTTCTCCGGGGATAACACTGCCTTTTCTGTTGTTTATATTAAGAACAATACTTCTGATTTCGGGAAATCTTGCTGAAATATTTTGTATCAAGTCTTTCAGCGCCGGTATCTTTTCTGTTGTGACAACCAAAACCACCATAACGCCGGTGCTTGCCGTTCTGGTTATGATCTGGCGAAGTATTCCTTTGCCTGTTGTTTCGTCGTATGCGGGTATTCCGGCTTCGCGAACTGATTCAATGATATGATTTCGTATTTTAACGCTAATCTCATCCTGTATTGCGCAGCTTTCAAAATCAATAATTTGATGGCTCCTCTTCGCATAGAAACCCGACACCGGTTTGCCGTCACTGCCGATACCGACAGGGTACTGCGCTTTATTCCTGTAATGCATCGGGTTATTCATTCCTAATACGGGGTTTACGGTTATACCCTGAAAACCGCCTATATGTTCCAGGGCGTCCTTAACGACCCCGTGCTTGAATTCAAGCTGCATCCGGTAAGACATATGCTGCAGGCTGCATCCACCGCATGATTCGTATACAGGGCAAAAAGGCTCCTGCCGGTGTTGGCTCTTATTAAGCCACTCGTGTACTTCTGCAACTGCGTAATTTTTTTGTACTTTTATTATTCTTGCGTATACCTTCTCACCTGAAACGGCACCCTCCACAAAGACGGCCATGCCGTTTTTTCTTCCGACACCGAGCCCTTCATGCGTCATTCCGGTTATATCAAGCTCTATAATATCGTTCTTTTTCATCTTTCCAGTCTCTTGAATCCTACATCAAAACCGAACCGAATTGTTTTGTTTCACGCATATTATATAATATCCTTGCCTGTATTTTCCGATACGATTTGTTTTACTTCGCTGCAGCTTTACGGTCATGTCATGGCATTCTAAAACCGTACTGCCGATTCAACAACTTAGGATTTTATTCAATGCCGGCCAGTTCATTCAATTTACTGCCTGCTATACGATAAATTGTCCATTCATCCTTAGGTTCAGCGCCTAATGATAAATAGAAATCTATACTTGGTTTATTCCAATCCAGGCAGCACCACTCCATCCTGCCGCAACCACGTTCAACAGCTATCTGTGCAAGTTTCTTCATTATTGATTTCCCATAGCCTTTACCCCGGTAATCCGGTAATACAAATATATCCTCTATATAAATGCCAGAGCGTCCTAAAAATGTTGAGAAGTTATGAAAAAACAATGCATAGCCAACTGTTTTTTCATCTTCCACAGCAAAGAGTACTTCCGCCTTATTCTTATCAAAAATCCACTCTTCAAGCAGTTCCTCCGTTGCTACAACTTCATCCAACCTCTTTTCATAATCAGCTAATTCCTTTATAAACCAAAGAATTAAAGGAACATCTTTTCTTTCAGCATATCTAAACTCTAACCTGTTTTTCACTAGCAATTTACCCCCAAAATTCTGATTTGCCATTTCTGAATATTATATAATATTCTCGCCCAATATCCTAGTCTGTACCAATCTATTTTCCCGCTTCAGAATATCTCCGGTTTTGTCTGCTCTTGCAGATAAACCATTGATTTCACAAGGGATGCAGAATCTCTTACAAAAAATCGGACTAATCCAGGTTGTGAAGGACAAAAAATAAGCACCTATAAATAAATAGATGCCTTATAACCAAGTAATGTTTATTCCTCTTCAGACGCTGCCCATTGATCCAATTTTTCCATTGTACGCTCAAGTGTCTTTTTACATATTTCAGGTAATTCTCCGCCAAAAGCTTTTTCTGCTGCCTTATATCCTTGCTCAATAGCTGATTTTAATTCGTTAATCTTTGTTTTATCATTACCTGATATGGCTTTGGCAAATTCAAAAATCCTATTTGCAGTATTCTCAATGCCATATTCTCCATCGTCGGAAATAAGCCTTTGAGCTTCTGCCCTTGTCTCATCATCAATTTCAACCATTTCGCCTTCATATGGTTTAAGATTTGCAGCCTTGAAAGACATTCCCTGCTTCTTTAGTAATTCTTCTACCATTTGTCTTAATGGTCTTAATGCATCTTCTGCTTCCTTTTTCAATTGCTCTATTCTCTTGATATCAGGCTTCACAACTCCTGGGTTGCTATAGGTTGCTTTCTTTTCCGATTTGCTCCCAATATCAACAATGTAAGCTTTTTGTTCGGCAGTTGTTTCTATCTTATTTTCCTGTTTCGAAGCCTTTTTCTCATTTGCATTCATTGGTTTTTCCGAACCTGAAAAATTGACTGAATTTATCACCTCTCCTTACCTCCTTCCAAAATAGTATTTATATAATTATCGGCAAACTATGGCTATTAATATTACTGCAAGAAGCTCTTGAAATCAATTTACGTAAACACTCGTCCTTTGAATGGTAAACATTATAAGCGTCAGTTCATGGAAGAGCAGAAGAACAAAAAGAAAACAGCCGCATTCTGCCAATATCAGGCAGACTGCGGCGGCGAATTGGACGAGATTCATTTTATTTAAAACAGAACGATAAAAATCATTCAGCTTGTCGGGATGTTACCGGATGAGTGTGAAGTTTCGGAAAACGTTGACCAGTGTATTAGCAACTGTTGACATTGTCTTGATAAAGATATCAAGTGCAACACCGACGACATCCTTGCGTGTATCACCGACAGTATCGCCGGTAACCGCTGATTTATGCGCTGCCGTTCCTTTGCCGTATCCTTCCAAAGATCCGGATTCGATGTACTTTTTCGCATTGTCAAACGCTCCACCGGAATTCCCCATGAAGATGGCGCGCGGGATGGCGACGATTGTAGCTCCAATCAGCAAGCCTCCAACAAAATCAACACCGAAAATAAATCCACCGAGCGCAGGAACCAACATTGCCAATACGGAAGGGAACAGCATTTTGCGAAGGGCTCCCTGCGTTGCCATCTGAATCATACGGTTATAGTCAGGGCGAACCTTGCCTTCCAGGACACCGGGAACAGACAGAAGTTTGTCACCTTCATCAGCCATTGCCCGTGCGGATTCAATCGTATTGTCCGCCAGAATTGCGCTAAAGTATTCCACAAGGGCACCGCCGATTATCGCGCCGGCAACCACAGTGAAATTGGCAATATTCAGAATCATTTCCGAGTTTGCGGGAGTGAAATTTCCAACATAGGAAACGATCAGACTGACCGTTGCAAAAGCGGCACTGCCAATGGCGAAACCCTTGCCGATGGCTGCGGTCGTATTACCGACGGCATCCAGCTTGTCCGTAATCACGCGAACCTTTTCGGGAAGGTGGCAGCTTTCCGCCAGACCACCGGCATTATCGGCAATCGGTCCGAACGCGTCAATGGAAACTGTCGTGCCAACGAAAGCGAGCATGCCGAGAGACGCCACGGCAATTCCATAGGTACCGCCTATTTTCCCGCTGATGAAAAGCGCGATGCCGATCATTAGAATCGGCAGCAGACAGCTGCGGCTTCCAATCGCGTCACCTTTGGTAATAACAAAGGCATCGCCCTCGGGTGCCATTTCAGCAAGTTTCCGGGTAGGTTTAAAGTCAGAAGATGTATAATATTCGGTAATGGATCCGATTGCCACACCACTGGCGAGTCCGAGCACCGCACAGATCCACGGGCTCAACCAACTTGCTTTCCATCCGAATGTTTCAAATGTGGCGGCATCGATCTTTCCGAATATAAGCCAGGATGCCCCCAGACCAAGAATAACCGTCAATCCCGCAGAGATCCAGGTTGCAAGATTCAATTCGTGAGAAGGATCGTTTCCCATCTTTTTCACATTCGCATACAGCATACCGATCAGACAGCTCAACAAACCTGATCCCGCAAGAACGACCGGAAAGATCACAGTCGGAATGAACATATGTTCAATGCTGAATTTTTGGAACAAAATTACAGCGATCATAATAGTAGCGGACATCGTCGCGACAAAACTCTCGAGAAGATCCGAGCAATTGCCGGCAATATCATTGACATTGTCACCGATGAAGTCGGCAATCACGTTCGGAATCCTGCTGTCATCCTCAGGAAGATCATTTCGGATTTTTCCCAGAATATCAGCGGAAATATCCGCAGCTTTTGTATAGTTGCCGCCTGCGACACGGTTGAACATGGCTACCAAAGAACATCCAAGCGAGTATGTCGATATGCGCATCACAGAAGCGTTGATTCCTTGTAGGTGAATCAGCAGACCGCTGCCTTCCGTTTGATGATTGACTCCGCCCCAAATCAGCAGAACCGCAACCAGACCGAGCATTCCAAAAGCCTGTACGCTCAAACCGGAGATGCTGCCCCCGCACAACGCCACCTTAACAGTTTCACCTATTGACATGGTTTCGCGAGCCTTATTTGATGTCCTTACATTAGCGTATGTAGCGCTTTTCATCCCGAGTATGCACGCGCAGCTGCTCATGGCAGCACCAACAATGAAAGTAATACCGCTGGTTTTTTCTACAAAAAGCGATAAAACCAATGAAATCAAAACAACAACAATAGCAATGGTTTTATATTCGGTTTTCATGAATTCATTCGCGCCGGAACGTATGGTTGCAGCCATGTTGACCATATCAGCCGTTCCTTCCGGCATTTTACGGATCCGGATATAATTCCAGAGCACATATGCAAGGGTTGCCACAATGATACACAGCACAGTGATGATCCAAGTGAGAGACATTTTTCTTTTCTTCCTTTCGCTTTTCCCTTTTGTTTTGCATTGTCGTATTAATTTGTTCCAAGTCAGGGTATAATTGCCGGAGAAGTGCTTATTATTCTCCATGCTGTTGACTCGCAACATTTCGTATTATACGACAAAATTCGACTAATTTGCAAGACGGAAAATCCCAGTTTACAAAATGTTCTTTTCGGGATACGCGATGCCATGATATATATCCATTCGGATGTGAGTATTACGGACCAATAAAGAGCATTTCTTCAGAAAAATCAAACAGGGAAAAATGTACTTGTCCTTCTGTTAACGCTTGGCGCAGCAATCGTACTCATTGAACGAAAAAATGTTATATCCGGCATTATAAAGTATTATTATGCCATAGAAAATAATATCGTAAAAAATGCTTGCCTCATTTCTCCAACCATCTTCTATTGACAAAATGTCTTTGAATCTTTTTAAGCTCTTATCGTTCTGTTTTTTTAATATATCCTCACTTATAACTAATTGGTACAGATAATCATATGCATTCCTGAACTCAGGTTTTTCCCTGACAAGTCCGAGTGTTGACAGCTTATATAAACTTCTTAACCACCAAACAAGCTCATATGAATCCTGATTAATATCTTCGATACTAAAGTTATATAAACTCCAATTGAAGTTAAAAGGTCCGACAAAATGAGTACTTGTTTTGAACATTATGTTGTGATTATAATTTTTCATTATTTTCATGCAATGGGATAAAGACGTTTTTACCAATTCTATATTTTCCGGTGTTCTCCAACATTGAGCGGCACTTAATAAATTTAAGTGATTACTTCCCGGAAAATGGGCATCTTCCTTATAATACCTTACTCCTTTTTTATTTGTAGCGGAGAAGTCATCAATCGTATTATACGATAGTGAATCTTTCAGATAAGTGATAGCTGTTTTAAGTTCGTCTTGTACAAACTGGTTGTTTTCTTCACCCAAATCTGCTAAAACTCCGGCTATTACCGCTTTGTTTCCGCCCCGTCCGCCCGCATCCATTGCTTCCCCGCCGGGAAATGTAGTTCTGTAAGGCTTTTCTTCTTTTTTATCTGCAAGCAGAGCTTGAACAACTTTCTTCATTGGTACTGAATCCCTTTCGACACCTCTGCTTAATAAATATGCAACACTCGAATCTAACCCTTGCACCGGTCCTCCGTGCAGTTCTTTCCCAATCCATCCGTCGTCGTGTTGAGCGGCCAGTATTTTACGTACTTTAGGTCTATTCATTATTTCATCCTGCAATGCTGCCATTTCGCTACTTGTTTTGTCCTCGTGCAGGATTTCACGTTTAATCCTATACCTTATACTGCACCCGCCTTTTTCTAAAAGAAACTCCAATATATTATCCATAAATCCCGTTCCTTTCGAATAGTTAAACAATAATATATCCGTTATGTTTCAGAATGTTGACAGCGTCTTCAAAATGAGCCGTTTTTATTAAAATATAATCCGTATTATAGGTAGATATCACAAATATGCTTATGTTATTCTCTGCAAGTAAGGATGCTATCCGGGATAGAATCCCCACAAGTGAAAAATCCAGTTCGCCCTGAATCCGGAATGCTCTCCATCCTTTATCGCACGCAGTAACATTTTCAGGAATTGAGTCAATACCGCAGACCAAAGATAACTCTTCATCAGTTTTTCCAAGAAAGTAAAACTCGTCTCTTAAATTAACCTTTGATAAATCATGTACTTTACATATTGCAAAAACCGTATCCAATATTTTTATTTGCATGATATTGCTCCTTTTCAATTCTGAAAAAAACAAAAAAGAGTGCTTTTCTTGTTCCGGACGCTGCCATTCTTTGTGTTTTAAGCAATTACTTCAATAAGAAATTTTATCTTTTATAAAAGTGCCTTTCTTTAAATCATCAAAAGCTTTATTCAACTCTTCCTTTGTGTTCATTACAATAGGGCCGCCCCAAGCTACAGGTTCGTCCAAACGTATTGAACTCACAAATAAAACCTGGGCATTTTCATCTGCGGCCTTAATCTCAACCTGGTCGCCGGAGGTAAGTTTTACCGCAGTCTTTTCCTTTACCGGTTCACCCCCGATATAAGCGTCTCCTAAAAGAGTAAAAACCATGACAGAGCGATCCCTTTCTGTATTCATTATGACAGAGGCTTTTGGATTCAGGTGTATATCGTAATAATCAAGAGGAAGATATTTGCTCATATAACCTTTTCTTCCTTCGAACTCGCCTGCAAGCAGCCTTAACTTACCCCAATCAAAATCAATTTCCTCAATGTCTGAGTTTTTAATACTTTTATACGCCGGTGGAGCCAGTTTGTCCTTTGCGGGAAGATTCAGCCATAGCTGTACACCAAGCAGCCGCTCGGCAGCCGGTAATTTCTCTTCATGCATTATTCCGGAGCCAGCTGTCATCCACTGAACTTCTCCATCACCAATCGTATCTTCATTTCCTAAGCTATCCTTATGAGTCATATACCCACGATACACATAACTGATTGTTTCGATACCTCTGTGAGGATGCATGGGGAATCCCGCTGTGTAATCATCCGGATTTGTGCTGTCAAAGGAATCAAGCAATAAAATTGGATCATATACCTGAACAGTTTGTTTTCCCAATACTCTGACCAAACTTACACCGGCTCCGTCCCTCGTTCTATAACCTCTAACTTGTTGACTAATTCTTCGTTCCATATAGATGGCCTCCTTATGGATTCATGCTTCTTTCATAAATCTGCCAGTTAAAATATTGATAAGGGATTTTTCCTGCCATACAGAAATACGCACAACAACCGCATTGAATACATTTATCAGTATAATACATGGATATATCCGCATTTTTATCCTCTTCCAAAATTTTTACTATTTCATGCACCTGCACTCCTGAAGGGCATTTCTTAGTGCATTTGCCACATCCTTTGCATTTGTTCTCATTTCCTATGTTATGTTCAGGGCTTATCGCTGCAAAGCTGATCTGGCTTGTAAACACATCCTCCGGCGTTGCCTTACGTGAAGTCAGAACACCACTTCCGCAGTAATAATCCATCTCACCGCTAAAAGCTTTTTTTACTGTATCAATTACTTTGTCATCCCCAGAGACCAGCGCTACCCTTGCTTCACCATTTTTCATATTTGCGATAGTAACAAAATGTCTCCCATCATATGCACAATTCATTAATCGGTAGATCTGATAAACTGTCTGCAGATTCATGACCAGAATTCCTTCTTCTGCAGGAATAATATCCATTTCCATATGGTCTCCTGTCACCGCATTTATCAAAAAATGCTCCTCACCAATGGGAAATCTTGCAGGCACCTGGCATATTTTAAACTCTTCATTTTCCCAGTTCAATTTTTGACTTACCGCAATGGTTACATCGGTTACTTTAAGGGCATTTTGAATATATCCGATTCCGGTCATAATTTCATCTTTGCGGTTATAAAGCAGCCATTCGTCTTGCTTAAGGCCAGGCTCACATTCCACGGCATTAATTATAATTTTTCTATTCTCTGCATCAGATGATAAAAAAGTATTAATTTTCTCTATTACAGGAAAGCATCCTCCGCCCATACCAATAAGACCTGAGGCCTCCAGCTTTTTTAAAAAATATTCTCTGGTAACCTGTTCCTTATTCAAAGGCTTATTAACTCTATTTTCTGTCCCGAGCAACTCCATGGAATTTATCTGAACTACTTTTCCAATATAGCTCTTTAAAACTTTTTTGCTTCCTTTTTGATACACCTTTTTCCCTTGTTTTACTATTTTTTTGATTGCCTGGTTTTTTCTTACTGATTTTTTGTTAATAATCGGTTTCATTTTACTCCTCCTTAATAAGATGAGCATTGATAAAATTTAACACATGCTCCTAAAACAGATTCTTCATTTCAGTTTCATCATATTCTATAAAATGGTACAAAAAAAAACGGAGCGTAGAATTCTACAGCGTAGCACCTGCACCCTGCGTTGAGAGATTTACTATTTTTCTACGACCTGTTTTGCAATCAGACGATCCACGGATTACCTCTCAGATCTTAAATTTCCAATTTATATTATATGGGAACAAATCAGCAATTTCAACGTATTTCAGTTCTGCTCAAAGAAGTAACGACTGTTTATGTTATGAGTATCCTTTTCCTGACATGACATCAACTAAAGAACAATCATTTTAATAAATATATATATAAGATATTTTATCTTGAGAGCCCTATATCATGTTCAAACGAATAATACACCAGTTAAAATTGACAATTCATCTTTATTTAGCATATAATAGGGGCAATAAATCATATATTGAACAAAAAAGCTTCATAGGAAAATGCGATGAAAAGGACAAGTAAACCGGAATTAAGCATCAGAGAGAAAACGTCACCGGCTGAAAGCGTTTTCGGCTACCTCCGGTTGAATACCACCTTTGAGCAGCAGCATGGAAATTGCAAAAAGAGTATATGCTGCCGGGAAACCCCCGTTATCATGTATTGAGAGACAGCTGTGCATAACGGCTGTAATTAGGGTGGAACCGCGAGATTAGATTAACCTCGTCCCTTTATTGGGATGGGGTTTTTTGTTATATAACGTACCACCTAACAACAGAAGAATTTGACATAAATCCAGGATTGGTGGATAAACCAGGAGGGTATATGAGAAGATTGTTATTTGTTACAGCCTGCCTCACATATGATGATAATCTGGTATGCTTTTCGGACTGTGCGGGAACGATAACCCGTTCCTGATTCCGTCACGGTTTGTTTCACATGTCAATTTTTCTGTTTTCTGAAATTTTATAAGTGGAAAAGGAGAATGATATATGGAAAAAAATAATATATCTCATATAGAACTTGGCAAGCATATGGATATCTTTACAAAGCTGCCCGAAGTCGGGCAGGGGTTGGTATTATGGAAACCTCACGGTGCGATGATTCGTTATCTGTTGGAAAAATTCAGCCAGGAAGCCCATATACTAAACGGTTATCAATGGGTCTACACACCGCATATTGGAAAAGCAAACCTGTGGGAAACGTCGGGGCATCTGGAATTCTATAAGGATTCGATGTACAATCCGATTGAAATTGACGGCGAGCAGTACTATCTGAAACCGATGAGCTGCCCCTTCCATGTGCTGATTTACAAGGACGGAGTAAAATCCTACAGGGACCTGCCGATACGTTATGCCGAATACGCCTCGGTTTACCGTTATGAACTGTCCGGCGTCCTGCACGGCCTAACGAGGGTAAGGGGTTTTACGCAGGATGACGCGCATATTATCGCAACACCTGAACAAATAGAGGAAGAGATATTCAGGGCGCTGAATTTTTCACTGTACATCCTGAAAAAGTTTAACTTCACAAAATACAAGGCCTATATAGCGACAAGAAATGTAGCTAAATCAATCGGCAATCCCGTGGACTGGGAAAAAGCCGAAGAACAGCTAAAGCAAGCGGTTATCAGGGCAGGCCTTGAATATGAAATCGATGAAGGCGGCGGAGCTTTTTACGGGCCGAAAATCGATTTGAAGCTCACGGACAATTCCGGACGTGAATGGCAGTGCAGCACAATACAGTTCGATTTTAACCTTCCGGAACGCTTTCAAATGTATTATATTGGGCAGGATGGTCAAAAGCATACGCCAATGATGGTACACAGGGCTTTATTCGGCAGCATTGAACGTTTCACCGCAATGCTTCTGGAGCATTTCAACGGGGAATTCCCCTTCTGGCTTTCTCCGGTTCAGGCAAGGATTCTTACCGTATCGGATGAACATCAGCAGTTTGCGTCGTCGGTATACAGCCGTCTGAAAGAAGAAGGCTACCGTGTTGAACTGGATGATTCAAACGAGCCGCTCGGAGCCAAAATAAGAAATGCGGAAATATCAAAAATACCTGTTACGATTATTATTGGATCAAAAGAACAGCAGGCATCTTCAGTAACGGTGAGAACCCGGCAGGATAAGAAGCAGCAGTTTTTATCATTGGATTCTCTTCTCCTGATGCTGTCACGTGAACAAAGCGTCGGTAAAGCAGAGTATATCCATAACGGATTATAACAAGCGAGCGGGTGCTCCGGGAACAGTGTGCAAACGAACTTATACCCGGCTATTCGCAATTTATGCGGCCGGGTATAATCTTTCCTATTTATCTAATCATAAGCCTTGCCCCCTGTTTTCAAAAAATTAGACATTATTACAGTTCCCCCGGGCGTCAATATGGATTCGGGATGAAACTGAAGGCCGTATATTTCGTAATCTTTGTGCTTTACTCCCATTACTTCCCCTTCGTCATCCTCGGCAATTACCAATAGCTCGACGGGAAGGGACTCCCTTTGGGCTATCAGAGAATGGTATCTTCCTGCCTTGATTATGGGTGGGAGGCCTTTGAATATGCTGATTTCATTGGCAATATGAATATTGCTTTGCTTTCCGTGCATCAGTCGTCTGGCCTGCACGACAGAAGCCCCAAAGGCCTCGCATATCGCCTGATGCCCAAGGCATATGCCCAGAATGGACGCTTTGCCTTTCATCTTCCTGATAACCTCTTCGCATATACCGGCATTTTTTGGGTGGCCGGGGCCGGGAGAAATAATAATGTGAGAGGGGCGCATTTTTTCCACATCTTCTGCAGTCATCTCATTGTTTCGGATTACCTTGATATCAGGGTATATGCTCCCCGCAAGCTGCACCAAATTATAGGAAAAGCTGTCGTAGTTATCTATCAGCAGTATCATCACACATCCACCTTTCTTGCCGAAATAATAGCTTCCATTACGGCTTTAGCCTTGTTTCCGGACTCTTCGTATTCCTTTTCGGGAACGCTGTCGGCCACGATTCCCGCTCCCGCCTGAATGTATACTTTGTTGTTCTTTTTTACCGCCATTCGTATGGCGATGCAGACATCCATATTGCCCGTAAAGTCGAGATAGCCTATGGCGCCGCCGTATATACCCCTTGGCTCCTTTTCCAGCTCTTCGATAATCTGGCAGGCGCGAATCTTGGGCGCTCCTGACAATGTCCCTGCCGGCAGGACGGCTTCTATTGCGTCCAGCGCGTCTTTTCCTTCTTTGATTTGCCCTTCCACTTCGGAAGCGATGTGCATTACCTTTGAATAGCGCTGAATTGTTTTATATTCAGACACATGGACACTTGAATATTTTGATATTTTCCCTAAATCATTTCTTGCAAGGTCAACCAGCATGTCGTGTTCCGCCAGCTCCTTTTCATCAGCAAGCAGTTCCTTTTCAAGCGCTTTATCCTCGGCGCTGTCTTTGCCCCGCGGTCTCGTGCCTGCTATCGGAAAGGTTGAAAGAATGCCGTTTTGCAGCCTTACCAGGGTTTCAGGCGACGTGCTTATCAATTGCACATCATCATTTTGCATAAAGACCATGTATGGGGAAGGGTTGGTGGTTCTCAAAACCCGGTAGGCGTTAAGGAGGCTGTCGTTATATTCCGTTTCAAATCGCCTTGAAATAACGGCCTGGAATATATCCCCCTTTTTTATGTATTCCTTTGTTTTGTTGACCATACCGCAGTATTCTTCCTTTGATACGTTGCAGGTAAAGCAGGGCGCGCTTTTTATTTCGGCTTTGTGCAGGGGGGACTGCTCGTAAATAATCATAATGATGTCTTCGATGTCGTTCAGGGCCTTTTTGTAATTTTCTTCTATTATATCACCGGACATGTTTACAATTATGCTGATCATTTGCTTTAGATGGTCATAAGCTATTACCTTGTCAAAAAGCATAAGGTCAAAGTCGTTGAACTCGCTGCTTTTTAGCTTTAAAACCGGCTCGGCATATCCGATCATGCTGTAGGAGAAGTATCCCACAAAGCCTCCGGCAAAGGGCGGTATTCCCGGCAGTTTTGGCGCCTTATAGCTTGAGAGATAAGCCCGTAGCAATTCAAGGGGCTTTGATGAGCGCACTGTTTTTTTCTCTTTATCCTCAATAGTTATTTCCCCGTTTTTGCAGGACACCCTTGCTATGCACCTTCCGCATCATTAAAACTGGCTGTTATTATGGTATCAAAACTTTTTTCATACTTACACAACATCCCTTTCAAACCTATTTATCTTTTTCATATAAAATACAACTGTCGTATGCAGATATGATCTCAATTGTGTGAAAGCAAAAGATGCCGGATGTCAAATGCCGACATTAATATTTTATTTGCCGCCTCGCCCTGATAAAGCCGGAATATGCTTATATTTAGTAAGATTAATATTGGGTAATAAAAACCAGTCCCTATACTAACCCGGATTCTTATTGTTATTTCCCTTATATTTATAATGGTTTACTTTCAATGAATTAGTCGCAATTCTAATCCGGTAAGCGGCATTCAGTGTTTGTTACAGGGACAAACCCCTTGTCTGCATTCGTAAAAAGATTTAATATATATTTAAAGCAATAATATAACTACAAAAGGAGATTTTGCTAATGAAAAGAATCCCTCGTATTTTTTCATTTCTTGTGTCAAGCTTTTTAACGGTAAGCATGATAATTTCTCCAATAACAGCGATAGCTGCGAGCGAGCCTGTACTGGTTAATTCCAATATTAAATTGCCAGGTATGTCTATAGCTTCTTACGGCGAATTTCTCAGCTTTAGCATATGTCGTGAGACATGGGGCGGCAGGAATGACATAGTTGGATGGGATACCGTAAACAGAATGGAACGATCCAACTGGAATGCGACTCCTGATGTGGCGAGTTATTATATTGATGAATCCGGAAATCTGTGTGTTGTCATTGCAGAATTTCAACCAGTGTATGAGATGAAATCCTGGAACGTTTCGGATGCTAACGGTACTCATACGGAAGAGGGAGAAGTACCGGAAATGACTTATATGCAAAAAGTTTGGATTTATCGCTATAATCGTAACTTTGAAATGATCGATAAAAAGGAACTTGGAACTCCCGAAGGATTCAATATTTGGGGAGGTTTTCACGTAGGTTCCGATAATCATTTTTATATTGCCGTTGGACGAGGGAATCCTGAAGCATCCGAAACAAAAACTGTTATAAAAATCCTCCGTTACGATCGCAATTGGAATCATGTCGGTACAGCTAATATTTCAGGAAAACAACGCAGTTCAGGGGGAATTGCCTGGCCGTTTAATGCGGGTAATTGCAGTATGTTGGTTGATGATGGGGTGTTATATATCCACACAAGCCGTATAATGGCTTTTGACCAGTATGCCGGTCATCAAGCAAATATCACTTACTGTTTTGACACTGAAACTATGAATGAAATCTCCGACTTTTCAGGCGTTTCTTATGTCAGTCATTCATTCCAGCAGCTTTTAGCCTCCGATGGAGAGTACATATACTTTCTTGACCATGGGGATGCATACCCCAGGAGTATAAGGCTTAGCATATACTCTAAAGCGTTAAAATCAAAGACACTGGATCTATTTGATTTCATGGGTGTCGAGGGAAATAATTACACCGGGGCAACGGTTGGCGCAATGGAGGCAGGCAAGGACTGCGTTCTCATTGCAGGCAGTTCCGAACCACATTACAATGCTGTCCAGGGCAAAACGGGTTTTGGCTCCGATTTTATGAGAAACATTTATTTAATTACGGTGTCCGACGGCGGCTCTTCCAGCCAATTCCGCTGGATTACAAACTTTGACCCGAACGGAAATACGAGCGTGGAAAGTCCTAGAATGGTAAAGATTAATGATGATTGTTTTGTTTTACTATATAACATTGTGGAAGAAAATAACTGGAATGAGACAAGAACATTGGAATGTGTTGCTTTGGATGGTTCAGGCAATGAAATTAACCGTACATCCTATAAGGATGTATATTTTGCAGACAGTTCAAATCCGATTTATTACGATGGGGATATCGTATGGATTCAGCCTCAAAAACCGGACCTTAGATTTTTCATACATATAAGTGCAAAAAATGAACCTCTTCCGGTTGCTCCGAATTATTTCTATCGCCTTTCTTACCTAAAAGCAGCTGGCCTTGAGCCGCCATTTGATGATGTGAACAGAAACGACTGGTTTTACGAAACCGTTGGAAATGTATACAAGGAAGGACTTATGGTTGGAACATCAGATACCACCTTTGAACCAAACGGAAATGTTACAATTGCTGAAGCAATAACAATGGCATCTCGCGCCCATGCCGCCTATACTGGCAATGTCATCAAAAACACAAGTAAAACATTTTGGTATGATTCTTATGTGGATTATGCCATAGAAAATGATATTGTTAACCATGGAGATTTCCCGGATTATGGTGTTCCTGCTACCAGAGCTGAAATGGCTTATATTTTCTCGAATATCATACCAGATAACAAACAGACTGTGACAAATAACAAAACGCCACCGGATGTGAGAGAAAGCGATAAATACGGAAAAGAAATTTACTTATTATATCGTCTTGGGATTCTTAAGGGAAATGACAGCATAGGAAGTTTCAGTCCCAATAATAATATCACCAGGGCAGAAGCAGCAGCAATAATATTACGGGTTCATAATCTGTTAAGGGAATAAACATCAGATTTTTAGATCACAAATGAAAGGATATTTAAACATGAACGAGTTTGCGGATATTAACCAGGAGCTTATCAGATTGATTAATGAATGGGAACCGGTATTGTCTCAACTTCCGAAGGATATATTAACCGAAAGAAGAAACCGCCAAAACAGGACAATCAAACAGATTCTGGGGCATATGATCGATTCGGCTTCCAACAATACACACAGGATTGTACATTTGCAATACCAGGCAAGTCCTTTAATATTCCCTGATTATGCAAACCTCGGCAACAATGACAAGTGGATTGCCATTCAGAACTATCAGGATGAAAATTGGGACCATCTTGTCCAGTTATGGAAATATTCCAATCTTCATATCGTCCATGTTATAAACAATGTGTCAAACGATAAATTGGACAATGTGTGGATTAACGCACTAAACAAAGAAATCTCGCTTAGAGAAATGATTGTTGATTATCTGCGGCATTTCAAGCTGCATTTAAATGAAATCAGCGATTTGATAAATAATAAGATTTAATTTGCTATTAGCAATATTTATTCAAATCTTTGCTTTATTGTAAATACTATCGTGATTTTGCTTATAGCAAAACTTTTACCGGCTCAAACTTACCATATGCCGCTAATCACCAATCTTGAGGCCATATCGTTAATCTCTATCTGCCCAATGTTTTTCAGCATCTTTAAAGGCTTTAGGGTTATAGAGAAGCGAAGAATACAATCTTTTTCTTCATTTAATTTCCCGGGATATCACACAAGAAACCGGCATAAGGAAACTTATACAACATGACCGGTTTGCCGAACATATCCACAACCTTACCTTTTGCCGTTCCGGCAATAATCTGCTCAGCGCCCTCAATAAGGTTTGCTATTATTTCCGGGTGAACCGGGAATGAACCATGAGACGGATATATTGTGTCGAACTCTTCCGCATACAGTAATAACTTCTTCATGCTCTCAATATACCGGTACATATTTCTGTGTTCCTTAAACATGAAAATGTTTCCGTCCTGAATTGAGTCTCCTCCAATGAGTACCCTGCTGTTCATATCCAGTACGGCTATGCTGCCGGGTGTATGCCCGGGTATGGAAATGATTTTCAGCGGCCGGTTTCCAAGATCAATGATTTCATTATCTTCCACAGGCAGAATAGTTCCGAGCCCTCCGTGCGCCCTATAAACATTTTCTTCGTCAGGAGACATATAAAAGGAATCAAAACCGCCGTTCCCTGAAATATGATCCGGATCGGCATGTGTATTGAGGAGCATAATTGGCAGCTTAGTCACACTCTCCGCAATCTCTTTTGCATTCGGTGTATTCATACCGCTGTCAACAAGCAATGCCCTTTCTGCCCCAGCCAACAGGAAGAAACGTACACCGCCGTCTTCGACCCGCCAGGTAGTATTGTTTATTTGAATAATTTCAGCCATCGTTATCCCTCCACATCAGAATTTGTTCTATTAATCATAACAGTCAGTATTACTAAGCTTCCTCGCCTGTTCATATACCTTTTGTTCAAGCACCTGCAGCCATTGATAATCTTGATTATGTTATACCTAATTATAACAGCGTAAGCAATCGCTTGCAATTTGAATGTAACAAAGGGAAATGTGGCTATATAGTCTAAATAAGTTTTGAGTTTTAAGCAGCCTTTGTACAATTGCTGCCGCTTCCGCCCTGGTTAAATTGTCCTTAGGTTGCGTTGGTTTGAAAGGTATCTTTGCACAATTCAGTTTTTCGCTGGCAAAATAAAAGAGTCTGTTTGCTATTACGAAAAATCTCTTGAGCTTCCCACGGATGGACTGAATTATCTGGGTATGCACAGTACCGGCATCTATGCGGCCATGGCTTATCAGATGCTGGGAGACCGCAGCCGCTCCCTGTCCGTACTGTCTGAAGAACCGCAAAGGCTCAGGAATACCGGTAACTACGAGGAAATATGGGCAGGATATTTGCTGGCAGCAGAAATTTACTGTCAAAATACATTTATTGATAAAATGAACGACGAAAACGCCTCGTATTTCAGTCATATCAGCAATCTTGTTTTGCAACTATTATACCAATATTAACCTGACTGCACAATCTTATATAAACCTTAAATCAACCATATAATGCACGAATTGCTATTGTTTAAATTAACCTTTATCATTGAAATTGTAAAAGTTAACGTTCCCTATCCCTTTATTACCTAGAAATTATGCTATAATATAAATACAATAATATGGAATTTTTTTGGTGAGGATGTTAAAAATGAGAATAAGAGTATTTGCAGTATTAATGCTTATTTTATTATTTGTTCAGGCAGGATGCGGCAAAACGGGCCCTGGACCGGACACGGGAACAACAGCTTCCAGGACGGACACCGTAGATATACCGGATAAAACAGCTGAAAAGGATAACCATATGACCGGAACCCGGACGGACACCGAAGGTACTACGACTGCCGGAAGCAGTGAGGTCAGCCAGATAACACCGGAAGCAGCATTCGATAATAAACAGGAAAAGCCTTATTTATACCCTGTTAAAAACAATGACGATAAATGGGGATACATTAATTCGAAGGGTGAAGTTATCATTGATTTTATCTATGATTATGCCGGATTCTTTGCCGATGGTATAGCGGTAGTCAGCTTAAACGGCCAGTACGGCCTGATTGATTTGGACGCCAATACCATTGTAAAGCCGCAGTTTGATTACATCGGAAACTTCAGTGAAGGCCTGGCTTACATTGTTCAGTATGACGCGGATACCGCAAGGCATGGTTTCATTGATAAAAACGGCAACGTTCTTTACAGCGATTATTTCAATAACAATACCGGTGACTTTCACGACGGCCTTGCCGTTTTTGAAAAGGATCTTAATTTCGGATATGTAGATAAAAACGGCAATATCGTTATACAACCGGAATACTTTATGGCTTATGATTTCTCCGAGGGTCTTGCCGCTGTCGCAAATGAGGATGATAAACACGGATTCATCGATAAAAGCGGAAACCTTGTTATCCCCTTTATATTTGAACATAACATCGAAGACACATATCTTTACCAGGGATTCAGCGACGGGCTGGCCGCTGTTTGTATGGACGGCAAATTCGG
>Ga0134094_1001904_pt1 | contig 18961 bp, 18 predicted proteins | sample 5_1taG_FD_94458 | JGI IMG/M metagenome (GOLD analysis project Ga0134094, IMG submission 94458) | Switchgrass degrading microbial communities from high solid loading bioreactors in New Hampshire, USA - 5_19_20_110_A1 metaG | ecosystem: Engineered > Bioreactor > Semi-continuous > Anaerobic >... | reverse complement strand
TGCTTGGTGGATTGAGCGGATTCGCTCAACGCTCAAGCTGGTCGACGTGATTCGCCTGGACCATTTCCGCGGATTCGCGGGTTACTGGGAAATTCCGGCGGGCATGAAGACGGCTGAGGTGGGCCGCTGGGCCCCCGGTCCAGGCATTGCGCTGTTCGAGGCCGTCCGGGCGGCGCTGAAGTCACTGCCGATCATTGCTGAAGATTTGGGCGAGATCACGCCGGATGTGATCGAACTGCGCGATACGCTCGAACTGCCTGGAATGAAAATTCTCCAGTTTGCTTTCCAGACTGATCCGGCTGATCCCTTCCTGCCGCATAACTACCAGCGCAACTGCGTCGCTTACACCGGCACGCACGATAACGATACTACTGTGGGCTGGTACCGCTCAGCGCCCGAAAAGGAGCGAGACTTCGCCCGCCGCTATCTAGCTCGCTCCGGCGACGATATCGCCTGGGACATGATACGGGCAGTCTGGTCCTCGGTAGCTGTCTATGCCATCGCACCCATGCAAGATTTCCTGAGCCTGGACACCAGCGCTCGCATGAACTTCCCCGGTAAAGCCAGCGGCAACTGGACCTGGCGGCTGCAGGAAGAGCAAATTACTCCAGGACTGATCCAGCGCATCCGCGAGACCAATCATCTTTACAGCCGCGTGCTGGGCCAGCCGGAGCCAGATACGGCCAAAGGAATTAAGATCAGTACCAAGGCGGCAGACCAGACACCCGCTTAATGCTGCAGATCAAGCGCTGCCGGTCTCTGCAGGCTGTCTCTGGCTGTACGATGCCAGTAGAATACCGGATAGGATGATTAATCCCCCTACCACCTCAAGGATGGTAGGGGCTTCGTTTAACACCAGGTACGCCAGAATCACCGTCCCAATTGGCTCGCCGAGCAGCGCGACAGCTACATAAGCCGCTGAAAGATAGCGAAGGCCGTAATTCAAGGCTGTATGCCCCAAAAGCTGCGGGCCAACTGCCAGGGCGAGGAAAGCCAGATAGATCGCCGGGGAAAACCCAACCATAGGCTGGCCTGAAACGGCAGCCATAGCCAGCAGCACGACAGCCGCCACGCTGTAAACAGCCGTGATATACGATACAAGCGAAAGCGACGGGCGCAGCCAGCGGCCCACCATCAAATAAGCACCCGACATCAAAGCACCCGCCAGCGCCAGCAGATTACCAATAAAGGCCCTGCCCTGGACAAATTCTGAAAATGGCGGGCAAGTGAACCCACCCGGCCCAAACGCACAGGCTTCACTCAGGCCCACCATGACCCCTCCGGTCAGGGCAACCGCCATGCCTGCGACTACCGCCCGCGTCGGGCGCTCACCCAGAATCACCGGCGAGAAAAGAGATACCCATAGGGGCGTCGTCGTAACCAAAACCACCGAACTGGCAACGCTGGTAAATTCGAGGGATGTGATCCAGGCGGCAAAATGCAGAGCCAGAAAAAGCCCTGAAAGCAAAACAAGGATCATCTGCTTGTGGTTTAAACGCGCCAGCTCTTTACGGTTGCCGCGAAGCGCGATCGGAAGGAGGATCAGAGCAGAAAGAGTCAGGCGGTAAGCGGCAATCACGATTGAGCTGGCCTCTCGCTGCGCCAGACGGATAAATACAGAAGCTGTAGAAACAACCAGAATACCTAAAAATAAAACAAGCAGCGGCGACCCACTCCGCTGGCGCGCAACCGCTTCTGAATTTACAGATGATTCCATTCAATTACTCCTATCATTAATTTGACATTTACAACCTTTATTACTAGAATTCGTAAGATGATCGTCAATGCCTGATTCCGAGGGCTTGTTTCCCTTGATTTTGGGGGAAATACATATCATAATAAGGAGGCAAGAATGTCATTTGAAATGCTCCCTCTGCCGTATGCTTTTGATGCGCTAGAGCCATATATTGACGCACAGACGGTCGATCTGCATTATAGCAAACATCACGCAACCTATCTGAAGAATCTTAATGATGCTCTGGCGAAACATACAGAACTTCAGAACCTTTCCATCGAACAGATCCTGAGCGACCTGAACCGGGTTCCGGAAGACATACGGACGACCGTCCGGAACAATGGCGGTGGGTATTACAACCACAATATTTATTGGGCGATCATGGGGCCCAATCAGGGTGGTGAGCCTGCCGGAAGGTTGGGCGAAGCAATTCGGTCAACGTTTGGGAGTTTCTCGAGCTTCCAGGAACAGCTTGAGAAAGCAGGTCTAGGAAGATTTGGCAGCGGTTGGGCTTGGTTAAGCAAGCGGCCAGACGGCTCACTCGTCATCCATTCAACGCCCAATCAAGATACCCCGCTGGCAGAAGGCATGACGCCGATCATTGGTGTAGATGTTTGGGAACACGCCTACTACCTCAAATATCAAAACCGCCGCGCGGAATATCTCAAAAACTGGTGGAATCTGGTAAATTGGGAGGAAGCTGAGCGGCGTTTTCAACAAACTTCATAACATCACAATACGAACCATCAAGGAGATAGCTATGACACACATCATCACCAGCCTGTGCTTGAGAGACGGGGGCTGCGTAACTGTATGCCCGGTCGAATGTATTGTTCCTGGGAAGCCGCAAGAAGAATGGCCCTGGTTCTATATCGATCCTGATACCTGCATCGACTGCGGTGCATGCGTGCCAGAGTGCCCCTATTCAGCGATCTTCCCTGAAGATGAAGTTCCCTCCGCCTACAAGGCAAAGGGCGGTGAGTATCAATCGATGCCGGTTGGCACTCCTGGTTTCGACACCCCCTATGACGGCACGAATCACGAAGGAGAGCCGGTCCACCTCGAGGCGACTCGCATCCTTGCAGCTGGTGAAGTTGTTGACCTGACCCCAGATATTGCCGAAAACCCGCGATATTACAAAGAAGGTCCCGGCTATTCAGCAATGGACTAATATCACTGGTGAAAAATGATCGTTGAGAATACACCCTACCGCATCGAGAAAGATTCCCTCGGTGAGGTCCATGTGCCCGAAGGCGCGCTTTACGGGGCACAAACCCAGCGCGCCGTACTGAACTTCCCTGTTTCGGGAATGCGCCCCTGGCGGGCGTTCATCTGGTCTATGGCGCTGATTAAGCGCGCTGCTGCTGAAGTTAACCGCGATGTGGGCCTGCTCGACCCTAAAATCGCCGGCGCGATCATCCAGGCGGCTGAAGAGGTAATGGAAGGCAAATGGGATGATCATTTTGTCGTCGATCCCTTCCAGGCAGGCGCTGGCACCAGTCACAATATGAACGCGAACGAAGTCATCGCCAATCGGGCAACACAGATCCTGGGAGGCTTGCTGGGCCAGTATCAGGTGCATGCAAACGATCACGTGAACATGTCCCAGTCGACCAACGACACCATCCCAACGGCAATACGCCTGGGCTGCCTGTGGCGGCTGGATGAAATGCTCGCGGCGCTGAAGGGCCTGGAAGACGCGCTGAACCAGAAAGCCGTCGAATTCGATGACATCGTAAAATCGGGGCGCACGCATCTACAGGATGCCGTCCCTGTGCGGTTAGGCCAGGAATTCGGGGCCTATGCGAAGGCCGTCGAACGAGATGCAGAGCGTATCCGGCGGTCTGCTGAAGGCCTGCGCCGGTTAGGAATTGGCGGAACGGCAACCGGTTCGGGGCTCAACGCGCACCCTGAATATCACAGCCGCATGGTAAAACGCCTGTCTGAGATCAGCGGGATCAAGCTATATGAATCGGACAACCTGTTCGAGAGCATGCAGTCGATGGCTGACGCGGCGGATTTTTCAGCATCCATCCGCACCCTGGCGGTGACGCTGACCCGCATCGCAAACGATTTTCGCCTGCTCGCTTCTGGACCGGCGACCGGCCTGGATGAAATTCGCCTGCCGGCTGTCCAGCCGGGGTCGAGCATTATGCCGGGCAAGGTCAACCCTGTGCTTGCTGAGATGCTGAACATGGCGATGTATCACGTGATGGGCAACGACACGACCGTCATGCTGGCAGCGCAGGCAGGTCAGCTAGAGCTCAACGTCATGATGCCCATCATCGCTCACAATCTGTTTGAGATGATGCAGGTTGTGATCGGCTCAGTCACCGCTTTTACCGAAAAATGCGTGGTGGGTATAACCGCCAACCGGGAGAAAGCTGAAGGCTGGCTGGCCCGCAATGCCATTGTCGTCACTGCGTTGAACCCGCTCATCGGTTACAGCGCCGGGGCAGCGCTGGTTAAAGAATCGCTGGCGCGGAACCTGACCATTCTAGAAGTTGCGCTGGAAAAGATCCGCAAAGGCGAGCTGAAACACCGCGACGAGCCCCGTCTGGTGACCGAAGAAGAGGTCATACGCACGTTCAGCGATTTGCGCAAGCTGACAGAAGGCGGAATCGCCGGATAAATCTTAGCTTTGCACTTTGTCCGCTAATATCCGGAAGACGCTCCTCCGGATATTAGCGGACTTCTATACTGCCAGTTCGCCGCTGCGCTGCGCGGCATACAGCGCCGCGCCGACAATGCCTGCCTGATTGAGCAGCTCGGCAGCGACGACTTTGGTTTTAACTTGCAAAGAGGGCGCAAACTTCTGCAGCGACTTGCTCGCTCCCCCACCCAGGATGAACAGATCAGGCCAGAACAGGCGCTCAAGATAGTTGAGATATTCGGAAAACTTCACGCCCCATTCACCCCAGCTCAAATCCTTCTTCTGGCGCGCCGCATCTGATGCGCGTTTCTCAGCATCTTTGCCGCGTATCTCGATATGCCCCAGCTCAGTGTTTGGGACCAGTTTCCCATCAACAAAGAGCGCGGTTCCCAACCCGGTGCCAATCGTCACCATAATGACGACGCCCTGCTGGTACTGCCTGCCCACGCCATAGCGCATCTCAGCCAGTCCGGCTGCATCCGCATCGTTGATCACGTAAACCGGGCAGCCGGTCGCTTCGCGCAGCAGCGCTTCAACGTCAGTCTCGAGCCAGCTTTTGTGGATATTCGCTGCAGTATAAACAATGCCGCCGCGGACCACTGCCGGGAATCCGCAGCCGATCGGCCCCGTGTAATCGAAATTCTGCACAACCTGTGCAATTGTCTCGGCAACGCCGCCGGGTTTTGCCTTTTCGGGGGTTGGAAGACGAAAACGCTCACCGACCAGTTCACCGGTCTCCAGGTCAACTGGAACGCCCTTAATCCCAGACCCGCCTACATCGACTCCCATAATAACCATAATGTCCCTCCACATACCTGTTATGGACAGGCATTCTCAAGGTGCTCCTCATACGTGAAAGCAAAAGCGTGACGACCTGATCCATCGCAAAGGGCGCGAAAGTAAAAATAACCCGTCTGCGCCGGATCGGCGACCGCCCGAAGTGCCTCTATCCCAGGGTTTCCAATTGGGCCTGGCGGAAGCCCAGGATAGATATAGGTATTATATCGAGAATCAAACATTAGATCATTTCGGGTCAGCGGATTTTTCCACCAGGATTGGGACGCTTCATCATAACCCAGGCCGTACTGCACCGTCGGGTCGCTCTCTAATCGCATGCCATTGCCCAGCCGGTTATAGAATACCGAGGCAATCACCGGCTGCTCATCGACCACCATCGCCTCGCGCTGAACAATCGACGCCAGAATCACCGCTTCGTTGAGCGTCAGGCCGTGCTGGCTAAAACGCTGGCGTAAATCATCATCGACCGTTTCGTCAAACCTGCGTATGAACATCTCTGCCAGTTCATGAGCAGAAATATCTCGCTTGACCTGATACTCTCCCGGAAGCATATAACCTTCCAGCGAGTCGACCTGGGGAAAATTTTCAGGAAAGATCTCACCGGGCGGATTGTAAACCACGTGCAGGAAATTCTCAGGCGTCACCTGAATCCCTGAGGTTGGCAAAGAGGCAGCGATCTCTTCTGCGCGCCAGCCGGGCAAAATATTGAATTGAACATTTTCAGGAACCGGATCACGCAGTTCTTGAGCGATCTGGACCACCGTCATGGCCGGGCTGAGCATGTATTGCCCGGCTTGCATATCTGTATCCAGCCCTGTGTAAACCAGATAGGTGCGGAATGTATCTGCATTGGCGATAATGCCCGCTTCTTCGAGGTTAATAGCAATTGAATTCGCAGATTCGCCGAGTTCGATCTCAAAAGGACGAGGCTGGCCCTGCGGATCACGCGGCGTCAGGAGCGCATCTTCGCTTGCCAGCAGCCGAAACGAATAAATCAGCTTTTGTCTGAGGGTCAGCCTGGGGCTGGGAGGCCCGAACTTCTCAGCAGCCATCCGGGGCAGGCGGTCGACTGCCAGCACTCCAACCCCAACCAAGAGGCAGACTAGAATAAGGACCAATATAAAAAGCGTGCGGAGGAATGAAGCAACATTATGATTCATAATCAGAGTCCGAGTGAGAATCCAGATAAGACTGCAGGATGATGGTCGCGGCGATATCGTCCAGGTGGCCCTTGCGTTTTCGCCGCGAGACCCCCATGGCAATTCGAGAAGCCCTGGCAGCCTGCGTGCTGCCGCTCTCATCCCACAGTTCAACAGGCAGCGCCGTTTGCTGGCGGACGGCTTCAGCCAGACGCGCGGCGCGGCGCGCCTGCATGGTGGGCAGCCCTTCAACATCCAACGCCTGCCCAATAATGATCTTAACCGCTTCCTGCTCCCCGGCAATACGGGCAATTTCAGCGGCGTTCGCTTCTCGCGAGACGTGCTTCAACACAAGCAAGGGTCTGGCAAGGGTGCCGGTTGGGTCGCTCACTGCAATCCCCAGCCGTTTTTCACCTGGATCGACTGCTAAAATTCGACCTTTCATCGTTTCACCAGTACTACCCGGAAGGGAACAACCGCAACCTTTTCCCACCACGCGGGCGTGTAAGAGATTACAGGCGGCTGTTCTAAAAGCAGATTTGCTTGTAGGAGCTGCTTTGCTTCACCGGCGCGGCGCCCTCGAATGGCAGTCAAGGCCGCTTCATCTGACCAGACCGCCTCTAACATCCGGCCAATGGAAATATTCCAGCGCACGCTGCCGGTCTTGTCGAAAGCAGGCGGCCCGATAAATTCATACCACAACGAGCCAGAAACCGGTGAATAGGATGGTTCGGCTGTGGCATCCAGCGCCGCATTTGCCACGGCAAGCAAATCCGATTCGCTGACAGCCCAGGCTTCGAACTCTGCCCGTATCGTCAGCCCAAACCGGTCAGAGGGCTGGCCAGCTTCTGGCTCCTGAACCTCTTCAATCACAGCACTGAGTTTAACCGTCTCCTCGAGCAATCGCTGCCCCGGCTCCAGGCGGCTGGAGAATTCTTCAACAGCCGTTTCCTGCAATTTTTCAAGCAAGGTCTTTCTCATGCGGAGATAGTCCAGGCTGCTCGGCGCCGGGCGGCTGCGGTCGCTCCCACCGCTGGTTGGGTCGGGGTTGTGAACCAGCAGATTTCGTCCGACCGGGCCTTCCATTGCGCGGATCTGCCCTGCCGGGACATTTCCCGCGGCGCCGGGCAGCGCCGCGCGCACCGGAGCGGTGACGGTTGTCTCTGGGCCAGGGGGAACCTCAACGCTCCTGGTAATGAGAAAACGAACCGGCGGGTCATCAGCACTGAGAACGATGCTGCCTTCAGGCACAATCACCGCCTGATCCGTCAAATTGGTCAACTGCACCTGCCCTACCGCCGCCTGTTCCGGAACAAGCACCCTGCCGGTGCTGTCAGCCTGATCACGTCCTTCGACCACAACCTTCAACACATGCGCCGGGAGCCCACCGGACAGGTTGGCCGCGCGAATCTCCGGATTGGCCCAAACCTCGATGGTCAGGGATTGTTCCACCCGCTTAGGTAACAATTCCACGCGGGCTTCAGGGATAAAGAAAAACAGCAGGCTTAGAAAAGCCAGAACACCCAATAGAAAAGCAATCACCTGCACCCAGCGGCTGTAAGCCGGGCGAGCGCGGAACGCATCACGCTGCTGGCGGAGCTGCGCCGCCCTGCTCAACTGTTCATCGCCGCGCTGTTCAGCGCGCATCGCCTTGACTTCTCGAATTATTGAAGCCGCCTGCCTGCGCCTTGACCGCCGCGGCGTGCGCCATGACGAGGCTTTTGCCTGAACCGTGTTCGGAAAAACCGGGATTCCCAGTCCGGCGGCATGATTTTTCACTTCTCCACTCTTTGTGACGATCCCCAACTGCGCGCCCAGGTGCTGGCAGTGGCGCTGCAGCAGGAGAAGATCCACGCGCCGTTCGAGAATTCTTCCTTTTCGCGGCCAGACAAGCAGAACGCGATTAGCTTTGCTCCAGGAGATTTTATCTCGCGTGGATATGATGTCATCATGGGGTTCGAGATGCACGATATATGTTTTCATCGCTGGCACAAGAATTATACAATAGAACCCATCGATTTCTGATCCCCCCTGAATCCAGCGCAGTAATTGCACAATTCGACAGTTTATAAACCGGGCATTGCAGGTCTGGCGCGAATCACGTAAAATCACCGGGCCGCTTTACCCGATCAGAAACAGATACCTATCTAGAAACTGTATGTAGATTGTTAGCTGGCGCGGCCAAAACACATAATACAATTGATACGAGTTTGATTCCTGGAGGAAACTGTGAAAATTTTCGTTCCTGGGCGAATCTGCCTGCTGGGAGAGCATTCAGACTGGGCCGGCGGCTACCGCCGCATTAATGCAGACATCGAAAAAGGTTATGCGCTGATCTGCGGCACAAACCAGGGCATTTATGCGGAAGTGGAACCCCATCCAAATTCCTTGATCGTAACTTCAGTTCTGCCAGATGGTTCAACCATGGGCCCTTATGAGGTGCCCATGCGCCCAGAGACGCTTATGGAAGAAGCCCAGAAGGGCGGCTTTTTTAGCTATGTCGCCGGGGTCGCCTATCAAGTGCTGACCAACTATCACGTACGCGGGCTGGTGATTAATAACTACAAAACAGATATGCCGATTAAGAAAGGGCTGTCTTCCAGCGCTGCGATTTGCGTGCTCACAGCCAGGGCTTTCAACCGCATCTATGACTTGAAGATGACCGTCCGTGGAGAGATGGAACTGGCTTACCAGGGAGAAATTACTACACCTTCGCGCTGCGGACGAATGGACCAGGGCTGCGCGTTCGGCAGCCGCCCGGTTTTGATGACTTTTGACGGCGATCGTCTGGAAACAAAAGAGCTGCAGGTTAAGCAAGATTTTCACTTTGTGATTGCCGATCTGCAGGCCCGGAAGGATACGATGGAGATCCTCAACCGGCTGAACCGCTGCTATCCCATCGCCGAAAATGAGACAGAGCGAAATGTTCAGCTGCTGCTGGGTAAGTTGAACAAAGAGACCGTCCATCAGGCTATCCAGGCCATTGAGGATTCAGACCCGGCCCGGCTTGGCGAAATTATGATGCGCGCGCAGGAGAATTTCGACCGTTATGCCACGCCCGTTTGCCCTGAAGAGCTGACAGCCCCGGTGCTCCACAAAGTCCTTAACCATCCGCGCCTGCGCCCGCATATCTACGGCTGCAAAGGAGTTGGCTCGCAGGGTGATGGCTCAGCACAGTTCCTCGCCAAGAGCGCTGAAGATCAGGACCGGGTTATTGAAATCCTGAAGCAAGACTTTGGCATGCCCGGTCTCAAGTTAACGCTGCATGCAGGGCCTAAGGTGCGCAAGGCCGTCATTCCGGCGGCAGGCTTTGGCACGCGCCTTTTCCCGGCTACCAAAGCGACCAAAAAAGAGTTGTTCCCCGTGATCGACCAGGATGGCATTGCCAAACCGGCGATTCTGATCATTGTCGAAGAGGCCCTGAACGCCGGGATCGAGGAAGTGGTCATCATCGTTCAGAAAGATGATCTGGATGACTTCCAAAACCTTTTCTCCAGGCAAATTTCGATTGAGAACTACAACAAGCTGCCCCCTCAGTTCCAGGAGTATTCAAGGCGTATTCTTGAGATGGGACAGCATATTTCTTACGTGATCCAGCAGAACCAGGAAGGTTTCGGTCACGCGGTCTACTCGGCCCGCGAGTCGGTTGGAAATGAGCCTTTCTTATTGATGCTGGGCGACCATATTTACCGCGCCAACGGCCCCATTTCCTGCGCGCAGCAGATGCTCGACGCTTACCAGCGCCACGGAACCAGCGTCGTAGGGCTGAAACGCACCCCTGAAGCCGATATCCAGAATTTCGGGGTCGTGACCGGGATCTGGTTAGAAGAAAACCGCCTGCTGAACATCACAGAATTTGCAGAGAAACCAACAATCGACTACGCCAGAACCAGCCTGCGCGTGCCGTGTATTCCGGATAACGAGTATTTGACCGTCTTCGGCCAATACATCATCAAACCAGAGCTGTTTGACCTTCTGGAAATGAATATCCGTAACAATGTTCGAGAGCGCGGCGAATTCCAGCTGACCAGCGCGCTGGACCGCCTGCGGCAAATCGATGGGTTTAACGGCTTGGTGATCGACGGCCGCCGGTTCGACCTCGGGATCCCCGAGCACTACCTGGAGACTTTGCAGGCTTTTTCCCAGCCCCGGGCGTGCGATCCTGCGTAGAAGGCCGGTCTTTCGCCGGCCCAGTAGGCGACCGCCGGGCATGAACCGGTCTTCGCGGCCTGACGGGTTTGGAAGCCTCTGGCGCGGCCGGGCGGTTCGCAGCCAGCCGCCTGGAACGCGCCGTGATCTGCTGCAGCGCATCGATTTCAGCTGGCGTGAGATACCGCCATTCGCCCGGCTGAAGACCGATTAAGCTGACCGGGCCAACCGCTATGCGAATTAATCGCAAGGTCGGCAGGCCAACTGCTGCGGTCATGTGGCGAATCTGGCGTTTCTTCCCCTCGCGCAGGACCATCCGCAGCCACGCGGTCGGCCCGTGTGGTGTGATGGGTTTTCTGCGCGGCGGCAGGTCTGGCTCGGGTACTTGCAGTACCTGGGCCCGGCGGGTTTTAACCCCCTTGACCTCCACCCCGCTCTCCAGCTCCGCCAGTTGTTCGCTTGACGGGATCCCTTCCACCTGCACAAGATACGTCTTCGGGTGGTTATATCGCGGGTCCGTCAACCGGTGAGCCAGCTCACCGTCATTGGTTAACAGCAGCAGTCCTTCGCTGTTCAGATCCAGCCGCCCTACCGGATAAACATCGGGAACATCGATATAGCTTTTGAGCGTCTCGCGTCCCTCGGGGTCGGTAAAAGCTGTCAGCACGCCGTCAGGCTTGTAAAATGCTATATAAACATTGTTTTCCATGGTTTTGAATTGTACCGGATTTTGACTGCACGTCTACTTCTCTACGAAATGGAAAATCATGCTCCCGGACTGGCCAATACCAGGCAGATTCATCCGAAACACCGCGCTTCCCATGATTTCCGGCTATAATCGATGATGGTAATGAGATCAATATCATCTACAATGAGGCGAATCAATGCATAAACGATTCATTTTTATCCTACTGGGGTTACTTTTACTGGCAGGCTGCAACTTACCCGGCGCTCCATCTGCCGCGACCCCCACGCCCGACGCCATTGCGACGCAGGTCAGCCAGCTGTTGACGGCGCAGCCCACCGCAACCCCGAGCGATGCAGATGTTCCGGGCGAAACCGCCGAACCGCCTGCTGTCGAGCCAGAGATTACTTCCACCCCGGATGTAGAGCCAACCGAATCCCTGGTCCCGACCGAGCCGGTTGCCACAGCAACCCCCACAACGCCAGCTGGTGACCCAAAGAATAATCTGGGCGAACCGTCCTGGCAGCATGATCTGAGCAGCGCGGATGTTTTTTATTTGTATGAAAATGAAGGAACCCGCGTCTCGCACAGCGATGGCGCGCTTGTGCTCACCGGGCTAATCCCGAACGGCTGGCACGGGTTCTCACTCACATTCGCCCAGAAGCCGCAGAATTTCTATCTCGAGACCGTCTTTAATACGCGAACCTGCTCAGGGGCTGACCTTTACGGAATGGTCTTCCGCGCGCCAGATACCAACAGCGGTTATTTCTTCGGCGTCACCTGTGATGGGCGCTATAACCTGCACGTGCGCAATTTTAATGACGGCACTGACAGAATCCTGATTGACTCAACAGAAAACAGCGCAATTTTATCCGGTTCAGACCAGACCAACCGCCTGGGGATTATGGCAAACGGCGACCAGATCGGCCTGTACGCCAACGGCGTTCTGCTGCAGCAGGTGTCAGACAGCACTTTTACAGGTCAGGGCTACTTTGGGCCATTCATTGCCGCTTACCCATCTGCCGGATTCACTGTAGAAATGGATCAGATTTCATTGTGGAACCTGCCATAGCATTGTTCAAGGAGCACCAACACAACATGCAGAACATATCTCCTTCATTGCGCATGACTGCCATTGAAACGGCCCAGAAGGTTCTCAGTGCCCGGCCTGTATATCTGGATACGGAAACAACAGGGTTATCCCGCACCGATGAGATCATCGAAATTTCGATTGTCGATGACGATGGATCTGTTTTGTTTGAATCATTGGTCAGGCCCAGCCAACCCATCCCGCCCGATTCGACACGCGTTCACGGCATTACCAACAGCGAGGTCGCAAACGCATCTCCCTGGCCTGCCGTCTGGCCGCAGGTGCGCAGTGTTTTGTTTGGCCGGCTGGTTGTCATTTATAACGAAGAATTTGATCTGCGCATGATGCAGCAGTCGCACGCGCGCTACCGCCTACCCTGGAAAGACCGGTTCAACACGTTTGACCTGATGAAGTTATACGCCGAGTTCCGCGGTGAATGGGACAGCTACCGCCGTGCATATCGCTATCACTCCCTGGCAAACGCCGGGCGGCAGTGCAATATCAGCCTGCCCAATGCCCACCGTTCGACGGCCGATACACTGCTGACCCGCGCCCTTCTGCATTACATTGCCGGCTGCGAGGCATGAAGCGAGACTACCCATACCTGATCATTGGGGGCGGCATGGCGGGCGACGCTGCCGTCCGTGGAATCCGCATGATCGACCCTGACCGCCCAATCGGGCTTGTCGGTCAGGAGACTGACCCGCCTTACAACCGCCCGCCGCTGTCTAAAGGACTGTGGAAAGGCGCGCCGCTCAGCCGGATATGGCGCAATACGCACGCGCTGGGGGTCGATCTGCACCTGGGCAGAAAAATCATCCACCTGGATCCTGTGCAAAAGCGAGCCGTGGACGACCAGGGAGATGAATATACATATGGCAGGCTGCTGCTTGCCACCGGTGGAGACCCAATCCGGTTGGGCAGCGAACACGAGCGAATCCTCTACTACCGCGCCCTTGCGGATTACCAGCACCTGCGCAGCCTGATCGACCAGGGTATGCAGCGCTTTGCCGTGATCGGCGGGGGCTTTATCGGCTCAGAAATGGCAGCCGCGCTCACAACGCTCGGAAAAGAAGTTGTTCTCATTTTCCCTGAGAAAGGCATCGGCGAGCGCGCGCTGCCTGCAGAAATTTCGCAGTACCTGAACCAGGTGTTCCGCGAGCGGGGCGTTCGCGTCCTCAATGGGCATCTCGTCCGCTCGCTGCAGCCGGATGAATCCGGCGTGACCGTTCTGACGGATCTCGGCGAGGAACTGCGCGTTGAGGCCGTTGTGGCAGGGTTAGGAATCCGGCCAAACACTGCGCTGGCTGAAAGCGCCGGGTTGTCCACCAACAACGGTATCGTGGTAGACCTGGCCATGCGCACCAGCCATCCTGATATTTTCGCCGCCGGTGATGTGGTGAATTTTTTCAGCCCGGTCCTGAATCAGCAAATGCGCGTTGAACATGAAGAGAACGCGAACACCACCGGAATGATTGCCGGCCAGGGAATGGCCGGGCAGCCGGGCCAGTACGATACGCTGCCAAGCGTCTACTCGAAATTGTTCGAGATCAGCTACGACGCTGTCGGCGACCTGGACCCGCGCCTTGAGATCCGGTATGACTGGGAAGAGCCTTTCCAGAAGGGTAAGGTCTACTATACCCGAGAAGGGCGCGTGCGCGGCGTTCTGCTGTGGAATATTTCACGCGGGCTCGATGAAGCCCGCCAGCAAATCATTGAAAGCAGCCGCTTATTATGATTTGCTGCCCATCTCCCTGCGCAGCGACATAAAAATCAAAAAGGCCAGCGCGGCTGCTGATATCACCACTCCCACCACAATCAGGCTGGTATAGAGCGGATCTGGATGGTTTGCGACCTGGTGCAGCGATAGATCGACCGGGAACTTGGGGAAAACATCAGTCAGCGTATCCAGATAGCGAATACGCCACATCCGCATATGCTGCAGCAGGTCGTGACCCAATAACGCCGCCACGACCAGCAAAATGATTTGCTCAAGCGGCTTCATCCGGCGCTGGTCGAGAAAACGCTGAAACGCAATGACGCCCACGATTAAAAGCACAACAACCGGCACGATTAAGAAACGCGATGTGACCCGCTCACCGGCGAAAAGCGGAATGGGAACGACTTTGACCAAAAAATGATAAAGCTGGCCAATCGATAGCACCGCCAGCGCCAGGCACGGGGCAAGCAGTTTATCAAAATTGTCCAACCCATCCCACTTCTTTCGCAGCGGCGCAGCGATGCCAAACAAAACAATAAAGCTAAAACCAATCAGCCCAACAAAGGTGTCCAGTTCCCAACCGGCCAGGGCGTTGAGCAGCGAGCGAGCCTCCAAAGAATCGTTCGGGTCAGGGATGACCAACAGGCCGGCTGCCATATCGGTGACGGATGGAAAGCCGTTAAGGTTCTCCGGGTCCATCTGCGCCAGGTCAACAGCCGGCGGGAGGATGCGAAATGCCGCCAGCAGGCCAATAAACAGCCCGGCAATGATGACCGGTTTGAGAACCCGCGGATAGGTCAGTCCCAGCGCGCCCAAGAACAGCAGGCACCATACATACAGGTGAAAATGGCCCTGCAGCAAAATAAACAGAAGGGTTAAGGCCAGACCAAGAACCCACTTCCAGTTCCAGTTCCCCTCTAGAACCGAAAGCACTGCCAGGACAAAGTAAGGCAAGAAGAAATACCCTACCCAATTCGCATGACCGACAGCAAGATGGCTGATCAAGTGCCCGTTGAAATTGAAGATAAGGAACAGGACTGTAAAAGAAGCTGCTGAAAGGCGGTATTTCCGATAAATCAACAGCAGGCCGAGAAACCCAACCGCATAGAGGAACAGCGTATCCAGGAAGATGAATGTGCCAAGGTCGTCGATGAAACGCATGAGAAAGAACTGCGGCGAGAAGGGCGTATCTGCAATCGCCAGGTAGCGGTCGGTGACCCCTCGCAAGCCGGTCGTGTTCGAGACATGCAGGGGAAGCTCCCCGCGGACGGCTGCATCGCGCAGCAGCGCATAGCGCGGACCGTTCACCTCGCCCCAATCCAGAAAATCAAAAGAGATATTGCCCCAACTGAAGAAAAATCCCCACACAAACGCCCCGGCAAGGAATAGCGCCGCAAGCCAAGCTGTGCTGACGAACCGGCCCTGAAAATCACTCCGCGGGTGAAAAGCGGCGTCTAAGATACACGCACCGAACTGCAAACCCCTGTTCCACCACGCCTGAGCGCGGTCGGGAATTGGTTGTCTCATGAATATCTCCTTTGATCAGCCACAGAATTGAATAAATTATAATCCCAATGAGAAAACACGAGCCAACAGGCGTGATACAAGGGATGCATCTCCCGGTTATCAAATGTGATATAAAAAATCCTTGATGTAATCCCTGGTCAAAACAAATTTCTTGTGTTAAACTTGTAAGGCAATCCAACGAAATTGCAACTTTCCGTTCTTTGTATGCCTGCTGGTATATCAAAGGACAATCCCGAGGAAAGGAGGATCCCGAATAAATGCGTAATTATGAGGTTGTCTTAATCATTCACCCTGATTTGGACGAGACTGCTTTAAATGGCATACTCGACCGGGTTCAGGGATGGATTAAAGACTCCGGCGGCAGCGTCGATAAAATCGACCTGTGGGGTAAGCGTCGACTGGCCTACTCAATCCGCAAGCAGCGCGAAGGGCAGTATGTGTTCATGGAAGCACAGATCGCCCCTTCGTTCACCGCTGAACTCGAACGCAACGTGCGGTTGTTAGAACCCATTATGCGGTATTCGATTATCAACAAGCAGTAAATTTTTGATGCTCAATGGAGCAAAATCTGCCAGAGGTAAGATTGAGAAATAACATGTCAGGAGAGGTCTCTCAGTAAAGGAGCGCGAAATGAGTCGAGGATTGAACAAAGTAATGATCATCGGTCACTTGGGACGCGATCCAGAAATGAGATATACCCCCTCCGGAAAACCTGTAACGACTTTCACCGTTGCCACCAGCCGGACATGGAGTTCCACCGATGGCGAACGACATAATGAAACCGAATGGTTCAATGTCGTGACCTGGGGAAACCTGGCGGAGATTTGCAAGCAGTATCTAACCAAAGGGCAACAGGTCTACGTTGAAGGGCGCTTGCAAACCCGGCGCTGGGAAGACAGTGAAGGCGTCAAACACACGAGCATTGAGATTGTCGCAAGCGAGATGATGATGCTCGGTGACCGCCGTGATTCCGCTGGTTCTCAATCCGGCGAATCCTCAATGGCAGACGAAGATCAGATAGAAGACGAGTATCCATTCTAGCTGGAGTAAGACTTATGAGTGACGAGATGATGACAGAGAACGAGGCACCGACCTATCGCCGGTATGTATCACGGCCGAAGATCTGCCAGTTCTGTGCCGATAAGAATGCAACAATTGATTACAAGCAGAGTGATTTTCTGCGCCGCTTCATCACCGAAGACGGCAAAATCCGCCCTCGTCGCCAGACGGGAACCTGTGCAAAGCATCAGCGTGAGCTTGCGACCGCAATTAAGCGCGCGCGCCACCTGGCTCTCCTGCCGTTCACGACCACTGGTGATTACGGGGAATTCTAAGTTATACTGGTTCGCTCAGTGGGGCATAGGCATTGTGCTTGTGCCCCACTATTTAATAAGAGAGTTTGAGAGGTCGCCTAATGGCAAAACAGCCAACTTTAACTCCTTCCCCCAAAACGATAACCAACAAGAAGCACATCGCCCGCCTGGAAAGGGAACGCATGCAGCAGCGTTATCTAGTCACAGGCGCAATCGTTGTGGTGGGGCTGGTTCTCGCATTAATTCTTTATGGCGTGCTCAATGAGTACGTTTTCAAGCAGATGCGTCCGGTCGCTCAGGTCGGCAGCGCCAACATTTCCACTGCAGATTTCCAAAAGCAAGTCAAGTTTAGCCGGTATCAGCTGATTGCACAGTTAAGCCAGCTGATGGCTGATCCTATCTACTCACAATTCTTTGGCTCCTACATCCAGCAAATGCAGGCCCAGCTGGCTTCACCGGCCATTATCGGGCAGCAGGTGCTGGATGCCATGATCGAAGATGAGTTAGTCAGGCAGGAAGCAGAACGGCGCGGCATTACCGTAACGGAACAAGAAGTAGACAAGCGTATGGAAGAAGTTTTTGGCTTCTATCCGGACGGAACGCCGACGCCCACAGCTACGCAGCCGCCGGTTTCAACTGCCACTTTATCACCTGAGCAAACAGCGCTGTTTCCACCGACCTCTACCCCCACCCCAACAGTACCGCCAACTGCTGAACCATCGCCAACCGGAGAGGCCGGTGTAACTGAACCAACCGAAGAGCCAACCGCCGAACCGACCGCCACAGCTGCCGCTGAGGTAGATGACGCGGATGCTTCCGCAGATGCTTCAGATACAGAATCTGCGGAAGAAGCGGCAGAGCCCACGGTTACCCCAACCAGGACGCCTCTTCCCACTGCGACTCCATACACACGCGAAGGGTACGAGAAAGTGGTGAATGATTACGTCCAGCAGTTGAGAGACCTGGGTATCACGAAAGAGGACCTGCGCACGATGCTCCGCAAGGAACTTCTAAAGCAGAAAGTGTTTGAAGCGCTGACTGCCGATGTTGAGACCGAAGCAGAGCAGATTTGGGTCCGGCACATCCTGGTCGACACTGAAGAAGAGGCCAAAGCTGCGTACGATCTTCTGATCGGTGGGAAGAACTTCGCCGACCTGGCTGCCGAAATTTCAAAAGATCCGGGCAGCAAGAATAACGGCGGTGAGTATTACTATTTCCCCCGCGGCACAATGGTTGAGCCTTTCGAAGAAGCAGCCTTTAACCTCAAGATTGGTGAGATCAGCCAGCCCGTAAAGACTGAACACGGTTACCATATTATCCAGCTGCTGGGTAAAGATGTTCTACCGCTCAGCAGTGATCAGCTGCAAAATAACAAGCAAAAAGTCTATGAGGATTGGCTGGCAGAAGCAAAAGAAGCTGCCGACGTCAAGACTTATGATTGGACGAGCGTGGTGCCTGATACCCCTGCTGTTCCGCCTGAACTGATGTACCAGCAGCAGGTGCCGCAGACTCTGCCTGAGGGCCTGTCTCTGCCGGATGAAAGCACGCCGGAAGAGTCCGAAGCTGCTCCAGAAGAGTAGTAAGTGAAATTATAAGAGGGTCCGTCCAATTGAGTTCTGGACGGACCCTCTTTTCGTTTAAACGTGGCGGGCGAATTCTTCTAGCGAACCATCTCTTCGCCAATCTCATCCAGTTTCAGGCTGATGACCTGGCTAACCGAATCGCGGCCCATGGTCACGCCGTAAATCACATTTGCAGCCTGAACAGTGTTCCGGTTATGGGTGACCACAATGAATTGGGTCTTATCACTCAATTCGGTGAGCAGGTCGCGGAAGCGGCCGACGTTTGCTTCATCCAGCATGGCGTCGACTTCGTCCATCACGCAAAACGGCGTCGGCGCGACTTTCAACAGAGCGCAAATTAGCGCAACAGCCGTCAGGCTGCGTTCGCCGCCAGAAAGCAGTGAAAGCCCCTGCGCGCGCCGGCCGGGCAGGCGCGCTTCAATATCGATCCCAGACTCGGTGATATTCTCCGCGTCGCTCAGGATAAGCTTTGCCGACCCGCCGCCAAACAGGCGCGTAAACACAACCTTAAATTCTGCCGCGACTGCATCAAATGTCTTGCGGAACTCTCGATGCATCAGGTCATCCAG
>Ga0134094_1001903_pt1 | contig 18961 bp, 18 predicted proteins | sample 5_1taG_FD_94458 | JGI IMG/M metagenome (GOLD analysis project Ga0134094, IMG submission 94458) | Switchgrass degrading microbial communities from high solid loading bioreactors in New Hampshire, USA - 5_19_20_110_A1 metaG | ecosystem: Engineered > Bioreactor > Semi-continuous > Anaerobic >... | reverse complement strand
GATCATTGACATACATTGCAATATGCTCGATTTTCATTTTTCCTCCATAATAATCCAAATCATAGTATTGTGCTTTTGATGCTTTAGCACTGTAATTTCATATCATACAGATTGCAAACCAAAATCTGGCGCACAAATTACAATTTTGATTTGTTATAGTTATATGGAATACTTGTTCCCGCCAGTACATCTTCAATTTTTTCGATTATTAACCAATCATCCATGTTGGATTGTCTGTCAAAAGGTAAAGACGGTTCAATTCTCTCGACACCGCCAAACTCGACCAAGCAGATACATTTCTTGTGCCATCTGTCCTTTTGCTTCTGCGTAAGTGCCAGTTTACTCTCATTATCATAAAACACCTGATTTATCTCATCTTCTGATAGTTTTACATAGTTCTGTACAGAAGTGACAATTGCTTTAGCCGAAACTTCCATTGAACCTTTTTCCATAAAATAGAGAGTTTCTCCCGCAAAAACACGGCTGTGAGGAATTTTTCTGCCTGACGCACTTCGGATCACCATAGTTTTTTCACCTGATAAAATCTTATCCAGAACACGTTCTCCCTTTTTGCCTGCGTTGTCACAATAAACTAAATGAACCATTTTTTCCACTCCAAATTAAAATTCTTTATTGCTTCTTTGAGCTATATTTTATACTACCCCGATGTATAATGCTACCATTTGTAACCAATATAGCTTTGAGCATTCGGGCTGGTGGCACCGCCGGCACCAAAGCTATCAATGGTCGTCTTGGTGAATTCCTTTTTCCTGTAATTCCCTCCCTCATATTTTACGAGTTTAATAAGAGCATCTGTAAATTCCTTTACTTCATGAAACATGTTGGTTAATGTTAAAATAAGTATTGAAACTGAAACTCAAGATACCTCAGATACAATAAAGAGCTGGCTTATTATACTTAAAGCCAGCTCATTCCACTATAGACTATTTAATACTATTTATTTTTCGGCTTGATATTTTCAGTATAATTAAATTAAGCTAAAACAGCATTTTTTATTAAATAATCCATAACAGCCTGGTTCAGAACAACCTGCTTAATATATGGCATTCCATATATCTCTTTATACGTTGAATAATCATCTGTTCCCTGATAATATTTGAAATATTCAGCTACATCATTATTTGAAATAGTTATGTTGGCATCTTCAGCAATAGCTTGCATTATAAGGCTAAATTCGGCGTTACGCCTGTTACTGTCAGCATAAAACTGAAGTAATTCATCTGTATCAGTAAAACCTAAAACATTATTTAAAAATTCATTGAATTCCATGTTATAAGAAAGTGCACTACTTTGAAAGTATAGCAATAATAATTGTTCCTGATGTTTTATGAGTTTTTCCGGGAGTGATTTAATTATTGCGTTATCTACGAGGTAATTTCGTATGTAATTGGAAACTGAAGAAATTTTCATGTCTTCTCTTATACTTGTCTCCATATCTGAAACGGTGTTCCATCCATAATAGGCAGATAAATTCTCAGCAACGAATTCGTCATTTAGGCTGGGTGTGACAGATTCAACGATATAGTTCACTGTTACAGCAAAAACAGCATCTTTGCCATTTAGTTCTTCAACACCGTAATCTTCAGGGAAGGTTACTTCAACATTAAACGATTCACCGGGAGTATGCCCAATAAGCTGTTCAAGAAAGTCATCAATATAGTTTGTAACACCAATGGTTACTTCTGTACCTAAACCATTTGTGCTTCCGCCCTCAAACTCAACTCCATCAATAGTTCCTGTATAATCAATATTAACAGTATCACCATCTTTAATGGCCCGGTCTGTGATTTGTTCAGTAGTAGAGTATAGGGCTAATATTGAATCGATTTCATTTTTTAAAGCTTCATCTGAGATTGAATGGATGTCGCTGGGTATTAATATTTCCGTATATTTTGCAAGCTGAACATAATCTGATGCTTTGATATTAGCCCAAAAGCCGTTTTCATCAATTCCATCACTGTAGTTTGGCTTGTCAGTTGAAAGATTATCCGATGGATCAGGAGTCACAATTGGCGAAGATTCAGGTGTTTTATTTTTATCAGAAGAACAACCGATAAAAACACCAATAGAAAAAACAAATATTAACAATAGGCTCAGGGTTTTTTTTAATTTCATCATAATTATATACACTCCGTAATTTTGATGATTTAATTATACACTTGTACACCGTTAAAAATATGAACAAATTGTAAACATTTATGTTGTTTTGGAAAAATGACTATAATTTATATAAAATTCCATACATATACTTCACTTTCTTACTTTTCATTTTCGTAATGCCACCCGTAATCTTCGGTGTAAATCATGAGCTTGCTCATTCCGCCGTCAACGACAATATTCTGACCGTTTATAAAACTGTTTTCTTCATTGCACAGGAAAAATACGGCTCTTACTATATCCATGGGATGTCCGATCCGCCCTGACGGATGCTGTTTCTTATCGGCCTCCGAATATTTGGGTATATAGTTTTTATCATATGTGCTTCCTGTGTCGATCCAGCCCGGTGAAACAGAATTTACACGGACTTTGCCAGCAAGACTTACTGCCAGTGAATGTGTAAGTGCTGTTATACCGCCTTTGGCAGCAGTATAGCTTTCGGTATCTATTTGCGACTGAAAAGCACGGGTTGAGGAAATGTTGACTACTGCCCCACCCACATTGAAATAAGGCAGGAAGAGTTTTGTAAGGATATAAGGAGCGGTGATTCCAACCCGAAGAACTTCATTAAAGTCTTCATATCCGCAATCTGACAATATCCCTTTTTTCGTAATCATTGCATTATTGATAAGGTAATCAACATGTCCGTATTGTTCAATAACCTTTTTGGTAAAGTCAATCAGCGTTTGCTCCTCAGCTAAATCACCGGCAAAAAACAGAGCCTCACCCCCGTTTTTCAATATCTCGGCCTTTGTTTCTTCCCCGGCTTCCTGGTTTTTGTCAACGAATGCTACCCTTGCGCCTTCTTTAGCAAATTCCTGTGTTATGCATTTTCCTATTCCCAAAGCTCCGCCTGTAATTACAGCTACTTTATTTCTGAACATATCGCTTTCCTTCCTTTATTAAATCGTAATATTAACTAACATTTAATTTTAACATGAACCGGAAATAACTGCCTATACCTGGTTTTGATTTGTGTATTTGTAAAAACCGAATTTCTTCCGCAAAAAAGGATTTTAATTAATTAAAGCTTTTGTTAACTATCTAAAAATTTTAGGTTGACAATATCAACATTTTTCATTTATACTTCAGTATATGTTTTCGATAAATGTTATTTAAAGCTTAAAGTAACCAAATTATTCAGAGTTGCATTATAACAGATCAAAGGAGAAAGCAATGGAAAGAAAATCTTTTGTCTATAAGATGACTATGATTGGATTAATGGCAGCAGTAATTTGCATACTGGGACCTTTATCAATACCTGTGGGCTTAGTGCCTGTTTCTTTCACGAACCTTGCAATCTTTTTTACAATTTACATACTTGGAACAAAAAATGCTGTAATGAGTCTTTTAATATATCTTTTGATTGGTTTGGCGGGGGCTCCTGTTTTTTCAGGTTTTTCCGGCGGGCTGTCCAAACTGTTGGGACCGACAGGAGGATATATTATCGGGTTTATATTTATGGCATTGATATCCGGAGTATTTATTGACAGATTTATTGACAAATGGTTTTTATGCGTTTTGGGCATGGTATCAGGCACGCTTGCATGCTATACATTGGGCACGGCGTGGTTATCCTTCCAGGCTGATATGGCGATACCTGCGGCCATAGGCATCGGTGTTGTTCCTTTTATTCCGGGCGATATTATAAAAATACTGTTTGTTGCCATTATAGGTCCCAGGATCAGACAAAGGCTTATCAGAAACAATTTGTTTATTCAATCCTGATAATCATAAAAATTGTTATACTGGTATTTTTATATTACGGGCTTCCGATTCCATGATAAAATTGACCGCATCATCGAACGGTATCGGCTTACTGAACAAATAGCCCTGGTACTGGTTACAACCAAGATTATGAAGTATTTCTTTCTGTTCCCGGGTTTCAACATATTCAGCCAAAACGGAAAAATTAAGTGTTTTGCCTAAATCCACAATAGATGAAATAATCTTTTTGCAGCTTTTGTTTGTTGTGATATCCCGGACAAGTGTACCGTCCAGTTTAACTGTATCGAATTCATACTCTTTCAGATACATGAGAGAACTGTGCCCCATGCCAAAATCGTCCATCTCCAGTTTTACACCCATTCTTTTAATGGATTGTATCTTGTCAAGCAATTTATCGCCGCTTCTAAGAGCGGATTGCTCGGTGATTTCCAATTTTAGCCTGCCTGGGTCGATGTCATGCTTATTCAGTATCTCTTTAAGTTTATTGCAGAACTTGCTGTCCTCCAGCTGATTAACTGAAACATTTACCGACATTGATATATCTTCGTATCCCATGTCGTTCATTCTTTTCAGATCTCTGCATGCCGTGTCAAGTATCCAATAATCAAGCTTGTTATTTAATTGAGCTTCTATTGACAACGCAATTATTAATGGCGGATAAATAAAGCCATAGTTTTCGTGATTCCATCTTAATAATGCTTCAAAACCGATGACCTTTCCTTCATAATTCACCTGAGGTTGATAAAAAAGCTTCATTTTTTCATTATTTAAGCTGTTTTCCAGATCATCAGCCAAAAACCTTGATATACTGCCTATATTATCATATTTGTTAAGCATGGATGTTACTATCCCACGCTTTTCATTTTGTTTGAAAAACTCGTACACTTTATTTATACTGTTTTTATTCTGGTAGTCCGATATTTTTTGAGCCAGTTTAACAAATGGTATGTAACAGGATACTCCAAGAATCAGATTGAATAACTGCAGTATTATTCCGCTGATAGAATTGGTTGAGTAATAGCCACTCAAAAATATTGGAGTCGTCCACTCAACAAAATTGCTGGTATATGGAACCAGGCCATAAAACATCGCCAGGTATGACGTAAGTGTTAAAAGTATGGGAACAAAAATAAACGGTATTAAATATATCGGATTATACACAATCGGAATACCAAACACAATAAACTCATTTATATTAAAGTAAACGGGAACAAGCGACAATTTGGCAAGATTCTGCTGGTTCTTTTTTCTTTCAATAAGCAGGATCGCAATTATGAGACATAAAGTAGAACCGCATCCGCCCATAAGAACAAAAGTATCAAAAAAGGTTTTTGTAAATATTTCAGTCGGCATAAGATTTGATTCAACTAATGATCGGTTTATTGCCATTGCCGGTACGAATATACTCTCGGCTACAGGTTCAAGTATATTATTCCCGTGCATTCCGAAAAACCAGAATATATGGATAAATGCCATAAAAAGTATGCCTCTTAATAAAGGCGATTGTATTCTGTTAAACAGTAAGTTTAATGAATCAGAAATAAAGCTTTGTATATGTGATATACCAAACAATTCAGTAAAAAAATGATTGAAAGCCGCAAACAGGGTTACGGTTATTGCCGCAGGAATAATTGATAACAGTGAATAATTGAATGCAGAATTAGCCCCATCAGGAAAAGCCTTAATTCTTAAAAAGCTTAAAGAACTTAGTTTTATGAAAATTAATGTAGAACTGACGGAAGTTACTATTGCCGCAAAAACGCCTATTACGCCGAAATTCGCTATTGAAAATCCCTCTTTATTAATACCGGAAATTGCTATAAAAGAAGCTAAAGACACTGATACTGCAATTATTGGGTTTACATACATGGAACGGTCTATCTGGTACTCTTCGGCAAGCGAATAGCTTATACATATTATCATTAACAGAGAAAGAATCCTAAAAGTGCCGTCCTGAATATATGAAGGCAAATTCTTCCATTCCGCACCGAAAACATCTTGCATAAAATTTTGGTATGCAGGTATGGGGAGACTGATAATAACTAATGCAAAAGATCCCAACAATATCAGAGGAATCATGTATGTAAGTCCGCGTCTGATTGATACCAATATTTTTCTGTTACCGACCTTTTCGTTAATTTCTGACAAAAAGTTCGTAATATTGCTCATGCCAATTAATCCCCCCAAATGATGCACTAAACTAATAAATTTATACCATTTGGATGAATATTTAAACATTTAAATGATAAAATATACCCTGTGGTTTAAACACAGGGCATAATTTTTAAAGGATATAACGTATTTCAGAGGCCTCATTTATTTTATATAATATTACATTATTCAACAATTTCCGCAAATACCAGGGTCTGATTCAATAGCTGGTATGCTACCTCACCAAATGTAACCGGTCCTGAGAAAGGCTCTGTACTCTTTCCTTCCAGTTTACCATACAGATAATTAAGAATACAGTTACAAGAAAAGAAGGGTTTTTTGTTTTCATATTCCTTCAGGAATTCTTTGAAACGTTCATGATAATTACCAACAGGGCTGGCGAAACGATATTCTCTTCCGGCAAAAACCGGAGCATATAAATCTACTGTATTGTTATCTTTTGAAACTGATTTGATGGATACATTTATCAGTACACTGTTATAATCTGAAATAAGCGGCAACTGTGTATCGATATTATTTTCCGACAGGTATTCTTCGAAAATAACTTCCTTGCCGTTTACCAAACATTTTTTAACTGAAAGGCTATCCTCAAAAAATTCGATCTTATCGGCTTTCTCATCATAGTCAAATATATTTATTATACCGATTGAAGCAAATTTATCATCAGGCAGTTTAATGTGCAGCGCAACGGCTTTATCATCATACCCGGTACCACAATTTCCGTTATATGCTTTGGCTGTTCCGCCTGTTTCGAGATTAAAACCCGAGATCCATCCTACGATTGGAGTTAACAATAATTCTTCTGAATTTGGAGCTTCTTTGGAATATTTAACGGCTACATCACTAGCATATGGAATGACTAATAATGTAATACCATTATCATAGGCGGTTTTAGTGATTTCTTCGATATTGTTTTTATCGTATACTGAGAGCTTAAAATCCAGAGCGAAATCAATCTCATTGACAAACAGTTTATCGCTGCTTGTAATTCCTCCATCATCAGTAATGAAATATGGAGTCGTACCTCCAATCCAATTACCATTTGGCAATTGGTTTAAAAGCTTTTCATCTCCTGCGATGTGCAATAGTTTTCCCTCAGATACCAATCTTTTTGTTTCTTCAAGTGAAATAAACATGTAACTCCCCCCTATAATAGAGATATTTTCTCAATGTCAGTTTTTACTATGTTCTTATACTTTGCAAAAAAAGCGTTCATTTCCTGCAGGCAACTGTTAAGTACTTCAGATGAACTGTTTTCCGAATACTTCCGCTGGAGTCTTGAAATCAAAAGATTTAACCCAAGATTTGCTGATTTGTATTCTGCCTGCCCCTTGATCAACTTTTCGAACTTTAAGTCCAGTTGCATGAAATTTTACCTCCCCCCAAATAAAATAAAAAAATAAATATTTATATCTTTCTTTAAAGTAAAAATTTAATTATATTTTCCACGATTATTTTGTTTCAAACGTGATTTTTATAATAACACATAAAAATTAATACCCTGTGGCTGTTCACAGGGTATAACTCAATTCCTATATATCATTCACAGAACTTTTACAACGTCATATACAGAATTCAAAACCAGCCAATTCTGGGGGAAGTACCTGTTAATTGTCCAATAGCTGATACCGCCTACTTTGAATTCATTTGCCAGCGTAAGCTTGGCAAGTATGCTGCGGGCATCTTCAAACCAAACCTCATGTTGTTTTCCGTTTGAATCATAATATCTGAAAAAAGGCGCCTGAGCGATAGGGTCGTAACTGATCCACGATCCAACTTCATATGCCAGATCCACCGCGCCGGTATTAGAAATTGTCTGGGCCGCGGAGCCTTCTTCAAAAGGCAGAGTCCAATTATATCCGTAATTGGGTATACCCATAAATATTTTTTCACGAGGTATTGCCGTAACTGCGTAATTGAGAACCCTTCGAACTTCATTTATAGGTGCTACAGCCCTGGGCGGGCTGTAAGTATATCCCCATTCATATGTCATAAGTATTACATGGTCAGCCAGAGCTCCATGTACGGGATAATCATGAGCCTCATACAATAACCCTTCCTGGTCGGCAGATATTTTAGGAGCAAGCGCGGTAGTTATGCTGTATCCCAAGGGACGCAGTCTTGCCGCTGCTCTTCTTAAAAAATTATTATAGTTTTCTCTGTCGCTGGGATAAATGTATTCAAAATCAATATCCAGCCCGCTGTAGTTCTTCTCTCCCATTATCCGTACAATATTGTCCAGAAGAGTATCCTGAATGGCTGTACTTCCGAGTATCGTGCTTGCCAGATCACTGTCAAAACCGCCGTTTTCCCCAATGTTTGTAATAACCATCAAAGGAGCTACTCTGAAGGAACGTGCGGCACGGATAAGCGGTAAATCATTTATGTTATCCAGGCTTCCGTCTGCGTTTACCTGGTAACTGAATATGCTCAGGTATGTCAAATTTGGCAGCGTCTTTCTTAGTACTTCCATATCTATATTGGGAAAAGCATAGCCGTTAACTTGTATAGGACCGAAGCGGATATCCTTCTGTGGTATTGTGATAACCTGTCCGACCTGCAGAAGTGCGGGATTAGTAATTTGTGGGTTGGCCCTAATGATATCGTTTATACGAACCTGATACTGCATTGCGATAAGATAAAGGGATTCTCCTCTCCTTACCACATGCTGCCTGTTTCCCTGAAGAATAACCAGAGTTTGTCCTACCACAAGCTGATCAGGATTCTCGAGTTCATTGTCTGAAACTATATTCTGCCATGGTACTCCGTAAAGATTTGCAATCGAGTAAACACTTTCACCAGGTTTGACTACATGAATTTCCATGGTCTCACACTCCCAACCGATATATTTTCAGCATATGCAGCGTACTTACTTTTGTTTCAATATGGACATGGTATAATACTAAACAACTGATTACAAATTGTATTTATGTCGAAAAAATTATAGATTTTTACATTGCAATGGTGTAAACTAAAATATCAAAGGAGCGTGTTGGTATGGAAATAAAAGTAGAATTGACAAAAAACCCAAAAGCAAAACCGGCGTCTGAGAATCTTGCTTTTGGTAATATTTTCTCAGACCATATGTTCATCATGGATTATGAAGAAGGTAAAGGCTGGCATAATGCAAGGATCGTTCCCTACGGTTCAATCAGCTACGAGCCCGCTGTAATGGTATTTCACTACGGACAGGCTGTTTTTGAAGGCCTGAAGGCTTATAAGACAGGAAACGAAATAGTACTTTTCAGACCGGATGAGAATTTCAAGCGTTTGAACAATTCCTGTGACGCGCTATGCATTCCTAGAATAGATGAAACCTTTGCTCTGGATGCATTAAAAAAACTGATCGATATTGACAGGGATTGGGTTCCTGACGCCCCGGGCACTTCTCTTTATATTCGTCCTTTTATTATCGCAACTGAGCCCCATATCGGAGTACATCCTTCAAGTACTTATCACTTCATTATTATTACAGGTCCTGTCGGAGCTTATTATAAAGAAGGGCTTAATCCCGTCAAAATATATGTTGAATCTCATTATGTGCGTGCCGTAAAAGGCGGGCTTGGTGAATCAAAAGCCAGCGCCAATTATGCTGCTTCCCTGAAAGCTCAGCAAATAGCGGCCAAGAAAGGTTATACACAGGTATTATGGCTTGACGGTGTCGAGAGAAAATATGTTGAAGAAGTAGGAACGATGAATGTCTTCTTTGTTATAGGCGACGAAGTAGTTACACCGGCCCTCAACGGAAGCATTCTGCCCGGTATTACCAGAAAATCCTGCATAGAACTTCTTCGTTCGTGGGGAATGAAGGTTTCTGAAAGAAAGATCTCAATTCAGGAGATTTATGATGCAGCTGATAAAGGCCTTTTGAAAGAAGCGTTCGGTACCGGTACTGCGGCTGTTATATCCCCTATCGGAGAACTTTGCTGGAATGATAAAAAGCTTACCTTAAGCGAAGGTAAAATTGGCGAACTGTCTCAAAAGCTTTACGATAATATAACAGGAATCCAGTATAAGAAACTGCCTGATCCGTTTCATTGGGTCGTTAAGGTATAAGTTTGATTTTAAAGAGCTGTCTTAAATGGGTGCTGGTTCCCGGATCAAACAACGGATCATTGTTGTTTAATCGTACGGGTATGACATATATACATATTTAAGACAGCTCATATTGTATATTTTTGTCCCCCCATGTTAAATAAAATAAAAATTGGGGCTTGAAATCATCCTTTAATCATATTATAATGATAATCGCCGCATGAAACGGTATCATGATTTAGTTTCCATGCGAAACGCAATTATTGCGGATTGGTGTAACGGTAGCACGACTGACTCTGGATCAGTTTGTTAGGGTTCAAATCCTTAATCCGCAGCCAAAACTTAAGCCGGTTTATCCAGAGAACCGGCTTTTTTCATACTTATAATATCCAAAGTCAAACAGGTAGATTCTTTATATTTAAATCGTTTATTAAATTTATAAACTCTATGTCAGCGAAAATCAATGGCTCTAAACGAGCCACTGCAATGTGCATGGCAGATGGCAACTGCAAGCGCGTCGGCAGCATCGTCCGGCTTTGGAGTTTTCTCCAGGTTCAACAGCACCTTAACCATTTGCTGTACCTGTTCCTTTTTGGCTCTTCCGTAACCCACCACAGCCTGTTTGACCTGAAGAGGCGTATATTCGTATACTTTTAAGTTTGCTCTTGCGGCGGCCAACAATGCTACTCCCCTGCCGTGGCCGACTTTAATTGCTGTTTTTACGTTTGTATTAAAAAACAGTTCCTCTACGGCCATTGCATCCGGTTTATATTTTGCGATGAGCTCATCAAGACTGTTGCTCAAGGCCAATAATCTGTCCGACAGTTCAAGACCTGCTTCTGTATTAATAGCTCCCACGTCTATTATGGAAAACTTGTTACCTATGTAATCAATTACCCCGTAGCCTGTTATTGCAAAGCCCGGATCAATTCCTATTATTCTCATTGGTATACCTCTGTCTTCAATTTAAGTATCAGTTTGTTAAATTTATTTTCAAAGTATTGAATATTTATGCATGCTATTGTATAATTATAAAAGCAAAATACAGTATATAGTTTTGGGTTAAATAATGTTTATTCGTGATTTGTATAGAATTAACCTGTACCAAACTAATTTTAGCACAGATTGGAGAGATTTTTAATGAGTAAGGAAAAAATAGTTCTTGCCTATTCAGGAGGTCTTGATACTTCAATAATTATTCCGTGGCTGAAAGAAAACTATGATGCGGAAGTAATTGCAGTTGCCGCGGATGTCGGACAGGGCGAAGAATTGGAACCCTTAAGAGAAAAAGCCATAAAAACCGGCGCAAGCAAAATATATATCGAAGATGTAACCGAAGAGTTCATCACCGACTTTATATATCCGACGCTGAAAGCCGGTGCTGTATATGAAGGCAAGTATCTTCTGGGTACTTCATTTGCCAGGCCTATAATTGCCAAGCGAATGGTTGAAATAGCCGAAAAAGAAGGCGCTACCGCCATTTGTCATGGAGCAACCGGGAAGGGGAATGATCAGGTGCGTTTCGAGCTTACCATAAAAGCTCTTGCTCCCCATCTTAAAATAATAGCTCCATGGAGAATATGGGATATAAAATCAAGAGAAGAAGAAATCGATTATGCTATGGCAAGAAATATTCCCATACCTGTAAGCAAAGACAATAACTACAGCCGGGACAGAAACATCTGGCATTTAAGCCATGAAGGATCCGAGCTTGAGAATCCGGCCAATGAACCTTTGTATGACCGGCTGCTCCAGCTGTCGGTAACACCTGAAAAGGCTCCCGATAAGCCAACTTACGTAGAAATTGATTTTGAACAGGGCATTCCGGTTAAAGTTAACGGAGAAAAACTCTCTCCAATTGACCTTTTGAAGACCTTAAATAAAATCGGCGGTGAAAACGGTATAGGAATAATCGATATTGTAGAGAACCGTCTTGTAGGAATGAAGTCCCGCGGCGTTTATGAGACTCCCGGAGGAACCATCCTGTATGCGGCGCACCAGAAACTCGAAAGCATTACTCTTGACAGGGACACTGCTCATTATAAGGCACTTGTGGCTGAAAGATTCGCCGAACTGGTATACTTCGGACAATGGTATACTCCTCTTCGTGAAGCAATTTCGGCATTTGTTGACTCCACGCAGAAATATGTAACCGGAACGGTTAAACTTAAATTATATAAAGGGAATATTATCCCTGCGGGCGTAACTTCGCCCTACTCCCTCTTTGACGAAGAGTTATGTACCTTTGGAGAGGATAATGTATATAATCAGAAAGATGCTGAAGGATTCATCAATCTCTTCGGCCTGCCATGTACCGTTCAGGCCAATATGAAAAAACGAAACAATATTAAAGATTATTAAATATAAAAATTAGCGTTATAATTTACACTGTCAGCCCTTTAAGCAGCTGACAGTGTATTGATTATTATGGAATTGAGGGTAATTATGAAGCTTTGGGGCGGTAGGTTTTCCAAGAATACGGACAAATTAATGGATGATTTCAACTCATCAATACATTTTGACAACAGGATGTACAGACATGATATCCTTGGCAGTGCTGCACATGTCAAGATGCTCGGTTCATGCGGGATCATTCCGAAAGCCGATGCTGATTTGATATATAAAACACTGTTTGAGATACTTGAAGATATTGAGGATGGAAAAATTGAATTCGATGTATCTGCTGAAGATATTCATATGAATATCGAAACCATACTGATTTCAAGGATCGGAGACGTCGGGAAAAAGCTGCATACCGGAAGAAGCAGAAATGACCAGGTAGCCCTGGATCTTCGCATGTATCTTAAGGATGAAATCATTAAGCTGAAATCAATGTTAAAAGACCTTCTCAATGTCATCCTGAAGATCGCTGAAAATAATCTTGATACTATTATGCCCGGTTACACGCATCTGCAAAGGGCTCAGCCTATAACCCTGGCGCATCATCATATGGCGTATTTCCAAATGTTTAAAAGAGATATTGAAAGGCTGGATGACTGCGCAAAAAGAATGAATATTATGCCCCTGGGGTCAGGAGCCCTTGCGGGGACAACATATCCTTTGGACAGGCAAATGGTGGCTTCGGAACTTGGTTTTGACGATATTACAGCCAACAGTATTGACGGCGTAAGCGACAGGGATTTTGTTATTGAACTGGCTTCCTGCCTCTCAATAATTATGATGCATTTATCACGGTTCAGTGAGGAGATCATTCTGTGGTGTTCCGGAGAATTCGCATTTATTGAGCTGGATGATGCTTACAGTACTGGATCTTCCATAATGCCGCAAAAGAAGAATCCCGATGTTGCCGAGCTTGTTCGCGGTAAAACAGGAAGAGTGTACGGAAGTCTCATTTCTCTCCTGACCATGATGAAAGGCATTCCCCTGGCATATAACAAGGATATGCAGGAGGATAAGGAAGCAATATTCAACGCGGTTGACACCGTTAAGCTCTGCCTCCCTGTTTTTACAAAAATGCTGGACACCATGAAAATCAATAAGGATAATATGTATAATGCCGCTAAAGGTGGTTTCACCAATGCTACCGATATTGCCGATTATTTGGTCAAAAAAGGTATACCCTTCAGAGATTCCCACGAAATCATCGGCCGTATGGTGGCATATTGTATCGGTAAAAACAAAAACATAGATGATATGAGTTTAGAAGAATTAAGAACATTTTCTGATAAGTTTGAAAATGATGTATACTATGCGATAAGCCTTAACACATGCGTTAATGAAAGAAAGGTTACCGGCGGGCCTGCTAAGGATAGCGTAATTGAACAGATAAATATGGGCAAGGAATTTATTGAAAACTTAAATGTATGACATATAAAAAAGTTTCATTTTTAAGTCTGCGTCAGCGATGTCGAAGTATCATATAAGCAAATATTTAACATTCTTTGATGATGCCCGGAATAGCATAAGTTGTTTACTGTGGATTAAGTACCTGATATAAAAGCTCTTTAGTGTACAAGCATAAATGCCGTAAAGCTTATATGCCAGATACCACTGAAGAGCTTTTTTATTGCGCAGTTAATCAAAAACCTCGATTTTTCACATCGAGGTTTTTTAATAAGGTTTTGCTTTTTTATCTAATGCTTTTCCAAAGCTATGCCAGGAATTCCTTATCTTACCCCTCATTTCTTCGTCCAATGTACTCTCGACAACGCTATTCAATTGTCTCCTCATTGCATAATATTCTTTGATGTCAAACTCTTCCTTCATAAGGAGTTCATCCATTTGGTCCAGCCAACTGATAAGATATTGCATACCCATATACTCTTTGGTGATCTTTTTCCTTAAATGGGCAACAACAAGCTTCACAGCTTTTCTTTTTACCTCATAGTCATCTGTCGGTTTATTAATATCCTTTGCAACTGACATTCTGCCTGCCTCCTTTCATCCTTATGATAGTGCTTCGTCATAAAATCGTTGTACGATTTAGAATTTTCAAAATTGTAAAAGCGTCAACATAACAAAAAAAATCACAACCCGATAATAAAATATATTACCGGATCGGGATAATAGTACATTGCTTATGCTTAATAATGTAAACTGGAAACTCTCATATCTATCTTACATCATTTTGCAACATAAATCAATGTTTCCACCAATAATGTTATTTTTGTTAAATTTTCTAATATGTAATTAGTTTTTTCCCGTTGAGTTTCTCAACAACAATAGTATCCTGCTTTTCCTCGGGAATTACGATAGTGGTTGGATCACCGTCACTGATAAACATACGGTTCGATGTCATCCTCGGAAGCCACCATGTAAGGTCCCCGTTAACCGAGACTCTTCCCTGCGCACGTATCCTTCTGACGTACAGACTGTTATATTTCCTGCTGATGGACGGAACAGAAGGCTCTGCTCCGACTGCCATTATAGTTTCATTCTTATACTCAATCCCATTGTATGAGCCGCTTTCAAGATATTGGTACAAACTTTTGTCCGGCAGACTGCCATATGGTAAAGCTAATGAATAAAATCTTAATCCGGGTAAAACTTCATCGGCTTTCTCCTGGTTCTTGCCAATACTCTCCTGTATCCTCCCGGCAGAATTATTTTTCGCCTCTGTATAATTAACGTGGCCCCAGGTATGATTTCCCAACTCAAAACCCAGGCTCCGGAGGATCTCGAAACGTTCTCTTAATGTTCCTGCGCCTTCGAAGGTATTATCTCCTATATTCATATTAACATAGAAAATCCCTTTTAATCCGAAGTCAGGATGCTTTTCGTTAAAAGCAATCATTATTCCAACCGCTGATTTCGGATTTACTTTTAAGCTCCCACCCTCTTCGATCAGATTAAATTGACCGGGTGTTCCGTCATCAAAGGTGAAAACCATCGGCATTGTGCCTGCAGGTACTTTAATATCGCAATCAATAAAATCCTCCATGCTGATCAGCCTGTAGCCGGCGTCATAAAGGGTCTGCAAAAGCGCTTCAAATTCTGCGAAAGTGGTTGTGTATTCTTTTTCAGTATTTTCTTCATAAGCTTCTATGAAGCGATGGAACATTATTATTGGTATTTCACCGGATTCGTTTGGTAAAAAGTTTTCATAATCGGTTCTGATAACAAGTTTTTCATCCGGTTTCGCGGTTTCTTCAGGTACAGGCGAAGGCGTAACCGAAGGTGATTCGGTAGGACTCACAACCGGTGTTGCCGTCATAGACGGCGTTACGGTTGGAGTTACTGTCGGTGACGGGTCGTTTTTTGCCGAATCCGGATTATTTATACTTGTAAACACGATTATAATCAAAATAACGCTGATTACAAATAATGACAGAACGGTGATAAACCTTTTTGCATTTAGCTTTCTCTTACGCATATCATTTTACCTTTCATAATTGATTTAGTACTCTATACCCTTTCTGGCGTCAATTCCTTTGTCAAAAGGGTGTTTCTCTTTTTTCATTACAGTAATATAATCCGCTTTTTCCTTCATAGCTTGTGTAGCTTTTCTGCCTGTTATTACGAATTCGGCCGCTGGGAATTCATCAAAAACAGCAATTACGTCATCTTCCGATAAAAAACCTAATTCGATAACATCCAGGATTTCATCGAACACTATCAGCGAAAAACTTATATTGGAAATTATATGTTTTATCTCTCTAAAACCTTTTTCTATGTCTTCTTTTATTTCTTTGTACTTTTTATCATCTAAATTAATAATAAATCCCTTATGTCTCATGAAAGGCCTGAAAAAGGTCACTCCGTCCAATTTGGAGAGCACTTTCATTTCACCGGTCTCGCGGTTTTTTAGAAACTGGGCAAAAAAAATCATACCATCACTGCCCATATTTCTTATAGCAAGCCCGATTGCCGCTGTAGTTTTTCCTTTTCCATCCCCTATATAAATATGAATCATAATGGTATGGCCTGCTTTTTACTATATTAAAAAATGACAAGATACGAGGATTCTCTTGCCACCTTTATTATAGTATATCTCATTCAAAAAGACAATATGCTCATATTACAGTTTCCTGCTGTTAAAACGGTATCCCCCGCTTTTCTTTCTGATCTTATCAAAAACTCCCGAAGAACTTTTATTATAATTCCTGGCAGGTTTTGTCCGGTTAGCCAGAATACTGGCAATAGCCGCAGTCAACAAAGCAATCGCTGTAAACAGAGCAGTGTTTAAAGAAAACATGACTCTTCTTTCTAATATACTGCCAATTATGAATGATATAACAACGTATAAAAATGCTGTCAACAGGGCTGATAAAAGACTGTTGGGCCTGTTCCTTTTTGCAGCAACGGAGCTTCCGGAAAAAACTCCTAATACTGTTGCCGCTATTGCAGACGGAAATGTGTATACTTCGGGAAAATCAGTGAAGCACAGGAGTAACGCCGTTAAGAACAGAATAATTAACGTTACTGCAAGAGATACCAGTACTGCCTTTAAAATTCCTTTAAAATAGCCCGAGGAAACAATACTATTGTAATTTTCTTCCACAACCTCTTCCCCCTGATAAAGGTCTTGTCAGCTATTTAATATTATTCAAATGTATTAAAACATAGAACCTGTATTGTAACCCATTAGTGCCATTTAGAATAGAATATATTGAGTTCAAAAGGCATGGGAGGTTTTATAATGTTAGGATTCAGAGGATGCAACTTCTTAGGGAACAACTGCGAAATTTTAATGTTCATTATCCTGTTAATTTGCCTATTCTGCAACGGATGTGGTGATGACAACAAGTGCTGCGATTAACAGTAGGGTAACTTAAATTTACCCGAAAGGAGGTGCCGTTTATGCGGAGTGGTAGACGTTGTGATGCAGATTGCACAATTTTATTCTTTATTTTGATCTTAATCTGCTTATTCTGCAACAGAGATGGCGATTGCTGTGATTAAATCTAAAAGCGGGGTAAGTTAACACATGTTAACACCCCGCTTTTTTCTTTCAAGGTCAAACCTTTATAGTTCTTCTGAAGTGCGGAATGACAGATATAATGTTATGATTTCAATGATGTATTGGCACCTGCTGATTTTATTTGTTTAAAGTAATTCCTTATGTACATTAATGCCGCAAATAAAGCCATACCTACACACAGCCAGAAGATAACATCGGTTATATGCCTGGGCACTCCTATAAAAACAAGCATAATAGCTATGAACAAAACTACCGATGTTAGTTTGCCAAACCATTTGCTGGACATGTCAAAATTCTTTCTGATCAAATAAAGTCCTGAAATCAGCATGAATAGTTCTTTAAACAGAACAAGCCAGGGGATTATCCTGGGAATCATGTCCTTTACTGAAAAGGTAAAAAGCGCAGCCAGCTGCATCATTTTATCTGCCAGGGGATCTGCAATTTTACCGAACTTGGTTATCAATCCGAAACGACGAGCTATAAATCCATCTAAAACATCAGTAGTTTCAGCCATCAGAAAAACTATTCTTACCGGATATATCATATCCTGGAGCATGAACGTAATAAACGCAGGCACCGCCATCATTCTTAAAACCGTCAAAATATTTGGTATGTTCTTTATTATACTGTTCATAAAAAGCTATTCTCCTGTAACACTATTATACATTGGCACCAGTTTCTTAAAGATCTCAGGTTTGTATTTTGATATATTAACGGGTTTTAAGTTTGGTGCGGTCCATGCATGCTCCGTGCTTCCCTTAACGCAGAACAAATTCTTATTCTCTGCATAGATTTCATATCCTAATACTAATCGTACTTTTGTAGCTTTTATCAGCCTTGTTTTTACCAAGACCGAATCACCGTATTTTACCGGATTTTTATATTCACATGTCAACCGGATCAACGGAAGCATGAGGCCAAGTTCTTCCAGTTCATTATATGATATACCATAGTGTTTTATAAAATCTGTTCTGCCGCATTCAAACCAGATGGGGTATACTGAATGGTGTACAATTCCCATTTGATCTGTTTCGGCATATCTTACAGGGAATCGTGTTTCAGTTATCATATGTTAAGTCTCCTTATAAAGCAAGTATTTTGCTTAAAGCTATCAATTCATTATCAATAGTCTTCTTCATATTCAAAGCTTCTATTATATCAATATCAACAATTTTATTGTCTCTTAATGCAATAATACGATTTTTCTTTCCTTCCACCAGACATTGAACAGCACGCGCTCCGAAGCGGCTGCCCATAACCCTGTCGGCAATGGTTGGCGAACCGCCCCGCTGGATATATCCAAGGATTGTCGCTCTTGTGGTAATCTCGGTTTTCTCTTCAATATATTTTGCTATTTCAACTGCCCCTCCCACTCCTTCGGCGACTATGACCAGGTAGTGTTTTTTCCCGCGGTTACGGCCTTCAATAATTGGTATTATTATATCCTTATCAATGTCAAATTCTCTT
>Ga0134094_1001901_pt1 | contig 18969 bp, 4 predicted proteins | sample 5_1taG_FD_94458 | JGI IMG/M metagenome (GOLD analysis project Ga0134094, IMG submission 94458) | Switchgrass degrading microbial communities from high solid loading bioreactors in New Hampshire, USA - 5_19_20_110_A1 metaG | ecosystem: Engineered > Bioreactor > Semi-continuous > Anaerobic >... | reverse complement strand
CGAGCAGCGACGGCAGCAGGTCGGCGTACGGGTCTATATCGTAGAGCCGGCTCCTAACCGAGCGGGGGTCGGCGGTAATCTCGCCTTCGTCGCTGCGTTCCGGCAGGGTGCCGGTGAGCATTTCATACAGCAGGATGCCCAGACTATAAATGTCAGAGCGCGGCGTGAGTCCCCCTCTGCTGTGCTGCTCCGGCGAGGCGTAGAACGTCGTGCCACGCCCGGTGTGCAGCGGGAGCGTATCCTCGGTGAGCCGCCGGGCCAGCCCGAAGTCGGTGAGGTAGGCGCGGCCTTCCGCATCGAGCAGGATATTGCTCGGCTTGAGGTCTCGATGCACGATGCGCTGGCTGTGCAGGTAGTCGAGCGCGGAGACGATGTCGGCGGCAAGGCAGAGCGTGTGCTGCACGGTCAGCGGCCCCTGCCGCAGCAGGTCGGTCACACTGCCGCCTGTCGCGTAGCGCATCGTAAAGTAGTAGAACTCGCTGGACGTGCCGAAGCGGTACAGCGGCAGGATGTTCGGGTGGCTGAAGCTGGCGATGAGGTGCACCTGCCGCTCGAAGTCGGCGGAGATCAGCGCGGGCTGCGTGCCCGCCGTGGGGATCAGCTTCACCGCGACGACGCGCTGCCTGGTCTGGTCCCAGCCGGACCACACGGCGGCTTCTCCGCCCCGCCCGAGTTCTTCCAGCAGGACGAAATCTTCCATCTGGTAACCGGCTCGCAAGGACTGCCTGGCGACCATGCTCAAGCTGCTCCCTAAGCCACGAAGTCAAGTCAGCGGTGTGCGCAGGTGTTGCACTCGGCATGAGTTTAGCAGGAGCGGGGCATTTTGGAAAAAGGCGGGGCGGGGTAAGGAGCAAAGCCACCGCGACGTGCAAGACGCTTCTAGCGTTTTGCCTGGCAGGTTCCGCATCGCGAAACCGACACAAACGTACGCACTGCCGTATGTTATTCGTACACCAGCACCTCGGCGACGCTCATGCGCGAGGCCCGGTACGCGGGCACGAAGCTCGCGAGGATGCACAGCACAACCGTCACGCCGAGCCAGATCAGCCCGCCGTCCGTCGAGAACGTGTAGCGCAGCGGCGTCCCCAGGAAAGCCATGCCGATCATGTCGCTGAGCGGGCGGCTGACCGGCAGCGCCAGCGCGAAGCCCAGCGCCCAGCTAATCACCCCGATGATCACGGCCTCGGCCATGACGATGCCCCGGATGGTAGCCCCCGTCGCGCCAATGGCGCGCATGACGCCCAGCTCGCGCGTGCGCTCCAGCACGTTGATCGCCACCGTGCCGGTCAGCCCCAGCCCGCCGACGAGCGTCAGCAGCGCCACCATGATCAGCAGCACCACAAGCAGGATGTTGAACTGGTACTGGATCTGCGAGATGGCGGTATCGAACGTGAAAGTGCTTGCGCCGATCATGCCCGCCCGCCGCATGTGCATCCCGACCTCCTCCGCGATGGCGGCGCGGTAGGCAGGTGTGTCCTCCCGCGTTTCGATCAGCACGCGGTCGACGGTGCGGGGTTCGTTGATCGTCGTGGCGAGGTAGGGCTGGTTGGTGTAGGCCAGCGGGCCGACCAGCAGCGCCTGCGCGATGCCGACCACGCGGAAGGGCCGGTCGCGCCCTTTGAGGCGCAGCACGAGGTCGTCGCCCACGCGGATGTCCGGCTCCTGCTCCAGGTACCCGGTATTGATCACAATTGCGTTCCCGTCATCCGGGCGGAGCCACCGCCCCTCGACCATGATCGGCGTGATCATGTCCGTCTCGGCGGGCACGTCGTAGATCGTCAGCCAGAAGCCCTCGCTGCCGTCGGGCCGGACGCGATACCCGCCCGCGCTCCTCCAGCTTTCCACCGCTGTGATCCCCTCGATGCGCCAGACCTCCCGCTCGACGCGCCGCCGGTCGTAGGAGCCGCCCAGCTCCAGCGTCACGTCGTAATCCCAGTAGGCGAGCGCATCCTGCAGGGTCAGCGTCATCGAGTCGCGCACGCTGAACACCGATACGAAGATCGCCCCGGCCAGCGTCAGTGTGAACAGCGTCAGCGTCAGCCGCCCGGTGCGCCGGAAGGTGTTGCCCAGCGAGATCAGGAACGGGCGCGGCAGGAAGGTCAGCCGCGCGAAAATGCGCGGCAGCAGCGCGGTTTCGCTCCCCGGCGAGCCGATGCCGTAGTCGTTGATGGCCTCGCGCACCGTCACCCGCGTGCCAGCGATGATCGGGTACAGCCCGGCGATGACCGGCACGATCAGCGCGACGAGCACCTGTATCGCCAGCACTTCAGGCAGCAGGTCAAAACTCACGATGTCAAAGTTCACCGTGTCCGCCACGAACGTGGTCAGCCAGCGCGCGCCGACCACGCCCAGCGGCAGCGCGATCACCAGCGCCAGCACCCCGAACACCAGTACCAGCGAGAAGTACATCCGCACGACCTGCCCGTCGCGCGCACCGAACGCCTTCATAATGCCGATCTGGCGCTTGTGGCGGGCGAGGATCGCCGTGATGACGTTGACGATCAGGAAGCTGCTCAACACGAGTGCGAACACGCTCATCACGGCAAGCACCAGCGTCAGCGCCTCGATGGTCGAGGCGGCGGGGTGCTTGCCCGGCTCGGCGATGTAATCCCAGTACACGGAGACGCCCTCACGGGCCAGCCGCTCGCGCACGGCCTGCGCCGCCCGGCGGTTGTGCTCCTGGCTGGAAGCCGTGCCCGTGAAGGTGAGGAACAGCTCGTTGTAGCCGTCCGGCAGGCCCATCCACTGCACGGCCCGTGCGTTCAGGTAGCCGGTCGCCTCGTTGTAGAATGCGGCGTCGGTGCGCCCCATGTCGTGCGCCACGCCGACCACGCGCAGGGCGTACTGCCGCCCGAGCGGCGTCTCGACGAGCACCTCGTCACCGAGGGACACCCCCGCGAAGTCGAGCGACGAGCGCTCCATCACAATCTCGTCGCGCCGTTCCGGCCAGGCCCCGGCCTCAAGCGTGATGATGTCAAGCTGCTGGTTGGTGTAGTCGGGCAGGACGACCAGCGAGATGTCCACCCAGTCGTCTGCGCCGCTGGCACGCAACTTGCCGTACACCGAGCGGCGAGGCGCGGCCTCGGCAACCTCCGGCATGCGGCGGACGACGCTCAACAGCGCGTTGTCAACCCTGTCCATGTACAGCACCGCATCGGACGGGTTTCGCTCGGCATAAGTTGCGGCGAGGTCGCGGGTGATAATGATGCGGGTCGTGACAATCGTGCCGATGGCGAACACGCCCACGGCGATTGAGAGGATAACGAGCAGCGTGCGGGCCTTGTTCAGCCACAGGTCGCTCAGGATTTTCTGCCAGCGAGGGCTCAGCATAACGTTGTTCTCCAGATGGCGCGTGCGAGGTCGGCCACGCTGCTAGCCGGCGATCTGCCCGTCTGCGATGGTGATGGTGCGGTCGGCGCGCTGTGCGATGTCATTATCATGCGTCACGATGAGAACGGTCTTCCCCTGGTCGATGAGGTGGAGGAAAAGCTGGAAGACCTGCTCTGCCGTCTGTGAGTCCAGGTTGCCGGTCGGCTCGTCCGCCACGAGGATCGGCGGGTCGTTGGCGAGCGCCCGTGCGATGGCGACGCGCTGCTGCTGGCCGCCGGAGAGCGCGGTCGGCAGCTTGCCCGCCTGGTCGCGCACGCCGACAAGGTCGAGCAGCTCCAGCGCGCGCCGCTGCCGCTCGCGCGGGGAGTACATGCCGCAAAAGTCCATCGGCAGCATGACGTTGGCAAGGCAGGTCAGGGTGGGGAGAAGCTGGTAGAACTGGAACACTACGCCGATCTGCTGCCCGCGCCAGCGGGCCATCTGCCGCTCCTTGAGCGTGTGCACCGCCGTATCCCCGACATAGATCTCGCCGGAGGTCGGGCGGTCGATGCCGGTGATCATGTTGATCAGCGTGGACTTGCCGCTGCCCGACTTGCCGATCACCGCGACGAACTCCCCCGCGTCAACGCTCAGGCTGACGCCCTTCAGCGCCTGGAACTCGCCTGCCCGGCTCCTGTATACCTTGACGACATCACGAAGCTCGATGAGGTGGGTGTTGCCATGCCGATACGTGCCGTTCTCGCCCAGCGCGGCGGCTGCGGCGCTCTTACCTGTCAGCAGGCCCACAGATAACTCCTCGTTTGAATGGTCGATAACCATGAGTGATCAGAGCCAAAGGATTCCGCCCGTCCGGCGGGAGTAGAAGACATGCTCAATGGTCGGGATGCACCGCACCGCCCGATCAAGGCTGGGGAGGCATGGGAGCGGGAGGCGGCCTTGAAGGGGAGCCGTTATCGGAACGGGGGTGCTGGAGCCGGCCCGGCAGCAGCCCGTGCTGCCAGCTAGCCAAATGGTAAACACTTCTGTCATTCGGGTCAAGCCGCTGCCACTTACGTATCGCCGCAGCGGTGCACCCACCGCCGGGTCTGTGAAACTGGGCCTGTCAGCCCGTCAAACACCTCCTGGCTGCTGTTTGTGAAATTTTCATAAATTTAGGATTAAACATCTCTGAAAACCGTTCAGGAGGCGCGTGCAACCTTTGACTTTTTATCCCAGAAATGGGAGGATATAACAAAATCGTATCTATGTAAAGGCATTTGTAGAGAGTACTTTTTCATAGGCGCGCCGCGCCGGCATACCTGCTGCTGAGGTGACGACAACCAGGAATCATCCGGATTTTGTAGCATTGTAATAAGCCTCCGTTGTCGCCTCCTCCAATCTTAACCGCATTTTGCTGCTCACAGGCGTTCAAAAAGCCGGCCCTGGTCGGGCGCTTGTTCTGTCTGTCGAGCTTATTACATGTATACTTTCGAAACTATATTTCTGTGGCTAATACACACTGAGTCCGGGCATGGGCCGCCGGTCGCTACTTCTCTGACCACGCATTCGCACGCTCATCCTGCGGCAGAGCACCCGCCCCGAGAGGCGGCAGGCCATACACTTTATGACTCTCCCGCAGCCTGTCCAACCCGGGGCGACTGCCCTGCCGACGACAAGGAGGCATGACTAACTGACTCGCCAACTGCATACGTCGTAGCTCCCCAGCAAAACCTTTATCTCTGCATTTATGGCGCGCTCGTATTGTTTTCGCAGGGGAGAAACCCATGGACTTATTGGCTGTTGTGTGCCCACCTGTCACGCCGACGACGAACACCGGGACTTCCTACGGGCGATATGATGGCAAACTGTCCGCCCGGCCCCACCCGCTGGCGGCAGCATACCCCTGTTGCGGCCCCCTCACTTCCCTCAGGGCGGAAGGAGGGCTGCATGGCTGCGCCTTCGCCCCGGCTCAGGGGCGCGCGCGTCCGAGCCTGCCGGCTTCCACTGCCCGGACGGGCGCTGGCCTGATCCATCCTGCTGGTTTGACCGGGAAAGCACGAGCCCACCTTGAGGCTGCTTGAAAGGCGTCATCCTTATGCACACTCAGTTAGTGACAGAAGGCAAGACACTCACTCCACTCAGCATCACCAGGGACATTGTCGCCGAGTACCCGCTCACGCACGGGCAGCAGGCGCTGTGGTTCCTGAACAAGCTGACCCCGGAGAGCGTCGCGTACAACATCGCCCAACTGGTGCGCGTGCGCTCGCCGCTTGTCGAGGACAAGGCCCGGCTGGCCCTGAGCCGCCTGGCGGAGCGCCACCCCGTGCTGCGCACGACCTTCGCCGAGGTGGACGGGAAGCCGGTCCAGCGCGTGCACCGGCGGCTTAACCCGGAGCTGGAGTTCGTCGATGCCGCAAACTGGGATGATGCTCAGATCCGCAAGCAGCTTGAGGAAGCGACGTTCCGCCCCTTCAACCTGGAGACCGGCCCGCTGCTGCGGATCACGGTGCTCCGCCGGGCGGACGATGACTACCTGCTGCACATGGTCATCCACCACATCATCGCCGATATGTGGTCGCTGGCGCTGATCCTGAACGATCTGCCCGCCCTGTACGGCGAGGTGCTCACCGGCGAGCCGTCGGGCCTGAAGCCACCCCGCCGCACCTACGAGGAGCATGTTTACGCCGAGGCGGAGATGCTTGCCGGGCCGAAGGGGGAGGCTCTGTGGGCCTTCTGGAGCAAACAGCTTGCCGGGGAACTGCCGGTTCTGGAACTGCCGACTGACCGCCCGCGCCCGCCGGTCCGCACCGATAAGGGGGGCGCGGCCTACGCGCGCCTCGGCGTCGAGCAGGCGGATCGCCTGCGGAAGATCGCCAGAGATGCGGGCACGACGCTGCACGACCTGATGCTCGCCGCCTTCCATGTGCTGCTGCACCGCTACAGCGGGCAGGACGACATTATCGTCGGGCTGCCGAAGGCCGCCCGCACGCGGGACACCGCTCGTACGCTGGGCTATTTTGTGAACACGATTCCGCTGCGCGCCAACCTCTCTGGCAACCCGACCTTCACGGCATTTCTGGCGCAGGTGTCGGACACCGTCAAGCAGTGCTTCGCGCATGATGCGTTCCCCTTCTCGCTGATGGTCGAGCGGCTCCAGCCCGAGCGCACGATCAACGTCTCGCCCATCTTCCAGGTGGCGTTCGCCTGGCAGAAGACCACCCGGCTTGTCGACCCGGAGAAGATAGCGAGCTTCGCGCTGGGCGAGGAGGGCGCGGGCGTGCAGATGGGCCCGATGCTCGTTGAGTCGGCGGTGATGCCCTTCCGCACCTCGCCGTTTGACATGACGCTGTGGATCGCCGAGGCGGGCGATGACCTCGGCGCGACGCTGGAGTACAGCCACGACCTGTTCGAGCATGAAACCGCCAGCCGCATGCTTGGCCACTACGAGCAGCTTCTGAAGGGCATTGCCGAGAACGCCGACCGGCCCATTTCCGACCTGCCGCTGCTGACAGAGCGCGAGCGCCGGCAGATCCTCGTCGAGTGGAACGAAACGGAATCCGTCTGCGAGCCGTTCAAGTTCGCGCACGTGCTGTTCGAGGAGCAGGCGGCACGCACGCCGGACGCGGTCGCCGTGGTGCTGGGGGATGAGCAGGTAACATATGCCGAGCTCAACCGCCGCGCGAACCAGCTTGCGCACGCCCTCAAGACGCGCGGCGTCGAGCCGGGGGTGCTCGTGGGCGTCGGCATGGAGCGCTCGATCGACATGGTCGTCGGGCTGCTTGGCGTGCTGAAGGCGGGCGGCGTCTACCTGCCGCTCGACCCGGCCTACCCCGCCGAGCGCATCGCCTTCATGCTGGAGGACGCCGGAGCGCCCATCCTGCTGACGCAGGCCGCGCTCGCCGATCTCGCCCCGGCCTTCAAGGGGCAGGTGTTGCGCCTGGATACCGACCGGGCGACCATCGAGCGCGAACCGACCTCCAACCCGGTTGTGAACCTCTCGCCGGACGACCCGGCTTATGTGATCTACACCTCCGGCTCGACGGGGCAGCCGAAGGGCGTGGTCATCTCGCAGGAGTCGCTTACCAATCACTGCCGTGACATGCAGCGCGCCTACGATCTGACCGCCGAGGATCGCGTGCTCCAGTTCGCGTCGATCAACTTCGATCCCTCGCTGGAGCAGATCCTGCCGACCCTGTTCGCCGGGGCACGGCTGGTGCTGCGCGGGCAGGACCTGTGGACGCCGCAGGCGTTCGGAGAGTTCGTCGCCGAGAGCGGGCTGACGGTCATCAACCTGCCACCGTCCTACTGGCATCAGGTCGTGACGGCCTGGGCGAACGCGGGCGAGAGTTTGCCCGCCAACCGGCTGCGGCTGGTCATCATCGGCGGCGACGTGCTCCAGCCTGAGACGATCCGCCTGTGGTGGCAGACGCCGATGAAGCGCGTGCGCCTGCTCAACGCCTACGGCCCGACGGAGACAACCATTACCTCAACGACGTTCGACGTGACCGCTTACGGCGAGAAGGCGCTCTCGCTGCGCCGCGTGCCGATTGGCCGCCCCACTCCGGGCCGCCGCCTCTACGTGCTGGACCGCTACGGCAAGCCGGTGCCGGTCGGTGTGCCGGGCGAGCTTTACATCGGCGGCCCGCGCGTCGCGCTCTCATACCTGTACCGGCCCAAACTGACCGCCGAGAAGTTCCTCCCCGACCTGTTCTCAGGCGAGCCGGGCGCGCGGATGTACCGCACCGGCGACCTCGTCCGCTACCTGCCGGACGGCAACCTTGAGTTCCTGGGGCGGATGGATCACCAGGTCAAGGTGCGTGGGTTCCGCGTGGAGCTGGGCGAGATCGAGGCCGTGCTGAGCGCTCACCCCCGCGTCCGCGAGGCGGTAGTCGCGGTGCGTGAGGACGCTCCCGGCGACCGCCAGCTTGTAGCCTACATCGTCCCGGTACGCGGCGCGCAGCTTATGGGCGACGATCTGCGCGAGTACCTGCTCGCGAAGCTGCCCGCCTACATGGTTCCTGCCGCGTTTGTCACGCTGGACGAGCTTCCGCTTGGGCCGAGCGGCAAGGTGGACCGCAGGGCGCTGCCCGTGCCCAACGGTAACCACCACTGGGCGCAACAAAAGTTCGTTGCGCCCCGCACGCCTCTGGAGCGCGAACTGGCGCAGATGTGGGCCGACGTGCTTGGTGTGGAAAAGGTCGGTATCCATACCAGCTTCTTCGATCTCGGCGGACACTCGCTGCTGGCGACGCAGCTCATCGCCCGCGTGGAGGAGTGCTTTCACATTGACCTGCCGGTGCGCCGCCTGTTTGAGCGTCCGACGGTAGCCGGGCTTGCCGAGGTGATCACGCAGCGCATGGCCGAAGACGAGGCTGACGACGAGCTTGAAGCCCTGCTTCGCGAGCTTGAGGCCCTACCGGAAGAAGAAGTCAAGCACCTGTTGTTCAACTAGCCTCCCCTTCGACTCGGAGCATCACAGGAGCTTTGTATGAGCGAACTGTCCCGGCGTATTAGCGAGCTTTCGCCGGAGAAGCAGGCCCTTCTGGTGCAGTTGCTGCGTGAAAGACGAGCGCAGGCCGCGTCCAACCAGATCATCCCCCGCCGGGCGGACCCCGGCGCGTATCCGCTGTCGTTCGCGCAGCAGCGGCTCTGGTTCCTTGACCAGTTTGCACCGGGGAGCCCGCTCTACAATATCGCGGCGGCAGTCCGGCTGACCGGCCCGCTGAACGTCGGCGTCCTTGAGGAAAGCCTGACGCACATTGTGCGCCGCCATGAGACGATGCGGGCGACCTTCAAGGAATGCGGCGGAGAGCCGGTGCAGGTTATCCTGCCCGAGCTTAGCGTGACGCTGCCCATCACCGATCTGCAGGGGCTGCCCGCCGCCGAGCAGTCGGCGGAGGTCGAGCGGCTGGCGGCGGAGGAGGCGCAGACGCCCTTCGACCTCGCACGCGGTCCGCTGATCCGCGGCAGGCTGCTCCGGCTGCAGCCCGACGAGCATGTCTTCCTGCTGACCGTGCACCACATCATCTATGACGGCTGGTCGACGGGCGTGATGCTGAAAGAGCTTGTCACCCTGTACGACGCGCTTCTGCATGGCAGGGCCCCGCTGCTGCCCGCGCTGCCCATCCAGTACGCCGACTTCGCCGCGTGGCAGCGGGAGTGGCTCCAGGGCGATGTGCTCGAAAAGCAGGTCGAGTACTGGCGCAAGCAGCTTGCCGGTGCGCCGCCACTCCTCGAACTGCCGCTCGACTACCCGCGCCCGGCGGTGCAGACGCACGACGGGGCGCACTACACGTTCGAACTGCCGCTCGGGCTTGTGGAGAAGCTCAACGCCCTGGCGCGCGAGCACGACGCGACGCTGTTTATGACGCTGCTCGCGGCGTGGCAGGTAGTGCTCTCACGCTACAGCGGGCAGACGGACATCCTCGTCGGCACGCCCATCGCGGGCCGCCGCCGCAGCCAGCTTGAGAAGCTCATCGGCTTTTTTGTGAACACCCTCGTCATGCGGGCCGACCTCTCCGGCGGGCCGACCTTCTCCGAGGCGCTCCGACGCGTGCGAGAGACTGCACTCGGGGCCTTCGCGCACCAGGACCTGCCCTTTGAGATGCTCGTCGAGAAGCTCCAGCCCGAGCGTGAGATGAGCCACACGCCTTTCTTCCAGGTGCTGTTTGACCTGGGCCGGGCAAGCTGGGAGAACGTCCGGCTGGGCGACCTGGAGATGCGCGTCATGGAGGTGGAGACGCGCATGGCCAAGTTCGACCTCTCGCTGCTGATGCTGGAGCACACCGGGGGCATCAAGGCAACGCTGGAATACAACACGAACCTGTTCGCGCCGCAGACCATCGAGCGGATGGCGGGGCACATCACCACGCTGCTTGAGGCGGTCGCCGAGGCCCCTGATACGCGCATCACGGAACTGCCGCTGCTGACGGAGGCCGAGCGGCGGCAGATTCTGGTGGAGTGGAACGATACCGCCGCCCCCTACGACCGCGAGCGCTGCCTGCACGAGTCGTTCGAGGCGCTGGCGGCGCAGCACCCCGACGCCGAGGCGGTTGTATACGGTGAGAAGGTGCTGACCTTCGGCGAGTTGAACCGCCGGGCGAACCAGCTTGCCCGCCACCTGCGGGCACGTGGGGCCGGGCCGGAAAAGCTCGTCGGGCTGACGGTTGAGCGCTCGGCGGAGATGGTTGTGGCGCTGCTCGGCATCCTGAAGGCGGGCGCGGCCTACCTGCCGCTTGACCCGTCCTACCCGCGCGACCGGCTGGCGTTCATGCTGAAGGATGCGGGCGCGCCGGTGCTGGTTACCCGCTCGCACCTGCGCGATCACCTGCCAGCCGCCGGGCTGGAGGTCGTGTGTCTGGACACCGACTGGCCGGAGATCGAGCAGCACGACGGCGAGAACTTCGACAGCGGCGCAACGCCGGAGAACCTCGCCTACGTGATCTATACGTCCGGCTCGACGGGCCAGCCCAAGGGCGTGATGATCGAGCACCGCTCGGTGCAGAACCTGGCCGCCGCGCTGGACGCGATGATCTACCGCTACCTGCCGCAGCGGCGGCTGCGCATCAGCCTGAACGCGCCGCTCTCGTTCGACGCCTCGGTGCAGCAGCTTGTCATGATGCTCACACGCGGGCACACGCTCGTGATCGTCCCGCAAGAGGTCCGCGCCGACGGCCCGGCGCTGCTGCGCTTTATCCGCGAGCAGCGGATTGAACTGGTCGATTGTGTGCCGTCGCAACTTCAACTGCTGCTGGCAGCAGGGCTACTCTCGGATGGCGGGTCCGCACCGCTGGCGATGCTGCCCGGCGGCGAGGCCATTGACCCGGCGATGTGGCAGGCGCTGCGCGAGGCACCCTCGACCGAGTTCTTTAATATGTACGGACCGACCGAGTGCACGGTCGACTCGACGATTGGCCGCGTGAAGACGAGCGGCGAGCGCCCGACGATTGGTCGCCCCGTCACCAACGCGCGGCTGTATGTGCTGGACGGGCGCGGGCAGCCGGTGCCGGTCGGCGTGCCCGGTGAGCTTTACATCGGCGGGGCGGGGGTAGCGCGCGGCTTCCTCAACCGGCCCGACCTCACCGCCGAGCGCTTCCTGCTCGACCCGTTCTCAGATGAGCCGGGCGCGCGGATGTACAAAACCGGCGACCTCGTCCGCTACCTGCCGGATGGCAATGTCGAGTTCCTGGGGCGCACCGACCATCAGGTGAAGCTGCGCGGCTTCCGCATGGAGCTGGGCGAAATCGAGGCGGGGCTGAAGGCTCACCCCGCCGTGGCGGATGCCGCCGTGCTGGTGCGGGAGGATCGCCCCGGCGATGCGCGGCTCGTCGGCTACGTCGTGCCGGAGGCGGGCGCTGCCCCGACCGTGGACGACCTGCGAACCTTCCTCGGGCGGACGCTGCCCGAGTACATGGTCCCGGCGCTGTACGTGTTCCTCGAGGCGATGCCGCTCACGCCGAACGGCAAGGTGGATCGCAGGGCGCTGCCCGCGCCGGACTGGGCGGGCGAGGCGGCAGACGAGTACGTCGCACCGCGCACCCCGACCGAAGAAGTGCTGGCAGGGCTGTTCGCGGCGGTGCTGCGCGTGGAGCGGGTCGGCGCGACGAGCGACTTCTTCGCGCTGGGCGGGCACTCGCTGCTGGCGACCCAGCTTGTCTCCCGCGTGCGCGAGGCGTTTAACGTAGACCTGCCGCTGCGGACGCTGTTCCAGCACAGCACGGTTGAGCGGCTGGCGAAGGAGATCGAGCAGCTTCAGCGGGCCGCCGTCGGGCCCGATGCGCCGCCCATCGAGCGCATCCCGCGGGAGGGCAACCTGCCGCTGTCGTTTGCGCAGCAGCGGCTCTGGTTCCTTGACCAGTTCGAGCCGGAAAGCCCGGCGTACAACGTCCCGGTTGCCGTGCGGCTCGAAGGCGCGGTGGATGCCGAACTGCTTGAGCGCTGCCTGAACGAGATCGTGCAGCGTCACGAGTCGCTGCGCACCATCTTCCCGACGATCAACGGGCGGCCAGGGCAGGTCATCGCGCCGAAGCTCACCCTGCCGCTGCGCGTCGTCAGCCTGGCGCATCTCCCCGAGGCCGAGCGCGAGAAGGAGGCCCGCCGCCTTGCCGAGCAGGAGGCTCAGCGCCCGTTCAGCCTGGCGCATGGCCCGCTGCTGCGCGCGCGGCTCTTCCGGCTGGCTGAGGACGAGCACATCCTCATGCTCGTCATGCACCACATCATCTCCGACGGCTGGTCGTCGGCGGTCATGGTCGAGGAACTGGTGCGGCTGTATGAGGCGTTCGGTGCGGGCAAGCCCTCGCCGCTGCCCGACCTGCCCATCCAGTACGTTGATTACGCCCACTGGCAGCGCAAGTGGCTGAAGGGCGACGTGCTGGAGCGGCAGCTTGATTACTGGCGCAAGCAGCTTGCAGGCGCGCCGCCGCTTTTGGAACTGCCCACCGACCGCCCGCGCCCGGCCACGCAGACCAATCACGGCAGCTACCGGCCTGTCAGCCTGCCGCCTGCGCTCGTCCGGCGCGTGCGCGAGTTGAGCCGCCGGGAGGGTGTCACGCCGTTCATGACGCTGCTGGCCGCCTTCCAGACGCTGCTCTCGCGCTATAGCGGGCAGGATGACATCAGCGTCGGCACGCCGATTGCGGGCCGGGGCCGCGTCGAGGTGGAGGGGCTGGTCGGGCTGTTCGTGAACACGCTCGTCATGCGGACCGACCTCTCCGGCGAGCCGAGCTTCCGCGACCTGCTCAAGCGGGTGCGCGAGGTGGCGCTTGGCGCGTACGCCCATCAGGACGTGCCTTTCGAGATGCTGGTGGACGAGCTTCAGCCGCAGCGTGACATGAGCCGCACGCCGCTCTTCCAGGTGATGTTCGCCATGCAGCGCTCGCCGCTGGCCGAGCACCAGCTTGACGGCGTGCGCTTCAGCCCCGTGCTGATCGACAACGGCACGGCCACCTTCGACCTGACGCTCTCGCTCGTCGAGGATGGCGACGACGTGAGCGGCATGATGGAGTATAACAGCGACCTCTTCGAGCCCGAGACGGTGGACCGGATGATCGGGCACTTCGTGACGCTGCTTGAAGCGGCGGTTGCGGACCCCGACACGCGCATCGTTGACCTGCCGCTGCTGACGAAGGCCGAGCGCGAGCAGATCCTTGTCGAGTGGAACGATACCACCGCTCTGCTGCCCGACCTCTGCCTGCACCAGTTCGTCGAGCGGCAGGCGCTTGAGCGCCCGAACGCCCCCGCCGTGATCGACGCGGAGACGGTCGTCTCCTACGCCGAACTGAACGCCCGCGCCAACAAACTCGCCCATGCGCTGCGTAAGCGCGGCGTCGGGCCGGAGACGATTGTCGGGCTGTCCGTCGAGCGCTCGGTGGACATGTTCGTTGGGCTGCTGGGCGTGCTCAAGGCGGGCGGGGCCTACCTGCCGCTTGATCCAGCCTACCCCGCCGACCGGCTGGCCTTCATGATCGAGGACTCCGGTATCCGGCTGCTGCTGACGCAGTCGCACCTGCTTAAAAAGCTGGCGGTGCGCCCGCCCGAGGTGCTCTGCCTCGACGCGGACTGGCCAAGCATCGAGCCGGAGTGCGCGGAGAACCCCGCGAGCGGTGTCACGCCCCGCAACCTGGCCTACGTGATCTACACCTCCGGTTCGACGGGCAGGCCGAAAGGCGTGATGGTCGAGCACCGCTCGGTTGTCAACCACAACCTGAGCATGGTCCGCCGCTTCGGGCTGAGGCCGGACGACCGCGTGCTCCAGTTCGCCACGATCAACTTCGACGCGGCGCTGGAGGAGATCTTCCCGACCTGGTGGGCGGGCGGCGCGCTGGTGCTGATGCCGGCGGGGGCGCTGGGCAGCGGCGAGGAGCTTGAGCGGCTGGTCGAGCAGGCCGGGCTGACGGTGCTGAACCTGCCGACCGCCTACTGGCACGAGTGGGTCACCAGCCTGGCGCTGCGCGGCGCGGAGCCGCCCGCCAGCCTGCGGCTTGTGGTCGTGGGCGGGGAGAAGGTGCTCGCCGAGCGCTACGCCCGCTGGCGGGAGATCGTCGGGGAGCGGGTGCGCTGGATCAACACCTACGGCCCGACCGAGGGCACGATTGTCGCCAGCACCTTCGAGCCGGATGGCCCGGTTGAGGGCGAGATCCCGATTGGCCGCCCCATCGACAACGTGCGGCTGTACATCCTCGACGCGCACGGGGAGCCGGTTTCGGTCGGCGTTCCGGGTGAACTGCACATCGGCGGGGTGGCGGTGGCGCGCGGCTACCTCAACCGCCCCGACCTCACCGCCGAGCGCTTCCTGCCCGACCCGTTCTCGAACGAGCCGGGGGCAAGGATGTACCGCACCGGTGACCTGTGCCGCTGGTTGCCCGACGGCAACATCGAGTATGTGGGTCGCACCGACCATCAGGTGAAGGTGCGCGGCTACCGCATCGAACTGGGCGAGATTGAAGCCGTGCTTGCCCAGCACCCGGCGGTCGCGGAGAACGTCGTTGTGGCGCGCGAGGATCAGGCGGGCCGCAAGCAGCTCGTCGCCTACGTGGTCACAGGGACGCGCGAGCAGCCCGGCGTGCTGGAACTGCGCAACCATCTCGCGGCCAGCCTGCCCGATTACATGGTTCCGGCGCAGGTCGTGTTCCTCGATGCCCTGCCGCTCACGCCGAACGGCAAGGTAGACCGGGCGGCGCTGCCCGCCCCGTCGGGCGAGCGGCCTGAGTTGGAGAGCGAGTTCGTCGCCGCGCGTGACGAGGTCGAGCAGCAGCTTGCCAGAATTTGGGCCGACGTGCTCGGCCTGGAGAAGGTCGGGGTGCACGACAACTTCTTCGAGCTGGGCGGGGACTCGATCCTGTCCATCCAGGTCATTGCCCGCGCCAACCAGGCGGGGCTAAGGTTGAGCCCGAGGCAGTTGTTCCAGCATCCGACGGTTGCAGGGCTGGCGTCGGTGGCGGGGCGGGGTCCGGCGGTGCAGGCGGAGCAGGGGCTGGTAGAAGGGCCGGTGCCGCTGACGCCCATCCAGCGCTGGTTCTTCGAGCAGGAGATACCCAACCGCCATCACTGGAACCAGTCGCTATTGCTGGAGGTGACCGAGCCACTTGACCCGGTGCTGATCCGCCGCACAGTGGCGGCGCTTGTGCAGCACCACGACGCGCTGCGGCTGCGCTTCCGCCAGGGCCCGGTCGGCTGGGAGCAGGTCAACGCGGGGGTCGAGGGCGAGACGCCCTTCGTTTACTACGACCTCGCCCGGCACGATGACGACGAGATGCGGGCGTTCATCGAGATCAAGTCGGCGGAGCTTCAGGAATCGCTCGACATCGAGGAAGGCCCGCTGCTGCGGGTAGCCTACTTCGACGCCGGGCCGGAGCGCAGCGGGCGGCTGCTGTTCGTGGTCCACCACCTCGCGGTGGATGGCGTCTCGTGGCGGGTGCTGCTGGAGGACTTCCAGACGGCATATGAGCAGGGCCGTCTCGTTGAGGCCATTGTCCTGCCGCCCAAGACCACGTCTTTCAAGCAGTGGGCGGAGCGGCTTGTCGATTACGCGCAGACCGAAACGGTGCGCGCCGAGGCGCAGTACTGGCTGGACCTCGGCGCGGAGGTAGGTGCCGCGCTGCCCGTCGACCACGAGACGGACACGCCCATCGAGGTCGAGATGCAGACGCTCACCGTCGAGTTCGACCGGGCAGAAACCGAGGCGCTGCTGCGCGACGTGCCGGGCGCGTATGGCACCGAGATCAACGAGGCGCTGCTCACGGCGCTCGTCCTGGCGGCCCACCGCCAGCACGGCCTGAACAGCCTGCTCATCGACCTCGAAGGGCACGGGCGGGAGGATCTGTTCGAGGATGTGGACCTCTCGCGGACGGTGGGCTGGTTTACGACGGTCTACCCAGTGCGTCTGGAGATCCCCGGCGATGGCGACATCGGCGAGAGCCTGAAGGCGGTCAAGGAGCAGGTGCGGCGGGTTCCCGGTCGCGGCATCGGCTACGGGCTGCTGCGCTATCTCAGCGAAGACGACCGCCTGCGGCAGCAACTTGCGGCGCTTCCGCAGGCGAGGGTGTCCTTCAACTACCTGGGGCAGTTCGATCAGCTACTGGCCGAAAAACCGCTCTTCTCGCTGGCGGCGGAATCCGCCGGCCCGCCTCGCAGCCCGCAGGGTGAAGTGGCGCACGTGCTGAGCATCGACGGCGGCATCTACGGGGGCCGCCTGCGGCTGGACTGGAGCTACAGTACCACCGCCTTCGAGTACGAGACAATCCGGCGGCTGACCGAGGCGTACGCGGCGGCGCTGCGAGACATCATCTCGCACTGCCAGTCGGGGGCAGCCGTGGGGTACACCCCCTCCGACTTCCCCGATGTCGACCTGAGCCAGGAGGAGATCGACGCGCTGCTGCTTGAGATCGGCGGGGGTTTCTAGGGCGCTCTCGCCGAGCGGTTTCCCGAATGGGATGAGAAAGAGGCCTGAAGTCAGCGGGTGACGCCCGGTTTTGCCGGGGCGCGCCCGATCAAGAAACTGGAGCGGTTCTACTCACGAACAGACAGGCGGAATTTGATGAGTAAGCGAAACATCGAAGCGGTTTATGAGCTTTCGCCCATGCAGCAGGGGATGCTCTTTGAGAGTATCTACCGGCCCGAGTCCGGCGTGTATGTCGAGCAGATGTACGGCACGCTGCGCGGCGACCTGGACGTAGAGGCGTTCAGGCGGGCATGGCAGGCTGTGCTCGACCGGCACACCATCCTGCGGACCTCGTTCGCCTGGAAGAAGCTCGACCGGGTGCTGCAGGTTGTGCAGCGGCAGGTGGAACTGCCCTTCACGGCGGAGGACTGGCGCGTGCTCTCCCCGGCGGAACAGGCCGCGCGGCTCGATGCGCAGCTAAACGAGGAGCGCCGCCGGGGTTTCAACCTGGCACAGGCCCCGCTCATGCGAGTGGCGTTGCTGCACACCGCTGACGACGCTTATACATTCGTATGGTCGCACCACCACATCCTGCTCGACGGGTGGTCGCTGCCGCTGCTCCTGAAAGAAGTTTTCGCCTATTACGAGGCCTTCTCCCGGGGCCAGACCCTCGAGCTTGCGCCGCCGCGCCCCTACCGCGATTACATCGCCTGGCTGAAGAAGCAGGACATGGCCGCCGCCGAAGCCTACTGGCGGAAGACCCTGGCAGGCTTCACCGCGCCGACCCCGCTCGCCGTCGATGACCTGCCGGTAGCGGGCAACGGCGCAGCACACAGCGAGCTTGAGATCCGCGTGTCACACGAGGTGACGGGCACGCTGGAGGCGCTCGCTCGCCAGCATCACCTGACGCTCAGCACGCTGGTGCAGGGTGCGTGGGCCCTGCTCCTCAGCCGCTACAGTGGCGAGGACGACGTCGTATTCGGCCTGACCGTGTCGGGCCGCCCGGCGGATCTGCCCGGCGCGGAGTCGATGGTCGGGCTGTTCATCAATACACTGCCGGTGCGGGTGCGCATCTCGAACGAGCAGCCGGTCATCGACTGGCTGAAGGCGCTGCAGGCGCAGACCGTCGAGATGCGGCAGTACGAGTACAGCCCGCTTGTCGAGGTCCAGCGCTGGAGCGATGTCGAGCCGGGCCAGCCGCTTTTCAACAGCATTCTGGTGTTCGAGAACTACCCGCTCGACGAGGCGGTGCTCATGCAGCGCGGCGGTCTGCGGGTTGAGGACGTGCATAACATCGAGCAGACCGAGTTCCCGCTGACCGTCGTTTCCGCGCCGGGCGAGGAACTGCCGCTCAAGATCTCCTACGATGCGCAACGTTTCAGCGCCGACACCATCCTGCGCATGCTGGGCCACCTCGAAACGCTGCTTGAAGGCATCGCCGCCGATCCCCGGCAGGCGGTGGGGGTGCTACCGCTGCTCCCCCATGCCGAGCAGCAGCAGATTCTTGTCGAGTGGAACCGGACGAGCGCGCCGTACCCGGCGGACCAGTGCGCGCACGAGCTGTTCGAGACACAGGCCGCCCGCACGCCCGACGCGCCGGCGCTCGTGTTCGAGGGCGAGACGATGAGCTACGCCGAGCTTAACCGGCGGGCCAACCAGCTCGCGCACACGCTGCAGGCGCGCGGGGTGGGGCCGGAGACGCTCGTCGGGCTGTGTGTGGAGCGCTCGTTCGAGATGATCGTGGGCATCCTGGGGGTGCTGAAGGCAGGTGGGGCCTATCTGCCGCTCGACCCGACCTTCCCTCCCGAGCGGCTGGGCTATATGCTGAACGATGCCGGGGTGAGGCTGGTGCTGACGCAGGCGCACCTCGTGAAGCGGCTGCCGGAGCACAATGCCGGCATCCTGCGCCTCGATGCGGACTGGGAGGAGATTGCGCGGGCGAGCGGGGCCAACCCGCAGAGCGGGGCAGCGCCGGGCAACCTGGCGTATGTGATCTACACCTCGGGCTCGACGGGCAGACCGAAGGGGGTGCTGCTGGCGCACCGGGGGCTGGTGAACCTGATCCCGGCTTACTGTGCGCGGTTTGGGCTGAAGCCGGGGGTGCGCTTCCTGCAATTCTCGACGGTGGGCTTCGATGGCTCGGTGCCGGAGGTCTTCGCGACGCTGGCGAGCGGGGCGACGCTGGTGCTGGGGCGGCGGGAGACGCTGCTCTCGCCCTCGGAGTTGCACGCGCTGCTGAGGCGGGAGCGGGTGAACGTGGCGACGCTGCCGCCTGCGCTGCT
>Ga0134094_1001899_pt1 | contig 18978 bp, 15 predicted proteins | sample 5_1taG_FD_94458 | JGI IMG/M metagenome (GOLD analysis project Ga0134094, IMG submission 94458) | Switchgrass degrading microbial communities from high solid loading bioreactors in New Hampshire, USA - 5_19_20_110_A1 metaG | ecosystem: Engineered > Bioreactor > Semi-continuous > Anaerobic >... | reverse complement strand
AGATGGGGTTTCCCCAAAGCTGTCCGGTCGGCGAGAAATAATCCGGCGGGACGCCGGCCACGAAGGTCGGTCTCCCATCCTCATCCATGTAGAATAATTCAGGGTGCGACCAGGCGTCAGCGCTGTCGTAGGCGACAAAAATGGGGATATCGCCAATGATTGAGATGCCTTGCGACTTCGTGAAGGCATGCAAATTCTCCCACTGACGGAAGAACAAAAACTGGCGGAAGATGTGCCGCTGGATGGCCTCTGGGTTCTCCTGGCGGAATTGTTCCAGGGCTTTCAGATCGCGGTTTCGCAGCGGTTTGGGCCATTGATCCCATGAGACGAGATTCTGGGATTCTTTGATTGCCATGAACAGGGCATAATCTTCCAGCCAGCTCGCCTCGGCCTCCTGAAACCGGCTCAGTTCAGCCTTGATTTCCTTTGAAGCTAATTTTTGAAAATTCTGAAATGCGCGGTCTAATAAAGTGAGCTTCCATTGGATCACAGGGCCGTAGTCGACGCGATCCGCCGGGAAGTTGGGCCGGTCTTGTAAATCCTGCTGGGTGAGCAGATCGTCTTCAAGCAGCAAAACCGGGCTGACCAGGTAAGGGTTGCCGGCGAAGGCTGAGAAGGACTGGTATGGTGAATCGCCGTAGCCCGTGGGGCCAAGCGGAAGCACCTGCCAGAGACTGAAGCCGCATTCTTTTAAGAAGTTAATCCACCGGTATGCCTCTGGCCCGAGATCTCCAATTCCATCAGGGCTGGGAAGGCTGGTAGGATGAAGGATGACGCCTGATGATCTAGTAAACCTCATTGGGTAACCTCCGTGTCTGGATATACATTCCAGCGCGAATAATATTGCTTGAAAAATCTGATGCAGCTACATCCACGCCGATCATCGCGCCTGGTTCGATAACGATTTTCGGCGGGAGTACAGCATTTTTACCAATCATAGGGATGGACAGTTCACCGGTACGCGTCTCGCCGATCTGGGCATGTTCTCCGACACAGACACGTTTATCCAGGATAGCGCGCTCAATGCGGGAATAGCGCCCGGTAACGGCATCTGTCAGCAGGATCGACTCGCTGACCACGCTGCCCGCACTGATATAGACACCGGGAGCGAGCACACTGCGGATGACTTTTGCGCCGGGCTCGATCACACAGCCGTCGGAAATCAGGCTGTCTTCCACCTCTGCGCCGCGAAGCACTTTCGCCGGCGGGCGCTCTTCGGTGCGCGTGTGTATGACCCAGGACCGGTTATATAGATCCAGGGCGGGCGGGTTGGCGAGCAAATCCATATGTGCCTGCCAGTATGAATTTACCGTTCCAACGTCGACCCAGTAACCCTGGTACGGAAAGGCGTAAATATTCACGCCTCTGTCGATCAATCGCGGCATGATGTCTTTTCCAAAATCATGAGAAGAGTCCTGGTTTATATGGTCCTCCCAAAGCGCTTCGTTCAGCGTGTTCAGGTTGAACAGGTAGATTCCCATATTTGCCAGATTGGAGGGTGGCTCAGCCGGCTTTTCAACAAATGAGGTGACCCGGTTCTTCTCGTCGATCCCGACAATGCCGAAGCGGGGCGCTTCTTCGAAGGGGACAGGAATGACGCCCATCGTTACTTCTGCTCCGCTGCGTATGTGAAAAGCGATCATGGCCGAATAGTCCATGGTGTAGACATGATCGCCTGAAAGGATCAGCACCAGGTCGGGGTTGCCGCGCTTGATGAAAGTGAAATTCTGCTGGACGGCATCAGCAGTGCCAACAAACCAGCTGGCTGCATGAGACCGGTATGGAGAGAAGATGCGGACCCCGCCGGTAAAGTCGCGGTTGAGGTCCCAAGGGCCGCCGGCGCCGATATGTTCGATCAGCGAATGTGGCCGGTACTGCGCAACAATCATAATATCAAAGATATTTGAGTTGACGCAGTTCGAGAGAGGAAAATCGATGATCCGGTATTTGCCACCAAAAGGAACGGCGGGTTTTGTCCGTTTTGCTGTTAACACACCCAGTCGCGTTCCTTCGCCGCCTGCCAGAATTATGCTTCGGACTTTCATGGTGATCTACTCCCGTAATCAATTTTAGCGAATTCTGTTACATGTTCTGAGGGTTCTTCCTATTGCGCCTGGCGCTGAATGCCTGTATGTAGAGATGGGTGAGTGATATCAGGACACCAACCGGTCATAAATCTGCACGTATGCCTGTGCTGAGCGCGCCCATGAAAAGTCTTGCTGCATAGCGCAAATCTGGCGTTTTTTCCATTCCTCACGGTTTGAATAGGCTGAAATTGCCCGCCGCAGCGCCTGTGCCATTTCATCAGCTGTGGCATTCTCAAACAGGAAGCCGGTGCTGTTTTCTGGCGATGGCTTATCTTTAACAGTATCGCGCAATCCCCCGGTAGCCCTGGCGACCGGCAGGCATCCGTAGCGCATGGCAATCATTTGAGCCAATCCGCAAGGTTCATAGCGCGATGGCATCAGGAGCATATCTGCACCGCCGTAAATGCGTCTCGACAGTTTTGCATCATAGCGGATCACAACGCGGGCTCGTCGTGGAAATTCGGCCTCGAACTGCTTGGCTGCCGATTCTAGCGCGGGGTCGCCGCTGCCCAGCAGGATCAACTGCCACGGCTCCCCGGCTGCCTGGCGCAGTCCATTCAGCGCGAGATCAATGCCCTTTTGATAATCCATGCGGCTGACCAGCGCCAGCAGCGGCAGGTCTTCATCGGTTTGCAGCGAGAACTCGCGAACCAATGCCTGTTTGTTCGCAGCACGTTCCTCCAGTGCATCCTTATTGAAGTTTACTCCCAGGTGGGGATCAGTCGCAGGGTTCCAGAAATCTTCGTCCAGCCCGTTCAGGATTCCAACGATATCGCTTGCTCGCTTTTGCAGAAATCCTTGCAGACCGCTTCCGAATTCAGGCGTCAAAATTTCCCGGGCATAGGTCGGAGAGACCGTTGTGATCATATCGGCTGAAGCCAGGCCCATTGGCAGCGGCTGGAAGGTTCCCCAGGGAGGCAGCCGGCTGTCGAGCAGCGGAGCGATGCCAAAAGAAGTCAGTGCATCTTCTGTTCCCCCGCCCATGAAAGGCAAGTTGTGAACAGTAAGAATAGAGCGGGTGCGGGCGAAGAATGGGTCATTGGGGCGGAGGAGCGATAGCTGGTATATAGAAAGGGCTGTGTGCCAATCATTCGCATGCAGAATATCCGGAGCCCAGTTTAAGGCGCGCGCCAGTTCGAGAACCGCCAGCGAGAAAAAGGTGTATTTCTCGCCGTCCTTACGCGTGTCGAGGCTGTAGACCGGGGCGTCTTCTGGAATTGGCGCTCCCTGGATCAGATAAACAGGCAGTTCGTCCACCTGTATCTTGAACGCCTGTGCTTGAATTGGGCCGTCGGGATGCGGGACTTTAAACGAAGCTGCCCGTTCAAGCGCATGACTGGGAATGGTTATCGCTGAATGAAATGGAATTGCCAGCCGCACATCCAGCTCGTATCCATTTGCCCTGGCAGGCTCCAGTGACCGCAGCGCCAGCGGCAGCGAGCCGGTTACATCGCCTAACCCGCCAACCTTAATGATCGGGTCTGCTTCAGCTGCGACAAACAAAACGCGTATGGTTTTTGAGGACGCCCTTTCTTGATTTCCCACCGGAGCCTGCTCCTTTATAACGATTTTACCATTTCAAAGTAATCGCTGGAGGTCGTTTCCGCAGGAGATGCCCCAAGAAATTCTATTAATTCAGTTGCCAGCGCCGCTTTGCGGTTTGCGTCCTGGCGGCTCCACGTACGGCTCTTGACCTCAAGGAACTTACCCAGGTCTGGTTTCTTGATGTCATCAATGTTGATGAAAAACTCGGTATCTTTATAGCTTACCAGATAGCGCCGGCGGTCTTTTTCAACTTCTCGCTCGCTGGACGGTTTGAAATATTCGCGGTAAAAGCGCAGGCTGTGGACTGCCGGGGCATAATAGCGGCTGCGGGAGAGCAGCACTTCTTGTGGGTAGTTGTATTCTGGGGTGCCGATCAACGTCAGTCGCGAGCGGACGTTCGTCATTTCGTTTTGCTCGTTGAGGAACTGGTCTTCGCGGAAGCGCAGGTACCCCTCGTCTGAGTCTTCAAAGGAGAAGAAGGTGTCATATTCGCGGTAATGGCGTTTGCGCAGAATCTGGATGTTTGATTTCTCGAGGGCGTCAAAGATCGGCTGAGGATCTTCAATCCGGACTTTTATCTGGATTTCAAAGCTCTCCTCTTCCATTGCGCCGCCGATTGCAATCAATTTAGAAAGAACAGACTGCTCGCGCTCGATGAGGAAAGCGTCGATCTGCCGGGCATACTCCTGCCCGCGGCGGATTAGCTCTTCTTCATTAAGGGTAAGCAGGATGCGGTCGCGCATCACCCAATTCCCGTTGATCATCACGTCTGACACGTCGGAAGATTTTCCGGCATATACGATCTGTGAATACTTTGCGTTCGGGTCGTGACAGAAATAGGGTGAATTGTGGAGAGGCGACGTCTCAACCAGGATCAGGTCTGCCCGTTTGCCGGGCTCAAGCGAGCCGGTGATGTGCCCCATATGCATTGCCTGCGCGCCTAAACGGGTCGCCATCAGCAGCGCTTCTTGCGCGGGGATGGCGGTTGGGTCTCCGGTCGATCCCTTTGCCAGAAAAGCGGTCAGCCGCACTTCTTCAAACATATCCAGATCGTTGTTCGAAGCCGGGCCATCGGTGCCTATGCCGACGCTGATACCCAGTTCTCTCATTTTCTTGACCGGCGCAATGCCAGAAGCCAGCTTCAGGTTTGATGATGGGTTATGCGCCACACCGGCATTGACGTGCTGCAGCGTGCGAATTTCTCCTTCATCGATATGCACGCAGTGCGCTGCAAGCACTTTTGCTTCAAAAAGCCCCTGTTTCTTCACGTAGGGAATGACCGGCATTCCCTCCTGGCGGCGCATGTTTTCAACCTCTTGCAGGGTTTCAGAGAGATGCGTGTGCAGCGGGACGTCATACTTGACTGCCAGGGCAGCCGTGGCGCGCAAAATCTCTTCGGTGCAGGTATAAGGGGCGTGCGGCGCAACAGAAGGCACAATCAGCGGGTGACCCTTCCAGCGCTGGATAAAATCTTCCGCTGCGGCAAGTGATTCTTCAAAAGACTGGGCATCAGGTGTAGGGAATTTGAGCACTGTTTGCGCGCATAAGGCCCGCATGCCTGCTTCGGCTGTTGCTTTTGCGACATCCTCTTCAAAATAATACATATCTGCGAAGCATGTCACGCCGCTGCGGATCATCTCGGCGCAGGCGATGAGCGTTCCCAGGCGCACAAACTCAGGTGAGACGAATTCTCGCTCGACAGGCATCATATATCCCATCAGCCAAACGTCCAGGCGCAGGTCGTCAGCCAGCCCGCGCAGCAGGGTCATCGGCACATGCGTATGGGCGTTAATTAGCCCGGGCATCAGCGTTTTTCCACCGCAGTCGATCGTAGTTTCAGCCGAATAGCGCCCGATCAGTTCATCTTCCTCTCCGACGGCAACAATACTGTCTCCGGCAACCGCAACTGCGCCGCGAGCATACTGGCGCATCGCTTTATCCATTGTGAGCACATGTGCATTTGTTAATAAGAAATCGACTTTTTCCATCAGCTAATCCTTTGTCCCTCAACCAATTTCCGGCGCAGCATCTCAAGTCCTGTGTTCACGGCCCAGAGATTGGACAATAACCGTTCCCCTCCGTAAGATCGGGAACACTGCGAAGTACCCTCTGGGGTAATAATCGTAATATCAAGCAGGTGTTTTTCAGACGTTGTCAACAAATTGATCCCAAGGGCAATTTGTGCGTGATGCTCTTTTTGGAATTCAATGAGCTTTGCCGGCAAATCTTCAGCGTTGCAGGTCTGGTCCAGTTCCAAAATACTGCTTGCCGGGAAGTGAATTCTTTCCATCCGTTCGCGCAGGGCTCCCTTCAGCCCGCATCCGACCATCACAGCGCTCAAACCCCGGTCGCGCAGCAGCTGCAGGATAACCGCTTCAAGAGTCTCGTGATCGACTCCGTAAAGTCCCTCCTGGATCCGCTCGCGCACCCGGGCCTCCATCTGAGCAATCATCTGATCGGCTTCAGCCAGGGTATCGGCTTTTGCTGTAATGCGGATATCAACCTGCCCCGGATGAGCCAGCAGGCCAACGGTAGGGTTGCTGCTGGTTTCCAGGTCTTCAATCCACTCGTCAATTGTCGACTCGCCAACACCCGCAACATGCAGGACGCGCGCCTTGATAGTTCCGGTCAATTGGAACCGGTCACGCAGATAGGGAATTACAACTGTCTGAGTAAGGTATTCCATCTCGCGCGGAACGCCCGGCAGGCTGATGATGCAGCTGTTGACCGTCTCACAGATGAATGCGGGGGCGGTGCCAACCGGATTGCGGATTGGGATCGCGCCAGCCGGAATCCATGCCTGGCGGCGATTATTTGGAGAAGCCGGACGCCCGTAGTTCGAAAAACGAAGTTGGATCTGCTCCCACAGTTCTGGACGGAACTCTGTCTCGACGCCAAGTGCCAGCGCAACAGCCGCCCGCGTTGGATCATCCACCGTCGGACCCAATCCCCCGCTAGTGATAATGATCTGAGCTCGTCCCATTGCTTCTCGAATCACTTGAGCGATTCGTTCAACATTGTCTCCCACCAGGGTCGCTCGATAAATATTGACCCCAAGGTCTCGGAGACTTCGAGCCAGGTAACGGGTGTTGGTGTCTTGGATCTCTCCTAAAAGTAATTCCGTTCCAATAGCGATAATTTCGGCAGTGAGCATTCTACCTCCGAAAGGCGGTGATCCATATTTTAAAATCATGACCGGCGATCCAATGGGATTCACCGGTGATGGATTTTAACAATCAGGCAGGCACCTTCCCAGGCAGCTTTTAAGGCAGGCCTGGATTGCGCCATAGAAGATAGGGTAAAATTCCTCGAGTAGGAATACCAAGCAGGTTTGACCTCCAGGTTGAAAATAGTTTAGCACGATTTTATAAAAAGTAAAGTTCCGGAGGGGAGCGTGGCTCAATCGCGGCGGCAGCAGGTTGGACGGTGGGGCGAAGCAGTCGCATCGAGGTATCTAGAAAAACGTGGGTACCAGATCCTCGCGCGGAATGCGCGTACGCCTTATGGTGAGATCGATCTGGTCGCGCGCCAGAAGGACGGCTGCCTGGTGTTTGTTGAAGTGAAAACGCGAACCAATTCGGTTTTTGGCCTTCCTGAAGAGGCAGTTGACGCGCGTAAACTCAAGCACATGGTCGCCGCGGCTGAGGCTTATTGGCTGGCGTTTCTCGAACAGCACCCAGAAATCGGAGACCAATCCTGGCGGATTGACGTCATTGCTGTTCAGGGCAAGCCTGGGACGAAGGTTGAGGACATCCAAATTGAACACTTCGAAAATGTTGCATCCTGATCATTCTGCTCCGCTGGTGGTGATTGTTGGGCCGACGGCGGTTGGAAAGACCGAAATATCCATTCAGCTTGCAGAGCGCCTCGGTGGTGAGATTATTTCATCCGATTCACGCCTGTTCTATCGCGGCATGGATATCGGAACAGCCAAGCCTTCCCCTTCAGACCTGGCGCGGGTGCCTCACCACCTGATTGACGTCGCTGATCCGGATCAAGTCTGGAGTTTATCGAAATTCCAGAGTGCGGCGCATCAAGCGATTGCTGAAATTCATGCCAGGAATAGACTGCCTTTTCTGGTTGGAGGGACCGGGCAGTATATAAAGGCAGTCATTGAGGGTTGGAAAGTCCCAACACAGGCGCCTGATACGGCCATGCGCGATGTCCTGGAACGATGGGCGAAAGAATTGGGACCGTACGGACTGCATGAACGCCTCGCGCGTTTGGACCCCATAGCAGCCGCCAACATTGACGCGAGAAACGTTCGCCGCACGGTGCGTGCGCTTGAAGTGATTCTTCTTACCGGTAAGCGTTTTTCTGAGCAGCGCCAGCGTTCGGCTTCACCTTACTCCTTGATGATGATCGGGTTGCAGCGGCCGCGCCCTGAGCTGTATGAACGGGTCGATCAACGAATTGACGCGATGATTGCCGCCGGTTTTGTTGATGAAGTCCGCCGCTTGCTCGAACAGGGCTATGCCCCTGAGCTGCCTACGATGTCGGCAATTGGGTATCGCGAGATGGTTGCCTTCATCAAAGGGGAGATGACCCTTGAAGAGGCAAAAACGCAGATGAAACGCCAGACACGGCGTTACGTCCGGCAGCAGAACGCCTGGTTTAGCCCAAAGGATGCGGGCATTCACTGGTTTGACGTGGGACCTTCAACGGTCGATGAAATTGAATCGCTGATTCGTTCGGGCAAGGGATGGATCACGCCTTGAAGATCCTCGATTAAATGATAAAGAGGGCTGTCCAGATCTTTATGGACAGCCCTCTTCGTTAGCAAAAATCAGGTTAGTTGCTCAACACCAATGCTGGGGTGCTTCTCCGTTTTGCAACCGGAGATGGGAAGAGCTGTTCGAACTCTTCGCGAGAAATTGTCTCGACCTCAAGCAGCCGTTCGGCAACGCGATCGAGCGCATCGCGGTGTTCCCGCAAGATGGCGCGAGCGCGATCATAAGCCTCTTCCACCAGTTTGCGCACTTCCTGGTCGATCTGTTCAGCGACCGACTCAGAATAATCACGCTGTTCTGAGATTTCGCGGCCCAGGAAGATCAATTCTTCTTTTTGGCCGTAAACCATTGGGCCAAGTGTTTCACTCATGCCCAGGCGGGTGACCATGTTCCGCGCAAGCTGTGTGACGCGTTCAATGTCATTGGATGCGCCAGAGGTTATGTCGTCAAAGACAAGCTCTTCAGCGGCTCGCCCGCCCAGCAGGCCCACGAGGTCAGCAAGGAGCTTCTTGCGCGGCATCAGGGTGCGGTCTTCTTCCGGAAGTGAAAGAGTATAACCACCGGCCATGCCACGAGCAATAATCGAGACTTTCTGAACCGGGTCTGATTCGGGCAGGCTGTGCATAACAACCGCATGCCCTGCTTCGTGATAGGCCACAATGCGCTTCTCGTCCTCGCTGATCAGGCGGCTCTTGCGTTCCGGTCCGGCAATAACGCGTTCAATTGCTTCTTCGAATTCCGGCTGGCTGATCACTTTCTTATTCCGCCGGGCAGCCAGGATTGCGGCTTCATTGACAAGGTTCTCCAGATCAGCGCCGACAAAACCTGGGGTCGAGCGCGCCAGAACGCCCAAATCAACGTCCGGGGCCAGCGGTTTCCCTTTGACATGGACTTTCAAGATCGCCTCGCGCCCGCGCATATCGGGGCGGTCGAGCACCACGCGCCGGTCAAAACGCCCAGGGCGCAGCAGAGCAGGGTCGAGAATATCGGGGCGGTTGGTTGCCGCCATGATGATAATATTCGTATCGGTGTCGAAACCGTCCATCTCGACCAGCAGCTGGTTCAACGTCTGCTCGCGCTCGTCGTGACTGCCGCCAAGCCCAGCGCCGCGCTGCCGTCCGACAGCGTCAATTTCATCCACAAACACAATGCAGGGTGAGTGGCGCTTTGCCTGATCAAACAGATCGCGCACGCGGCTCGCGCCGACGCCGACAAACATTTCAACAAATTCCGAACCGGAAATGGAGAAGAACGGAACGCCTGCTTCACCAGAAACGGCCTTCGCGATCAACGTTTTACCCGTTCCCGGAGGGCCAACCAGCAGAACGCCCTTCGGGATGCGCGCGCCCAGTTGGATAAATTTCTGCGGTTCACGCAAGAATTCTACAACTTCTCTCAATTCCTCTTTTGACTCATCTGCACCAGCAACGTCGTCGAACGAGACGGTTGGATGATCACCGGTGAACATACGCGCGCGTGATTTTCCAAACGACATCGCCGCATTGTTGCTGCCTTGAGCCTGGCGGAAGATAAAGAAGAAGACACCGCCAAGGATTAGGAAGGGAAGAATGTACCCCAGTGCTGTTAATATGCCCAGCCAGGCGCTTGGCGGTTTAATCTCAATCCTCACCCGGTCAGGCGAGAGATCGCTTGGTTCAACGCCAAGGTTGAGCAGCTGCTCAACCAGCGTAGCATTTGCTTCGATTGTAGATTCATGCGTTGAGCCATCATTGTAGATGACGCGCAGATGATTCTCATCTTCAATAATTCGTGATACCCTGCCGCTCCGGACGTCCGCCGCTACCTGGTTGATGGTCAGCGCATCCTGGCTGGTCCCCTGAGACGAGAAGTTATAGACCAGCATTGCAATGATCGCTATAAAGAGCAGAAGGTAGATCACATACGATTGGTTACGTGAATTCACAGAAACCTCCCTAAATAAAAACCCTTCACCAATGAAGAGGACCCCTTTTTTTATAAAGAACTCTTAACAAAATTATACCAACCTCCGGGCCTGGCATCTAGTTTTTGGATAAAGAAATGAAGGAATCTAATCAAACTCTTATAAAGAGTTTTCTGGTCAGGCGAGTGTGCGAATTGTTTCCAGCGCTTGCTGCACGTGCGTGCGGTCATGCATGGCTGTAAAGCTGACCAGTTCTTGCAGGCGGGTTGGTCCGAATATCGCATGTCTTGCAGGAAGCTGCCAGCTCGCTTCCGGCAGTTCCTCGAGCATCGTAATAAGTTTACCACGTACTTCAATAAATTCGCGCAGTGCGGTGGGGCCGTCTTCAAGGAAATATTTGCGCTCTTCTGCCCATTGATCACTGTTTACGCCGGGTACAAATGGGTCTTTCTCTTGAATGACTCTTTCCATGCGAGGAATATTGACTTCGCGGTCGACATCTCTTAAGTGGCAGATAATTTCTGTCAGGCTCCATGCGTTTGGCTGCGGGCGATCTTTCCACTGCCTCTCGTTGAGATTGAGGCATAAAGTATCCATTGCAGCCGGTGTTGATTTCAAGACAGCTAGCATTGCCTGAGGTGTCTTAAATTCCTGGCGCAGTCCGGCTGCATCTACCCGGTCGATCCACGCGGGAATTTCGGCAAGCGAACCGCTGGCGCTCAGTGGATGAAATCCCTCTGGCAGCGGTGGGGGAGGCAGCTCGCTTTGCGGCTCAATGACCCAGTAGACGGGCAGCCCCAGGCAGGCTGCCGGGATCAGATCATCTTCCAGGCTGTTGCCGATGACGACTGCCGGTTGTGAAGGCCAACCCAGTTGGGCCAGAATCTCGGCAAAATATGCCGGGTTGGGTTTGGCATAGTGAAAGCATTCGTAAGTGGTGATTAGCGCAAAATTAATCTCGTCGGGGTCTAATCCAGCCCATCTCAACCGGTGCAGTATAGCTTTCTTAGGGAAGAGTGGGTTTGTTGCAACCACCAGCGTATGACCCTGGTGCAGCGCGCCTTCTACCAGCTTAACTGCTTCAGGACGCGGGCTGGTGAGCGGCTGAAGCTGCGGAAATACATCATCATAAAACTTTTCGATGACAGTCTGGAGCTCTTCCTTTGTCCGACCAATGGCGGGATAAAACACGCCGTCAAAAGACCTTTCCAGGCTTAAGTCAGCGGTGTTATTCGTGACCATAGCCTTCGTTGCACGCATCAAGTGATGGGTCATCGATTCTGGCGCTACATAATCAACCATGTGACGCCCAAGCGCCTTCAGATAGGCGGGCAAGAAGGTTTCAATATTGTTCGTCAGCAGCGTATCATCCAGATCAATAAGCAGTGTCAGAGTCATCTTTTTTTTCCAGAAACTCAAAAGGCAGCGGATGGCATTGCCCGCAGCCAATATGCGGCTCTTTCACGATCTGCCGGCTCTTGTGACAATATGCAGTTACCTCAACGCTCTTACGCAGGCCAAACAGCTGGCGCTTGACGAGCGCTTTAAGTTCCATGTTCTGGCAATCATTTGCACGCAGAATTCCAGGAACCGGGCACTTCGCGCAAATGTCAGGGGTCCAGTGATGCGGCGGAGGCGTATTTCCAATCAGGCGGCATTCTTCTTGTTTGCGCCCGCGAAAATAATTTCCGTAAAAGTATTTGCATTCAAACCCCGCCGGGGTTCGCATAGCTAATTTCCCTTCTAGCCTGCTATATGAGAACCAGTTGCGTTTATTTTTCTGTTAATTAGAGACAGGCTCTCAATTACAGAAAATCGAACGAAGATTAAAATCCTGCCCCCAGACAGGGGACAGGAAGTTCTCTAGAATAGTGTTCTCGAACTGCGTTCTCTCAACGGTTGGCAGCTACACGCGGGTTACGTACTCGCCGGTGCGGGTATCTACACGGATGGTGTCGCCCTCTTTTACAAAGATCGGCACATCCACGGTTGCGCCGGTTTCGACAACCACCTTCTTTGTTACGCCGGTTGCCGTGTCGCCGCGAACAGCCGTTTCTGCCTGAGTCACTAACAGATCGACAGAGGTCGGCAGCTCGATATCCAGCGGTTCACTGCCATAGAATGTGAGCTTTACTTCCATGCCCTCTTTGAGAAAACCGGCCAAATCTCCAACCAGAGACTGCGGAATGGCTGGCTGCTCAAAAGTCTCGGCATCCATAAAGTAGTATAAATCACCGTCTTTGTAAAGGTACTGAACGTTATGGTAATCAAGACGGACATCTTGGACGCGGTCGCCTGAACTGAAGGTCTTTTCAATGGTTGAGCCGGTTCGAAGGTTGCGCGCTTTAATTCGGATAATCGCGTTTCCACGTCCCGGTTTATGATGTGTATATTCTATCACTCGGAAAAGGCTGTTGTCATACTCAAAGACGACGCCTTTTCGTAGATCGTTGACATCAATCATTCTGGCTTGCCTCACAAAAAATAGAATTAAAACGGACCGGACTATTATAGCAAAGTGCTGTATCTGTGACAAGCACCGTTAGAAAACTTAACCGGCGCGCCTGTCCTCAGGCGCGCCGGTTTTGTTATGCAATCAACAGGATAGCTGTCTAACCGTATCCTTCAAAGTTGGAAAACTATCCTAACGTCGGGTCGATCAGTCCATACGTTCCGTCGCGGCGGCGGTACAGAACATTTACTTTGTTTGTCTCGCCGTTATAGAAGACGAAGAAGTTCTCATGACCGAGCCGGCTCATCTGTTCAAGCGCTTCGTTTTCATCCATCGGGACGAGATTGAAAGTCTTCCGGCGCGCAATCACGTAGGTTTCTTCGGGCTCTTCTGCTTCTGCTCCGGCGAGCTGCGCTTCAGAAGTGGATTGACCAATTGTAGCCCCGTCACCACGCCCGCGCTCGCGTTTACCTTTAAAACGCTCAATCTTGCGCTGCATCTTTTCGAGAGCAAGGTCAACGGCTGAGAAGATATCATCGGATCGTTCTTCTGTGCGAAGAATATAACCACGTCCACGAATGGTAATTTGTGCTACCTGGCGATCTGAGGGGTTTCGGGCCGATTTCTGGTAGGCCAGATCAACACGGGTTTCGTCGATATCGGGAAGATACCGGTCTAGCTTCGATATCTTCTTCGTGACGTACTCGTTGATCCGGTCGGTTAGTTCCATATTTTTCGGGAAGATTGCGACCTCGAGTGCCATTATTTACCTCCGTTTGTGAGATATGGAAAGCAGACCATCTGCATCTGCCTGTAGAACTGACCCTGGCCTCTCGTTTTGAGTATCTTGTAGAATTGCACGAGCGAGGGTCATACCAAAGACCGCAGATGCGCCTGCATCGATTAACGCCTGCGCGCAAGCGCTGATGGTTGAACCAGTTGTCGTTACATCATCAATAACAAGAACGGCTTTCCCGTTAACCTTTTCAGCCGCGGCTGAAAAGGCGCCCTCAACATTTTTCCGCCGCTCAACCGCCGTCAGGCCGACCTGTGTGCGCGTCTCACGGGTCCGTGAAAGCGCTTCTGGATGGTAAGGTGTATGAATTGCGTAAGCAAGAGATCTTGCCAGCACAGCAGCCTGGTTATACCCGCGGTCTCGTTTTCTTTTTTGCCCAAGTGGGACGGGAACAACGAGCTCTATATCCCACTTATTAAGATTATATAACTCGGCGAGGTGTTTGGAAAGAGATTCACCCAGACCGATATCATTTTGATACTTTAACCGGTGGATGGCCTTGCGAATGACCCCGCTGTAAGCGCTGTAAGATCGAAGCGCCTGGTAGGGAGGCGGGTGCTTCTGGCAGGCCGGGCAGATTTGTGAACTGATTTGTGGATCTCCGCAAGTTGGGCAAACCGGCTCAATGATCACCGGAATCGCCGCCTGGCAGGTCTCGCACCAGCGCACACCCAGTTTTTCACATCCGCCGCAGGTTGGTGGAAAAATCCAATCCAGCGCGCGCCACAGCATGTGATAAGCAAAAGCGGCAGGGCTTTTCTGGCCTGCCATGCGCATAGGTCGTTTCTCCTGCGTTGTCTATTTGAAGAAGTCAGGCGCAAAGGTGCGGACGATTTGAATCGCTGCAGGGGTCATGAGTACGATCATCAGCGAAGGGAAAATGATGAAAGCCATGGGAATGAGCATCTTGACCGGTGCTTTGTGCGCTTCTTCTTCTGCGCGCTGGCGGCGTTTCATTCTCATTTGATCGGCCTGGATATGCAGAACTTTTGCCATGCTAACGCCCAGCTGTTCGCTCTGAATAACTGCTGCGACAAAGCTGGTCATCTCAGGTATCCCAAGCCGGTCAGCCATATCGCGCAGGGCATCCCGGCGAACCTTTCCGAGCTGGATTTCGCGGATGACGCGCGCAAACGCCATTGAGAGCTCGGACTCCCATTTTTCGCTGACCTTTGCCATTGCAGCATCGAATCCCAGGCCCGCTTCAACGCAAATGGTGAGCAGGTCGAGTGCATCAGGCATTGATTTGCGAATTTCATTCTGGCGTTTCCGTATTTTATCCGTCAGCCACAGCTGGGGGAAGTAAAAGCCAAGCAAAATACCCAGACCGGTAAAAAGCAGCCGCTGCCCAAAGCCAACCTCCGAATAAAACAGGCCAATGACCGCAAGGACCAGGCCGCCAAATAAAAGGGCCATAATAAACTGCATGGCAAGGAACATGGTCGGGTCTAATTTCCCAGGGTTCCCTGCGAGTTCCAATTTTCTCCCAATGGCGATCATGGCATTTTGCGGCGTAAAGCGCGTGGCAATTTCGCCCAGTTTGCGCGCCAGAGGATAGATGACGCGTTCTGTAAGGGGCATTGACATCTCGATTTTTTCGAGATCCACTACCTCACCACGCCGGTTAAATTCATCAAGGCGCGCCTGGAGCTCGCGTTCATCGTATGATTGAGGATTACGCAGACCGATAAAGACCAGTACCGCTGCTACAGCGACAATGCCTGTACCAAACACAATCATTAGAATAACAGCGCTACTCATGTTTTCTACCTCCATGCCCGCTTATACTTCAATCTCGCCAATTTTATTCATGACGAAATAACCAATGACAATTAATATCCCTGCGCAGGCCAATCCCAGATAACCGCACGGAAGTGGGGTATTGTTTTCCGGTTTGAAAAATTCACTCATATAAGACCGGTTAATTACGTAAAGGATCGCCAGGACAAGAATCGGGAGAACCGAAAGAAATCTACCTGAATACATGACTTGAGCGGTCAGAACGCGCACTTCGCCTTTGATCCGGACACGCTCCCGAATGGTGTAAGCAATGGTGTCGAGGATTTCGGCCAGGTTGCCGCCGACCTCGCGTTGAACATTGATTGCAGTGATAACTAAATCCAGATCATCTGATGGGATGCGCCGCAGTAGATTATCCAGTGCATTTTGCATTGGAACGCCTAACTGCATTTCTTGCACGACACGGCGAAACTCGTCACTAATGGGGGGAGGGAGTTCTTTGCTCACCGCTTCCATAGCCTGCATTGTCGAGTAACCGGCTCGCAGACCGTTGACCATCAGGTTTAACATATCGCCAAGCTGCTCATTAAAGCGGATCAGCCGGCGCGACTGCTGGCTCTTAACATAAAAACGTGGGAGGAACAGGCCAATTGTGCCGCCTAACAGCCCGGCGATAATGTTCTGGCCGCCAATGAACCATAAGATAAAGCCAACGCCAAAGGCTGAGATAATCATCAGCGCGATAAATTCGCCTGGTTTCAGCTTAAGGTCAGCCCTGGCAAGGTCTCTGGCAAGCGTTCCACCGTAAGAAGACTGCTTGACGCGGTTATCTAACCAATCGGTGACGACGCTGCCCTTTTGTCTTTCTTCCTCTTCCTGGGGTGTTCCTCCGTCAATATAGCGGTCTAGCCGCTGCTCGACGCCAGAGCGGTCGCTGGTAATTGAAATAGCAATTCCAATAATAATTGCGATGAGAACCAGCGCGCCGCCCCCGATTAAGATGATCATGGTGATATCCATGCTGTCATCCTCTCTATCTCTCGAAAATCAGAAGAATTATGATTGGATCAGTCCAGGCTAATATCTTCGTCGTTCACCGACGCCAAAAATTGAGGCGGGGAGATGGATCCCGGCAGCTTCCAGCTTGCCCATAAACTTCGGGCGCAGCCCGGTCGGGCGAAGTTTACCGACGATTTTCCCGTTCTCAATGCCGGTCTGTTCAAAAGTGAACAGCTCGGTGGTCGTTATAACATCGCCCTCCATGCCAGAGACCTCGGTAATCGAAACAACTTTACGAGAGCCATCGCGAAGCCGTTCCTGATGGACGATCAGGTCAATTGCCGAAGAAACCTGTTCGCGGATAGCACGCACAGGCAGGTCCATCCCGGCCATCATCACCATGGTTTCAAGACGAGCCAGCGTGTCGCGAGGGCTGTTGGAGTGGGCTGTGGTCATTGATCCGTCGTGACCGGTGTTCATTGCCTGGAGCATATCCAGCGCTTCATCACCACGGCACTCACCAACGACGATCCGGTCGGGCCGCATACGCAGCGCGTTGATCACAAGGTCGCGAATTGTGATTTGTCCCTTGCCTTCAATGTTCGCTGGCCTCGATTCGAGTGTCACAACATGTTCCTGGCGAAGTTGCAGTTCCGCTGCGTTTTCAATTGTCAGGATGCGTTCGTCGCTGGGAATGAACCCGGAGAGAACGTTCAGCAGCGTTGTTTTACCAGAGCCGGTACCGCCCGAAACAACAATGTTCATACGAGCGATGACACAGGCCTTTAAGAATTCAATTGCTTCAGGGGTGATCGAACCGAACTGGATCAACTGCTCGACGGTAATGGGGCGCTTCGAAAATTTACGAATCGTCAGAACAGGGCCGACCAGCGATATAGGCGGTATGACTGCATTGACGCGGGAGCCGTCGGGGAGACGGGCGTCTACATATGGGCTGGATTCATCAACACGACGTCCCAGCGGAGAGACAATGCGCTCGATAATCCGCATCACATGGTCGTTGTTCTCAAAGGTAATTGGCGCGCGAATGATTTTGCCGCTTCGTTCAACATAAATATTCTTTGGGCCGTTGACCATGATTTCAGTAATCGATTCATCCTCAAGAAGCATTTGCAGCGGCCCAAAACCGAGAATTTCTGCAACGATTTGCTCGAACATGCGCGCTCGTTCAGGGCGCGAGAGCACGATGTTTTCTTCGGATAAGATTTGCTCAAACAATTCCTGGATGGTCTTGCGCACTTCTGCAACTTTCGAAGCATCCGTGCTTGGGTCCAGTCCGGCGAGGAGTTTATTTTGAACACGGTTTTTTAGATCTTGATAGGTTTCCTGAGCGGCGGAGATGGTTGGGGCGGCGACTCGCCGGGTCTGCAAATTTGCGCTGCCCACTCCGTTTCCAACATTTCCACTCGATGATGAGGAACCCCCCTGGCTCTGTCCTCCACCCTGGATTCTTTTTAAGATAGACATAAGGTCCTCGTTTCCCGATCAAAATCCAAAATGACTATGCCTGCTCTAATTTCACGATCCGTTCGCGGATTTGATCCGCCAGCTGTAAGATGCTCTTCGAGATGGGCTGCGTTTTATTATTGTTGATCATGAACGGAACGCCTCGATTGACGGAATTTGTAACTACCTTCTCATCAAGCGGAATAACAACCGATATGGGATGCCGGAGGCTTTCACTAACGCGCTCAGGCGTGATCGCAATACGCTTATCATACCGGTTCATCGTGAATAAAATTCTGTCTCTATGGATACCCGTGGCATCAGCCAGTGAGAAGAACAGGTTCATATTCTTAATTGAGGGGATATCCTGGGTTGTGACCAGGACGATCAGGTCGGCTGCGTCCAGGGCAGCCTGCACGGCTTCGGTGAGATGAGAGGCCGTATCAACAATGATGTAGGTATAGATACGCCGCAGGTAGTCGAGCATCTTTGCGAACTGTTCGCCTGAGACCTGTTCCGCCATTTCAGGCTTTGGCGGCGCAGCGAGGATGTTGACCCCCGAAGCGCGGTGATTGACCATCACTTCTTTGACAATTTCGGGGTCAAGCTCGTCGACGCGTGAAGTGAGATCGATGACGTTGTTCTTTCCCTGTTCGTTGAGAAACACAGCTACATCGCCGAACTGAAGATTGCCGTCAACCAGGGCAACCTTCTTTTCCTCGCTGTGAAGCGTGACCGCCAGGTTCGTCGCAATGGTCGTGCGGCCTGTTCCACCCTTTGGACTGTACACGACGATGATCTTACCTGGTTGAGGAAGAGCGCCGGTGCCTGCTTGCAGCCCATCGATCGGCATTGAGGCATATGCCTGCGCGCTTTTCTGTTTCTCCTCCTGCGCCATTGCCCCTGCTCGCCGGACGGCGCTGGTAAGGTCATCAATCATTGGGGGTTTTGCAAGGAAATCGCGCGCGCCTGCCAGCATCGCCTTCCGCATGTAGCTTGGATCACTTTGAACGGAGAGGATAACGACCTGTGTATAAGGAATCTTTTTCTTGACCTCTTGCGTAGCCGTGATTCCATCCATGTCAGGCATGTTGATATCCATAACAACGACGTCGGGTTTCAACTGCTGCGTAAGTTGTATGGCCTCTCGCCCGGTACGCGCAGATCCGGCGACCTCGATGTTGGTATCGAACTGCAACATGCGACGAATGTTTTCACGTGTTTCAGCGATGTCGTCTACGATTAAAACTCGTATTTTT
>Ga0134094_1001898_pt1 | contig 18984 bp, 19 predicted proteins | sample 5_1taG_FD_94458 | JGI IMG/M metagenome (GOLD analysis project Ga0134094, IMG submission 94458) | Switchgrass degrading microbial communities from high solid loading bioreactors in New Hampshire, USA - 5_19_20_110_A1 metaG | ecosystem: Engineered > Bioreactor > Semi-continuous > Anaerobic >... | reverse complement strand
TGAAATCTTTGATCGGGCAATTCTTTTCGGACCTGTTTTACCAAAAGAAAAAGTAGCAAATTGCTTTTGGCAATTGCTACTTTGTCTACAGTCTGGGGCAAGCCTTAAACGATAAGGCTTGCCTTTCTTTTCGCTTAGATAAACGAAAGGGGGGTTTTTATGGCCAAAGTTTTTCGTTTCCTCTGCGAAAGAGGCTGCAGGGGTCTGTATCTGAATGCCTTTGACGGTAAGTTAAGGGACTGCAGCCTAATTCCGAAGAGACAGGGTATAAGATCAAATTTTCCTTTAATTTGTATCTTTACCCTGATTTTGTTTGAAGATGAAGCATCTCTGTGGTAATATATGAACGGAGCAATCAGATTGTGACACGTGAGGACGGTATCGGTGATGCGTGCATTGTTTGGCTTATCAAATACATGGGAAGTGAAAAAATATGAAACGAATGATCATGGTAGCCGTAATGATGCTGGCCATCATTCCAGCCTTGCTAGTCGGATTGCAGCTGTATAAATATGCTCGGGATACCGTACGGGTTGAAAAGCTTAACGCGCTGACCGGAATGGCCAAAATATCGGATGTCCACCTTACCAGAGGGATAAGCCGCCTGATTGGCGACGTACAAATCAAAGCGAAGGACGAGGCCCTTATAAGCCTTGCCGCAGGAATTGACGAATCATCCGGCTCCGATTCCATTAATCAGGAAGAGGCGGCGGATCTCCTTCTTAAAGCGGAGAGATATCAGGCCCTTGGGGGTGCATTGATCGGCGCGAACGGAAAAGTAATCGCCTCCAGCCGGCCGTATGATGTCGGCATAATGCTTGACCGGACTGAACTTTATCGTACAATTATGTCCGGAAAAAGCTACTTCATAGGGTTTATTGCACACAAAGACATTTCCGATACGCTGGAGATCGCCGTTCCGATACGCGGAGAGCAGGATAAAGTGATCGGAATACTTAAGCAGGACGTCAGCCTTGACAGGTTGTGGGATTATCTGGATTGTTTGAATCTGGGCCAGTCGGGGTATCTGTTTCTGATCGGAAGAAACGGACATGTTGTTTCCGACGAGTCCAGGTTAAAACAATCGCTTCTCTATTATGAATACAGGGAAAACAACTCGCTGGAACGCCTTATTTCGTCTTTTAAAGAAGGCCGCCTGGAAAAAGAGAGCGGGATCATTGAGTTCGTAATGAAAGGCGTCGACTACATCGGGGCTTATGAAAAGGTTGATTACATAGACTGTATTGCGGTGGCGGCGGCCGCCGACAATAATATGGCCGAATATGTGAAACAGTTCAAAACGATCATGATAGCCGGCTCGCTTCTGATTCTTTTTGTCATCGTGTTATGCAGCCATATCTTTTCCCGCATGTTTACCGTTCCGATTGCGATGATGAACGATACCCTAGGAAAGATCTCAGCCGGGGATTTAACGGCGCGTTGCGTTTATCAAAAAAACAATGAGTTTGGAGAATTGAGCCGGAAGATTAACTATCTGGCGGACTGCTACCAAAAAAACGAGAAAGAACTGAGAATGTCTTCCAGGGTGGACAGATTGACCCACCTGCCGAACCTGGTCGCGATCTATGAGGTTCTTGATACCCTTTTGTATAAGCACCCCAACCAGGCCGTTCTCCTGCTTGATATTGCGGACTTCAGGGAATTGAATGAGAACCTTGGTTTTGATGTCGGAGATAAGATATTGATGGAGGTAGGGGATATCCTTCGCGAGCTGCCGCAGCATGTATGTTATCCGTCCCGGATCGGCGGGGCCGAATTCCTGGTATTTATCACCAACTGGACGGCGCCGAAATATCCCGAAAGAATTGCCGGAAAAATCATTCAGAAAATCGAGGGGATCCGATTTATCAATCAGGTTCCCGTGGATATCCGCGCCTGTATCGGGATAGAATACATTACTGATGAAAAATTGGAGAAAAAGAAACTGATCCGAAACAGCTGCACCGCGCTGCATAAAGCCAGAAGCACAGGGGGGAGCTCGTATTTTGTTCATTATTCCTATCAGCAGAAGGGACAATAACGCAAAAAACTGGCTAAAATTCAAGCAAATCCGGAGTATTCGAAAAACGGCCTTTTATGTCTTAAAAATGCTTGACATAGGTAGTCGAAAATGGTACTATCTTTATTGCGACATGTTGGCGTCGCCTGAAACAAGGCGGTGTAGCTTAGTTGGCTAGAGCGTCCGGTTCATACCCGGAAGGTCGGTGGTTCGACTCCACTCGCCGCTACCATTTTCTTTCCATTAAACCTGTGAATGAGTCTTCCGTACCAGGGGGACGAATTCACAGAATTGACAAACAAGGGCGCATAGCTCAGCTGGGAGAGCACCTGCCTTACAAGCAGGGGGTCATAGGTTCGAACCCTGTTGCGCCCACCATCACGGTCCGGTAGTTCAGTTGGTTAGAATGCCAGCCTGTCACGCTGGAGGTCGTCGGTTCGAGCCCGATCCGGATCGCCAATTTATACAATTGCGGTGGATGTAGTCAAGTGGTCTAAGACACAGGATTGTGGCTCCTGCATTCATGGGTTCGAATCCCATTATCCACCCCATCTTTTAAATAAATTAAAAATGCGCTATAATATATAGCGCAATAACGTTGGGGTATCGCCAAGCGGTAAGGCAATGGACTCTGACTCCATCATTCGAAGGTTCGAATCCTTCTACCCTAGCCAATATGAAAAGCGCAGCGGCTTATTCCGTAAGGAATAAGCCGACATGCGCGTTTAAAACCAGTGTAACAGAAGAGAAACTGTTATACGCAATTATCAAGCATAGGGCGACATAGCCAAGTGGTAAGGCAGAGGTCTGCAAAACCTTTATTCCCCAGTTCAAATCTGGGTGTCGCCTCCAGAAACAGGACCCTTAAATCCGTTGGTTTCAACAGGTTTGAGGGTTTTTTCTTTTGTAAATGAATCGCAGGTCGATGCTATTTATCGATTATCGGCGTGAAATGAAAGATTATATCTAATAGAGCAATAAAAAAACTAGCTTTATATAAAAATTTTTTATATAATAATACATATATTTTTACATTTTTTAGAGAAAGGAATTGTTTATGGAAGCCATCAATAATTTTTTCACATGGTTAAACGGTTACCTCTGGGGTCCGCCGTTTCTGATTTTATTAGTCGGAACGCACTTATTCATGACTTTTCGAACCGGGTTTATTCAAAGAAAGATCGGCCTGGGCATCAAGCTGTCCGTTACGAAGGATAAGGACGGAGCAGGAGACGTTTCCCAGTTTGGCGCGCTGACTACGGCTCTGGCGGCAACCATCGGCACGGGCAACATTGTCGGAGTGGGTACCGCCATCGCGCTGGGAGGCCCGGGCGCCGTTCTTTGGATGTGGCTTACCGGTGTATTCGGCATTGCCACCAAATATGCCGAATCGCTGGTGGCGGTGAAATACAGGGTAAAGACTGCTGACGGAACGATGCTGGGCGGCGCGATGTACGCGCTGGAACGCGGCCTGAATATGAAATGGCTCGGCATCCTGTTTGCCATTTTTGCAGCGTTGACCGCTTTCGGTATCGGATCATCGGTTCAGGCCAATGCCGTTTCCAAGGTGGTATACCAGAATTTCGGAGTGCCGCTTTGGGTTTCCGGTGTGGTGATGGCTGTTCTGGTCGGGATCGTCGTTATCGGAGGAGTAAAATGGATCACAAGAACCTGCGAGGCGCTGGTCCCGTTCATGGCTGCTTTTTATGTCATCGGCTGTGCCGTTATTCTGGTTATGAACAGAGAATATCTTGCAGAATCCATTTCTCTGATCTGCGTTTCAGCATTTACACCTCATGCTGCGGGCGGCGGATTTGTCGGAGCAAGCGTTTTGATGGCTGCACGCTACGGAGTTGCGAGGGGGCTTTTCTCCAATGAGTCGGGAATGGGCTCCGCTCCGATCGTAGCAGCGGCCGCACAGACCAGAAATCCGGTCCGGCAGGCGCTGGTTTCCGCCACGGGGACATTTTGGGATACGGTGATCATTTGCGCTATGACAGGGCTTGTACTGGTCAGCACGATCCTTGCAGATCCGCAGGCGGTAGGGAACGGAGGGGGTGCCATTGACGGCGCCGCGCTAACCAGCATCGCATTCGGACAGATTCCCGTAATCGGACCTATCGTACTGACCTTTGGCCTGATAACATTTGCGTTTTCAACGATTTTAGGATGGTCGTATTACGGGGAGCGCGGTGCGGAATATCTTATCGGGAAGCCGGTAATTGTGCCTTATAGAGTGGTTTATGTGGCGGTTACATTCATCGGTGCGGTAATGAGTCTCGACGCGGTCTGGAATATTGCGGATGCGCTTAATGCGCTCATGGCAATCCCGAACCTGATCTGCATCCTGCTTTTGAGCGGTATAATCGCAAAAGAAACGAAATATTACCTGACGGACAACAATATCGAGAAGATTGACGACACACCGATTCCATTTATCGATAACAGTCGTAAAAAACTCGGTTGATCTAGCCAAGAGGAAAGGTAAATACCAACGTCTGTAGAGAATGCGGGCGTTGGTATTTTCTTTGGTTTTGTCTTTGCGGATGAAGGTCTGTACTATTTTCTGCGGTAAAATTTTCTATTTTTTCGGCTTGCGTTCAGCAGTTAAAACGTGTTACAATAAGTTCTGTTTAATGTAGCGGAAGGAACGCCAGGAACCACAAGGGGTCCGGCAAATCTCTTTTATTTCTCACTGTTCTACCGGGAGATACCGTCCCCGACTCTCTTGAGCTCTTTTATCTTGGAGGCATCAGAGGAGTAGACATAAATAATTTGAGATAAAAGAAGATTGTTCTTTCAAATCAAACCCCTATGCCTGCAACACAATTTAATAGATGTTATGAAAAAGGCAAACTTATTGAAAAATAAGGGCGCAAAGCCACGAGTCTAAGGTAGTTATTACTATGATGGTCGGGTTGCCATAATTGTATTTGAGTTGTTATGATTTTTAAGCTATGGCAAACCCTTTGCCATAGCTTTTAAATTGTTTCAAATCAGGAATAAGAAGCTATTTATGCCAATGAAAGGAATAATTATGACGAAGGTATTAATAGTGGACGATGCTGTGTTCATACGAATGCAACTAAAACAGTTACTTCAGGAAAATGGGTTTGAAGTTGTAGGCGAAGCCGGAAACGGAAAAGAGGCGCTGGAAAAAATTCAGGAATTTAAACCGGATCTTGTCACTCTTGACATTACGATGCCTGAAATGGACGGCCTTCAATGTTTGGCTGAGATAAAAAAAATGGAATATATGCCGACCGTTATCATGGTTTCCGCCCTGGGACAGGAATCTTTTGTGCAGGAAGCCATAATGAACGGCGCCAAAGGATTTATCGTCAAGCCATACAAACCCCATGTCGTGGTCAATCAACTGAACAGGTTTAAAAAGTGAGCGACGGTTAAGAGCAATGCGATCTATGAAACAAGGACTGGTAGTAACATGCTTCAATTGATATTTCTTTTGCGCCGCGGCGGCTATATAGGGAATGAGCCGAACGGGGACGGCGTGAATATGCACCATATAATTTTCTACCCCGATGAAACGGGTGGAAGCCCTGCAGTTCAATATGATGAGAATGTACGGTAAATCTGGAAACGAAAATGTTTCCAGATTTTGTATATATTATCTATAAACCCAAGAAATCTTAAAATTTAAAAATTGGAGGTCAAATTGTATGGAAAAAAAGCTTGCAAAGCCTTCGAACGCGGGAATTGAAAAGGGGGCGGCCAAAACATCGGCAACGGTGATGGAGGAAATGGAGAAAAAAAGGGAACTTGCCAGAAAGCAGGCCCAAGACAAGGTGAAAGCAAGGACGCTGGCAAAACAGCAGCAATTGGCTGAAAGGATTGCGGTTGCGACAGAACAGCTTGCTTCCGGCATCGAGGAAGCAAGCAGCGCAGCAGAAGAGCTTGGCGCAACAATGGCCCAGATTGCCAAAGGAGCAAATGAAGCCTCTTCCGCGGCTGAAGAATCAAGAGCTGCGATAAACCAGATCGACAAGGCTTCGGTCGTGGCTGAGAAAAATGCCCAGGAATCCCTGAAAAGGGTGGACATGGCAAAGGAATTAATAGAGAATACCTCAAATGATATTGAGCTGATGATTAAAGGAATTAAGGAATCGGCCGACACCAACCTGGAATCCGTGAAATTGGTGGGAGAACTGGAGAGACAGTCCAATGAGATAGGGGAAATCGTACAGGCGGTGGTGAGAATTGCAGACCAAACCAACCTGCTTGCCCTGAATGCTGCGATAGAAGCTGCAAGAGCGGGCGAGCACGGAAAGGGCTTTGCCGTTGTAGCGGACGAAGTTAGAAATCTTGCCGAGACTTCGGAAAAATCCGCCAGAAACATCAGAGAACTTGTAAATGAAATTCAAGACAATGTGAAAGTAGTCGTGGTAGACATAGAAAATGCAGGCAAAGCCGCAAATGAGGAAGTGGAGAAGGCAAAGAAAACCACGGAAGACCTTGTGAGAATCAATGAGGAAATCATTGCGGTACAGGTAAGCGTTTCCGAAGTAGCCCAGAATGCGGTGGATGCAAACAAGGGAGCCGGAGAATTCCTGTCGATCGCAGAACAGATTGCCGCCGCTGCCGAACAGCAAAGCAGCGCCGCAGAGGAAGTGGAAAAGTCGATCCAGATGCAGAACAAGGCTTTCAATGAGTTAAATGCGAGCGCTGCGGAACTGGCCCAGATGGCGGAAGATTTAAAGATATCTACGGATACGCAGAAATCTTCCGAAGCCCTTGCGGCTGCTTCGGAGGAACTGTCTGCCAACGTGGAAGAGGCAAACTCCACTGCAAACGAGATACTGAGGGCCATGGAGCAGATAGCATCCGGCGCCCAGGCCCAGGCCGAGCTTACCGATGAAGCTGCTAAATTGGCTGATAGGCTTGTCGTAGCTGCACAGCAGATGAGTGAAAGAGCATCCTTCTCCGCAGATAAGATCTCGGAACTCCAGAAGCTGCTGGAAGCGAACAAAATCGCGGTTGATAATATGATTGCCGGCATAAAGGCTTCAGCGGAAGCCAGCATCGTGTCGGCCAGGAATATCAAGAATCTCGAGGAAACCACCAGGAGAATTGACAAAATTGTAGACGCCATAGTAAATGTTACGATTCAAACGAATATGCTGGCCGTTAACGGTTCCATCGAAGCGGCAAGAGGGGAGAATTCGGCAGAGGCTTCTCGGTAGTTGCCGGGGATATCAGGGCGCTTGCCAACGAGTCGGCGGAAAACACGGACAAGATCAAGGATCTTGTAAGAGGTATACAGAACCAGATTCAAAGGGTTGCAGCCGATATTGACCTTACCAGTAAGACCTCTTTCGCAGAAGTGGAAAAGGCGGCGAAGACCACTCATAACCTTAACGTGATTGAAGAGAGCATGATAAAGATACTGGAGGGATCACAAGAGATCCAGAGGGGCGCAGAAGAGTCGCTGGCGGCTCTGGAGCAGGCTAAGAAGGGCGTCGACCAGATTGCAACCGCTGCCCAGGAGGCCAGCAGCGGAGCCGAACAAGCAGCCGCAGCGGCAAACCAGCAGGCAAAAGGTATGCAAGAGCTTGCCGAAGCAATTGAAGAAATATCCGGATTGGCTGACGAGCTGCAGAATATGTAAAGAATGGAGAGGATAGTAATGGCTACTGGTATAAACAATACCAGCTTTACCGAACGCCAACTGGTTACCTTCCTGCTTGGAGAGGACGAGTTCGGGGCCGATATCATGGATGTGAAGGAGATCATCCGGGTTCCTGATATCACAAGGGTGCCGAATGCTCCCAGCTATGTCGAAGGTGCATGCAACCTTAGGGGGAATGTTCTGCCTATTGTCGACGGAAGGGCCCGGTTTAATCTGGAAAGAAAACAAAAGGATGAAAACAGCAGGGTGCTTGTTATCGATGTGGAAGGCAAAGCGGTCGGAATTATAGTGGATAAGGTGTCTGAGGTGATGAGGGTAAATACGGCGGATATCGAAGAACCTCCGCAGATCGTTAAGAACATTGATTCCGACTATTTAAACGGCGTTGTGAAGCTGGACAATGGAAACAGACTTATCATGCTGCTGGACGTCGTAAAGGCCTTGAGCGTCAATAGCACCCAAAACCACCAGGGAAGCGGCCAGAGCGAAAGCTTGCGGAAGAACGGTGCAATGCAGAATAATGCCGGTACCGAGTCCATCGATGAAGAACAAATGGTTTCATTCCTTCTGGGCAAGGAAGAATATGCCATCGGGATCATGCAGGTTAAGGAGATCATTCGGGCGCCGCAAATCGTAAAGGTTCCCAATTGTGAAGCCTACATAGAGGGAGTCGTTTCCATACGCAATAACCTGCTCCCTATTATTAATTTGAGAACATATTTTGGAATGGACTACCTGGACGTCAACGATCATACCAGGATACTTGTGGTGGACATGGGAAGTTTTACTGCCGGAATTATGGTGGACAAGGTTTCGGAGGTATTGAGAGTGCCGGCAAACATTATCCAGCCTCCGCCGAAATTCTCGACTCAAAGCGGGGCACAGCTGAAGGGAGTGGCAAAGCTCAATAACGGAGAACGCATAATTTTGATGCTTGAGCCCTCTAAACTGATTTCGTCTGATGAGATCAGCGGAATCGGCGGGACAAATGGGAATTATGAAGAGGATGCGGAAAAGAAGAGCGTTGAAAGACAACTGCTGGATGAAGAGCAGCTGGTAACCTTCAAAATCGATTCGGAGGAATACGGGGTTAAAATTGCCAATGTTCAGGAAATCAACCGGATGACGGAAGTTACCAAAGTACCCGGAGCGCCTCCCTATATTATGGGAATTGTAAACTTGCGGGGGAATGTAATCCCTGCGCTGGATCTGAGAAAGCTTTTCAAGCTTCCGGAGAAACAGGTGTCCGATGCCACAAGAATTATCATCGTCGATTATGACGGGAAAAAAACAGGAATTGTGGTGGATTCGGTTTCCGAAGTCCTGAGATTCGAAAAATCGCTGGTAGAAGCGCCGCCCGAGGTGCTGAGCAGCGGAATTGACAGCGATTATGTGGAAGGCGTCGGAAAACTTAACGACGGGAAAAGAATGATCCTGATTTTGGATATTGGCAAAGTATTGAGTTTCAGTTAGGCTTTGGATTTTGGGTGTTGCCCCGGAGGAACAATGAATTCTCGGCTCCGGGGTTCACCCCTATTTCTAATAATCATGACAGGTGATGTTTGTGACCAGAAAATTAAGAGTACTGATTGTTGATGATTCGGCCCTCATGAGAAAGGTGCTGAAAGAGATCATCATGACCGACCCGGATCTTGAAGTGGCCGGAACGGCGAGGGATGGACAGGATGCCATTGCGAAGGCGCATGATTTGAAACCGGATGTAATTACCATGGATATCAATATGCCGGTTATGGATGGATTAACTGCCATGCAGTATATTCTTAACGATTATCCCGAAGTGCCTGTTTTAATTATTAGTTCCCTTACCACGGAAGGAGCCTTGACTACTTTTGAAGCGCTTGAGCTCGGCGCCTTTGACTATGTCGCCAAGCCTTCGGGGACTGTGTCTGCAAATATACATGTCGTGGGCAGGGAAATTATTCAAAAAATAAAGCTGGCGTATAAAAGTGCAAACAGAAGAAGCTACAAGGATAGGATCAAGAGGCTAAGCACCGCGGGTGCAGCCCAAAAACCGGAGCCGGCAATAAAAACCGGCATGCCGAAAGGTACAGGCGTTACCAAAGTTGTCGTTATCGGTATTTCTACAGGCGGTCCCGGAACCTTAATGGAAGTCCTTCCGATGCTGCCTCCGGAATTGGAGGCGGCATTGATTGTAGTGCAGCATATGCCTCCTACATTTACATCCACTTTTGCCAAAAGGCTGGATAGTGCCTGCCGGTTCCCATTCAAGGAAGCAGAGGCAGGGGATGTTCTTCAGAACGGAAGGGGATACCTTGCTCCGGGCGGTTATCATTTGCTGGTGCGGCGCGAGAGCGGAATGCTTCGCTTATCCACCAATCCCAAAACCGTTTTTATGCCGTCGGTCAATGTGACGATGGAGTCTGTATTGAATGCGTATGGAGGAAAAAATGTGATTGGAGTTCTTATGACCGGAATGGGGGACGATGGAGCGGATGCTATGGTAAAGATCAGAAAGGCCGGAGGCATTACCATAGCTGAGGATGAGTCCACCGCAGTGGTTTTCGGTATGCCGAGGGAAGCAATAGAAAGAGGCGGAGCAGAGATTATAGCGCCGTCATACAGGATAGCCGAAGAAATCGTGAAAGCTGTTCGAAGAACTAAGATCATCTAGTGTATGAATCTATTTTTCATGTATGGGGGTTCTAATGAAATATAAATATAAGGTTCTAATCGTTGAAGAAGACGAAGACATTATAAGCACGCTGACAAAACTCCTGGAGAAGGAAACCTATACGGTTGAAGCTATCCGAAGCGCCGGTGACGCCCTTGAAAGAATTAAAAGCGAGAAATACCACATCGTCTTGATTGATACGGACATGCATGAAATGAGTGGGATTGACCTTTTAAAGGAGATAAAAAGCTATGATGCCCTGGCCCAGGTCATCATGATGTCCGGGAATTCCACAATGGAGAACATATTGAGTTCTCTTGAATATGGCGCCAATGATTATATCCGGAAGCCTTTCAAGAGTGAAGAGCACGTGATGCAGGTCATTGATTATTCTGTTCAGAAACTTGAACGGTGGAGGGAATCCATCATTCAGTTGGTAAATTAGCGATACAAAAGCAGATTACATGGCAATAGGCGGTGATTGTAATGGATAGCATGATCCAGTACTATATGGAAGAAACGGAAGATATGCTTCAAAAGGCGGAAGAATGCCTCATTCGGCTTGAGTCGGAATATTCGTCTGATGATGTCAATGAACTGTTCAGAATAGCTCATACGATTAAAGGCTCTTCACACTTGGCCGGCTATGAGGATATCGGAAATATTATGCACAAAATCGAGGACATGCTTGATTGTGCAAGGAACGGTTCCATTCTGTTCGACCAGAGCATCGCATCGCTATGCTTTGAAGGCTTGGATATTGTCAAAAAGATGCTTCAATGCAAAAAAGATCCGGAATCGCAGGAGATGACGGATGGCCTTGTCGATGATGTTTCAAGAATTAGTGAAATGATTGATGCTTTGATTCATGCCAATAAGCGGGAAGAGACAAAGGCTGCCGCCAAACAGCCCGAGATGGGAATCGTTTCTTCCCTTTTGAGCAAAAAGCCGGAAGGGAGAAACAAGTATTACATCACCTTTTTCATTGAAGAAGATGCTCCTATGGTATCCCCCGTAGTCATGATGATTCTAAAAGGCGTTGAGGAAATCGGCACGCTTGTATATTCCAGTGTAACAGACGGTTATTTTTCCGATAGCCCCGGTGATCAGGAAATAAGAGCGCTGGACATCATTCTAAGCACTGATGTTGAAGAAGCTGAACTGTATACTTATTTTGCCCTGTCTTATGTTGATCGGATAAACATCGTAGATTTAACAAGAAGCAGACTGGAGGAAAGTGACTACAGCTTCAATAATAGCGATAATGACGCTTATATGGTTATATTAGGAGTCTTTGCGAAGCTATGCAATATGCTTTGCGGCGGGCCCGAAGGAAAGAAAATAAGAAAGGAAGCGCTTCCCGTTATTGAAAATTTGCATAGTGAAGCCGTCAGCGCCTTTAACAAAATAAAAAATAAAAAGAGAATCAGAACATTTATCAAAGATTTTAATGAGTTTATTTCACTTGTCGCTGAAACATGCGGCGGGGATTCGGATATCGATGAAGAGCTTTACTCCAATATACGGACGCAGATGGTGAAGCTCCTGGAAAGAGCCAATAACTTCACAAAAGGAAAGTATGTATTGAGGGTCTTTAAACCGGAAAAGAACAATTTTATCGATCGGCTTAAGAACTTTATTGTAATGGTGAACAAGGCTTCAACCTTATCCATTGCCATTGATTTGAGCAAATTGAACATATTGCATGAAAATGAGGTAAAGGCCCTGGTGGAGATAAAAAAACAGCTGGAGACGCAGGGCATAGAATTAGGGATCATAGCGGTGGGCTCCGGTGCCAGGAGAATTATTAATATCTTTGATTCGATCAAACCGGTAGAGGAATTTAATATTTTTAAATCCGAACTTGATGCCTTATTACGCATGATCCATTCACAGGATTCGTTTCATAAAATTGCCGAAAAGATCAGGGGCGTGCAATATGAAATATAAACCGATGCGATGAGCAAAGCGCTCATGCTTTAAGATTAGGAGAGACAGGTAAAGGCTGCGAAAGAAGCCATGCGCAAAGAGGTGGAAAAATGATATTGACTGACGAATTGTTTGATAAGTTTGCAAAGTTAATTTATAAAAAACAGGGCTGTATTATGAACCTGCTAAAAAGTATTATGTGCAAAAAAGGATTGAAAAGCGTGCGGAGCTTCTTGAGCTGGATAACTTAAACGAGTATTACCTGATGCTGAAATTTGCAGAGGACTCATCCGAGTTTGACAAACTAATCAACGATCTGACGGTAAACGAAACCTATTTTTTCCGCGATTTCCCCCAATTGCGCAATTTTGCCGAGGATGTGCTGCCCCTATTCGCCAAAGAAAAAGGGGACAACAAAAAAATTAAAATTTGGAGTGCAGCCTGTTCCACGGGGGAAGAGCCTTATACCTTATCCATCATTCTACTCGAAATGCTTGATCAACCCGAAGAATGGGATATCGAAATCCTCGCGTCCGACATAAATACCGAGGTGTTGCGCAGCGCGAAAATCGGGCTTTATGAAAGCAGGGCCGTTAAGGATGTGCCTCCTGAATACCTGGAGAAATATTTTACAAGGCTGAACGATAAGTACCTTGTCAATTTGAATGTAAGAAAACTTGTGACTTTTAAAAGGATCAATCTTATGGATGAAAATGTAATGAGCAATGTCACCGGCTGTGATTTTATATTCTGCCGGAATTGTCTAATCTATTTTAATGACGAGTCGAGGAAAAGTGTTTTGGAAAGCTTTTACGAATCCTTGAATCCAGGAGGATTTATTTTCCTCGGACACTCGGAATCCGTAGGAAGGATCTCAACTGCCTACAAGGTACAGCGGATAGGAGACACTATTGTATATTCCAGGCCCAGATGCGAGGAGGCACATTATGAAACATTAAAATGTTCGGCTGTCAGGTAGAGACGAAAAGGTGCTGAGATTGGAAAAAGCTGCTTGATAAAACGCTTCTTTAGGTGGTCTAAGGAGAGAATATTATGTTCACTAGAATCTATATGGATGATATCGATGTAGCAAAAATCATCATCAGGGAGTGCGGGGTATGTCTTGAAGGTTTAGAAAAAGAATTGCTGACGCTTGAGATCCGCTCGGAAGACATCGAATTGCTTAACCGCATTTACAGCCGGGTCCGCAGGATTAAGAGAGGGTCTTCCTTTATAGGATTATCCGGCATTACAAAATTAAGCCGTGAGATCGAACTTGTACTGGATGCCATAAGGGACCGGAGAGTAACTGTCAACCAGAAGTTGATCGACAGTCTACTATTGTATGCAGATTTCTTGAAAGATTATGTGGCAGGGTTGCATGACCGATTAACGGAGCCCGTTATTGGTGATGAACGTGATTTTTTGTACCTTGCGTTTGAAAATGAGCAGAATGAAGAGCAGGTACTGGAAGGCTTGAAACAGGCATATGAAAACTGCAAAGTCAGGAATGATGAGAATCATGCGCTGAGGGAAAAGGCTTCGGAGGATACAGACTTTGCGGTTCTGCAGTCGGAAGAATTTGCGAAAGATCTGACGGATGGAATAAAAGAGCAATTCCTGCTTGAAAGTACGGAGCATATCGAGCTGATCGAGAATGACTTGCTAATACGGCTTGATTCCGATGGCGATGACAGAGAGGCCGTTGCTGATTTATTCAGGGCTGTTCATACCATCAAAGGCGGAACAGGAATCTATCTTTCCGCTCTGTCCCCTCAAAGTCCTGAATTTTCGGGCTTAAAAGAGTTTTCCGAAGTGGTGCACACTTTTGAAAGCATGTTGGCTTTAATAAGGGACAAGGGATGCAAGTTTGAAAATAAACACGTCGACTTGAGTTTTTTGGTAATCGATTATTTAAAGACTTTCATGAGCTCTGTTGAATCCGAAGAATTTATTGATTTGCAAAATGATCACATCGTAGACAGCATTAAAGAAAATATAACACGGATTCGATCGTCAGAGGACCTGCAGAAGACAGAGAAGGCGGCACGGCGGGAATCGGAAAAAGCCGATGATCAGAAATCGAAAAGCGGAATAACTCAGAGTATCCGGGTTAACCAAGAGAAAATTGACAAAATGATGAATATGATTTCTGAGCTGTTAATCGCAAAAAATTCTTTCATGCATATTTCAGAAAAATTATATATGGACTATGACCTGACCGAAATGTCTAAGGAAGTAAAGCAGGTGGGAGCATACATAAACAGAATTTCAGATGAGCTTCAAAATGCCATCATGTCCATAAGAATGGTGGAAATAAAAACGGTATTTCAAAAAATGCCCAGGGTTGTCAGGGATATTGCCCAGAGTACAGGCAAGAAAATGGAACTGTATATGGAGGGTGAAAGCACGGAGATTGACAAAACAATTATCGAACTGATAAGCGATCCTTTGGTGCATTTGATACGCAATGCCGCGGATCACGGCATTGAGCCCCCTGAAGCGCGTCTGTCAAAAAGGAAACCGGAAATTGGAAGAATCACATTGAGAGCCTACAACAAGAACAAGCATGTGTTTATTGAAATCGAAGACGATGGAAAGGGGATTGATGCTGAGAAACTGAAGGAAAAGGCAATTGAAAAAGGATTTATCAGCAGTGCGGATGCCGAAAAGATGAGCCGCAATCAATTGTTAAATCTCATTTTCCTTCCGGGATTCAGCACGGCTAAACAGATCACGGAGATATCCGGCCGTGGTGTGGGCATGGATATTGTGAAAAGCAATATCGCAAAAATCAATGGAAATATCATGATTGAGAGCGAAGTCGACAAAGGTACAAAAATGATCATCCAATTGCCCCTTTCCCTGGCGGTATCCCAGGGGTTAATTGTGGAAGTTTCCGGTGAAACATACATTATCCCTTTGGAGTATATCGTTGAAACAGTCAAAATCAATAAGAACAGCATTCATCAATATAATGGAAAGTATTTTACATATTTGAGGGGTGAAGTAATCAGAATCGAATGGCTTTGCAAAATTTTTCTCATTGGGGAGAGAGATGCGGAAAAGGAAGAATTCAATGCCGTGATATTAAACAATGGTGCAGAAAATTACGCAATCGTTGTGGACAAGCTGAAAAATGAACAGGAATTTGTGGTAAAAACATTGGAAGGTCAATTGGCCAGCATCCCGGGAATATCCGGCTCCACACTGCTTGGAAACGGGCGGGTGGTTTTGATTGTGAATCCTGTTGATCTATTGCAGCTTGCATGATAATAGCTGTTACCGGTGAAAGCGAGGACGCCCGGCATGCAGGAAAAGCTTCGGAAATTTGCCGTATTCAATGATAAGGTGGAAAGGCTGGTGAGGATCGATGGCAGGAAAGAATAATAAAAAACAACAGAATAATTTTGAAAAGATGGAACGGGAAATGGCCGATAAAAAACAGTAAGCGCCGGCAGCCCGGAATCGGCGAAAAACAAAGAAAGTAACGGAGACGCGCGATGCGGCGGCGCTGGTTGAGACGAAGAAATTGGAGCTTGTAGTTTTTCGCGTGGATGAAGAAGAATTTGCATTAAGGATTGCGAATGTAAAGGAAGTTATCAGAATCCCTTCCATTACAAAAGTTCCGAATGCACCGCAGTACATAACCGGTTTGTGCAGCTTAAGGGGCGAGCTTTTACCTATAATTGACAGCCGAAAATTGTTCGGCCTGCCGGATCAGGAATTAAACGAGAGCAGTAGAATTATTGTCGCAGACATACATGAGAAGAAGGTCGGTTTGGTAACAGATAAGGTTTCAGAAGTAATCAGCGTTGAAGAGGCGGCTATTCAAGAACCCCCGTCCAGTATCGGCCAAGCGGACGGAGGAGCTATCGACGGTATTCTGATACTGAATGAAGGGAAAAGAGTGGTTATGATTCTCGATGCCGAGAGAATTATAAAAGCGGGGGATTTTGACGAAACCGCAAACCGGCAATGCATGTCGACGGAAAATATAACAGCTTCGGAAACAAAAGAGGATGAAGAAGAACAAATAGTTATATTCAATATCGGCACGGGAGAATATGCGTTCAGCATTGATTATGTACAGGGAATAATCAGACAGCCCGATATCATGAAGGTGCCGAATACGGCAAACCATATCGAAGGTGTGTTTTCTCTCCGAAATCAGTTGCTGGCGGTTATCAATCCGGGAAGACTCCTCGGTGTGAACTGCCGACAGCCGGATGAATCCAGCCGTGTGGTAATTATAAACAATGGGAGCTTTTCATACGGAGTAACCGTTGATAAAGTATCCCAAGTTGTTCCGGTGAAGAAAGAATTGCTTAAAGAGGGCGGCCGGAATGCAATTTGTTCCGGTACGGAGTTTGTCAAAGGAATCTATAACCTGAATGACGGGAAAAGGCTGGTGATGCTGCTGGAACCAAGCAAGCTGATCAGCCTGGATGACGTGAAAGCTGTTATGGATGATGTTGAACAACAAAAAACAGTTAATGAAAGAACAATGCATACCGTTGAAGGGAATGACAATCTTGAATGCGTTGTTTTTAAACTGGATGAGGAAGAGTACGGAATAGATATCAATCATGTGCAAGAGATCAACAGAATCAGCGACATCACCCATTTCCCCGGTGCTCCTGTCTTTATTGACGGGATGGTTAACTTGCGGGGAGATATGATACCCATATTGAATCTCAGAAAATTGTTTGCAATTCATGATTCTGGCTACGATAACTCATCCAAGTTTTTAGTTGCCGAGTACGGAGATAAGAGAATCGGCATCCTGATTGATTCCGTTTCGGAGGTCCTGAGAATTTCAAAGGAGTATCTAGAAGAGGCTCCGGAAGCCCTTAAAGGCACAGAACAAGACAACTATATCGATAAGATAGCAAAGCTGAATGATGGCAAAAGAATAGTCTTAATAATAAATCTTTCAGCATTGTTAAGCTTTCTATGAGGTTGGAAGAACCCTTAAATCTGTTGATTTCAACAGGGTTAAGGGTTTTCTTTCAGACCTCTTGCGGCAGAAAAATGATTGGCTTAATATGTATGATATGGAGATATTATATAAACATTTCCTGGAACTTGAAACGAAGCATGAATTGTTTTTCGAGGTGAGCGTCTATGGCATTCGGCATTGCGATGTTTTTCAGCAATTTATTTGTCCCTGCCGTGATGATAATTGCAGGATATATGATGTATAAGTATCCGCCGACAAGCATCAACGGACTCATAGGGTATAGGACGAAAAGGTCGAAAATGAATATGGACACATGGAAATTCGCCCATAATTACTGCGGAAAGCTATGGTTAAAACTGGGAACTTTGGTTTTAGTGCTGACCATTTTGGTTCAAATCCCGTTATTCAAAGCCGGCGAGGATACCATAGACAAAGTGGCCCTGATCATTTCCATCGTGCAGGTAATTATAATCATTGGTTCAATCTATCCAGTTGAAAACGCTTTGATGAAAAACTTTGATGAGAATGGAAAGCGCAGATAAACAGCTTTGAAAGTTCCAATTTTTTATTGAAATCTAGATGTTTTTACTATATAATGGCAGTTTTTCGATATCGTCGATGAAACCGGGAAGCTGACAGCCGAGGAAATCGCCGGGAAGCTGACAGCCTTTGCAGCGGAGGCCGGCTTTGAAGTTGGATTCGACGAAATACAGGACTTTTTCAAAACCCTGATCCAAGGAAACCAGGAGCAGCTGTCTGAAATGGAGCTCGATATGGTTGCAGGCGGCAAGGGCGGAGACATTGACTGGGGCAAAATAACCGCCGGCTTAATTGTTGTAGGGTCAGTTATAAGAGGCATTGCCGGAGGCGGGCCCGCTGTCGGTGCAGGCTGTACCATCGGAGCCGGAATTGTGGAAGGAGCGACCCGATGATGAGTGCGATGCAGGAATTGTACAAGAAGGTCGCCGCGGACGGCAGCCTGAAGGCTGAATTCGCCGGGATTTTGGAACAATATTTCGATAAACCAGATATATTGAAGGAAAGACTGCTGGATTTTGCAAAAAAAGCGGGATATTCCGTAAGTTTAGACGAGATGCAGAGTTTTTTCGCCCAACTGGCGGACTCTCAACGAAGTGAACTCTCGGAAGCGGAACTTGACGCGGTGGCTGGAGGGAAAAGTGACGCGGACTACAATTATATCTATAAATCGCTGGCCACTTTGGGAGGTTATTGCGTAGGATACTCAATCGCACGTTGCTTCTGATGGATTGAAATTGAAAATACCAACATCTATAGCGTTATAGACGTTGGTATTTTTTGTTTTCATTTGTTTGTTGCCTATTGTATCTTTATTAAGGACATTAATCTTTAGTTTTTATGCCGTTCATCCGCTGCTCGGCCATCTTTACCAGTTCTTTTGTCATGGAGCCGCCGATATATCCGCCGATGTAGCCGTTTTGCCTGGAAGTCAGCTCGCCTTTGTTCATATTTTCATATTGGGCCATATCAAACCCTGTTTCTTCTCTGAATCTTGTTTTCAGATCATCCAATTTATCCTTCATTTTCAATCACCGCCTTATTCTTAATTTAACCGAAGCAGCATCAAATATTGCAAGCAATATATGCTTCGGCATCCTTTGATTGGGAGGCTAAAAATTTGATAGTGTCTTGTCAAGTGGTGTAAAATGATTTCTACTTTATCTTCCCTTCGTTTCATTTATGTAAGATAGCAATCGGAGCTAATGAAAACCCATTAGCCTGTGTAAGCTTTT
>Ga0134094_1001894_pt1 | contig 19010 bp, 21 predicted proteins | sample 5_1taG_FD_94458 | JGI IMG/M metagenome (GOLD analysis project Ga0134094, IMG submission 94458) | Switchgrass degrading microbial communities from high solid loading bioreactors in New Hampshire, USA - 5_19_20_110_A1 metaG | ecosystem: Engineered > Bioreactor > Semi-continuous > Anaerobic >... | reverse complement strand
GGGAACATGGACAGTTAACGATCACAGAGATAGGTCGGTTGACATCATTGGCTAAAACGACACTTACCAGTATGCTCGACCGCATGGAAGCAGCCGGTTTGATAGAAAGAATGCCCGATAAAAGTAACCGCAGGCAGACATTAATATCGGTGACTGAAAAGACAAAAACATACCGTGAAAAGTATGACTCTGTATCGGATAAAATGAGCGAAATATTTTATGATGGCTTTACGGATGATGAAATAACCGCTTTTGAGAACCAACTAAGACGGATCATCGAAAATCTTGAAAAGGAAGGAGCATAAAAATAGTGGAAAAAATATCTTTCGGCCCGCATAATAATTTCTGCCCTCAGACATTGTTTCTGTATGGCACATACAAAGAGGACGGAACACCGAACTTCGGTCTGTTCTGTTGGTTTAGTTATTGCTGGGATGGCGAATTGGGGGTCATGGCCTGCATCGGCGGCGAAAAACTAACGAAAGATCGCATCAAGACAAACAAAGTGTTTTCTGCTAACCTTGTAAGCGAATCTATGCTGCAACTTGCGGACTATTTGGGAAACACGGAAGGATATACTAACGGAAAAATGAATATTCCAATTGAAGTCGAAAGAGGGGCGGTATTGGATGTTCCGGTATTAAAGAACAGTCCGTGGGTATTTGAGCTAGAAGTCAAGCACTCAATACCGCTGGATGGCAGCGAGGTTTTTCTGTGTAAAATCCGCAATACATTAGTTGCAAAAGATCTAATAGATAAGTCAATAAGTGCAGATGATCGGTTACGTATGGCCGCTCCTGTAATGTGGATCGGAGAGGGTCAATATTATACACATAATTATAAAACTTTGGGCAAAACCGGAGACTGGAAAGACTTGAGTTACGCGAAATAAATCGTGTACCAGTTGGAAATATGATTGGTAGACTGACATGTTCCCCATGAAAAGATGGTTCCAATAGTGTATATCAGGCATTAATTCATTGACTCGAGTTACGTTGAGTGCGTAGCATTGCTAAGGGCTGATACATAGATATAGACCGCTCAAATTTAATGTTAATAAAGGGTTTCCAGACATTTTCTTTACCTTTGGCTGTTTAGCCTAAGTTGATAATGGCTGGAAACCCTTCTTTTTTATTGTTCGAGGAAACATATTCAACTGTCCTTATAGGATAGATCAATATAATATCATTCAAATTTGACCTTTAGTAAACCGGTTAATTATGTTATGATTCAGGTAAAAGGAATGCTGATTGCGTTCATGTTAGAAAATGCTATATCAGTGATATGAAAAAGACTGCCCATTTTTGTGTGGGTGATAAGGATGGGGCAGAATCACGAATAGTCAGGAAATTTTCAATATCAGATAATCTTGCCTTTATTGGTAATACAGCTAAAGAAATAGTTCAAATCTTTATAGGTATGTATTGATAGTTTGCATGGAGAAAGGTTCAAAGTGCAACCGTGATGATTATTAAGGTCATATGATGTAAAGAAAGCATCTTATGTATGGAAAGGATGTATAAAATGGAGAAGATCAGGCCAATTGGTATAAATGACCTGCAGGATTGCTTAAGGGTAATAAACGAAAGCTTTGCAACAGTGGCTAAAGAATTTAATCTGACAGAGCAAAACTGCCCAAGGCATCCCAGCTTCATGAAAATAGATACATTGCAAAAGCGGTTTGCGGAAGGATATCAAATGTTTGGCTTGTATGATCAAGAGAAACTTGTTGGGTATGTGTCTATGTCGATTGATGAAAATAATGCTGCTGAACTGCATAACCTGTCAGTATTACCTGATTACCGTCATAAAGGGTACGGTAAGAACCTGCTTGATTATTGCGAAAAGAGAGCAAAAGAATTGGGGTGTGGTAAGATCAAGATAGAAATCATAGAAGAAACAAAATATTAAAAGACTGGTATCTGAAAAATGGCTTTAATCATCTTTTTGCAAAGAAGTTCGATCATCTTCCGTTTACCGTAGGTTTCATGGAAAAGTACATATAAATGCGGAAGATACTTAGCCGGTCGTGTCAAGTTTATAGAAAAGATAAATCGTAATGGAATACTAAGATTTATATGATGCTAAAGGAGTTATAACTGATGAATGGTGAAATGTATCAAATTTGCTGTATTACTGCAGCAGCAAAGAAAGCGCTAAAAGTGCATTTATATAATCAAGGAGCATCAATTTGATGAAATCGATCTTGCATTATATAAAAAAAGAAGTTGTGCTATGCATATCTTTTTTGCTGGCCCTTATATCCATGGCAATTGTTCCATTGGACAATAATTATATCAGTTATATAGATTTTCACACATTGACCATCTTACTCAGTTTGATGATCGTTATGGCGGGACTGCGAAGCCTTGGTATATTTACGATGATAGGGAGCTGGATGCTGGGCAGGACGAGCAATAAGCGAAGTTTATCAATAGTCCTGGTTTTGCTGTGTTTCGTATTCAGCATGGCTATAACAAACGATGTCGCACTCATCGCTTTTGTGCCGTTTACCATTGATGTGCTTATTATGGCCGGCTTAGAGAAATATCTGATCCGGGTTATTGTATTGCAGACCATTGCTGCCAATTTGGGCAGTATGCTGACACCTATAGGCAATCCGCAGAACTTATATCTTTATTCTTTGATCGGTATGGGTCTGGGCGATTTCATTTTATTGATGCTGCCTTATACTATGGTTTCACTCATCGGATTATTAGGTGCTTGTATAATACTGATAGACGGGAAGCCAGCTGCCCTGAGGGTGGAATCACATCATACTCTTACGGCAACGGAAAAAGGGAGAGCTTTTATCTATCTCTTGCTTTTCCTGTTTGCCTTGACAAGCATTGCTCACATAATATCAGTCTATATTATAGGAGCAGTGATTCTGGCAGTTGTTTTCGTGATGGATCGTAAGGTCCTGCGAAAACCCGATTATGCTCTGCTGCTTACATTCGTTTTTTTATTTGTATTTATCGGTAATATGAAGCGTATTCCGGAGATCAATCTCTGGTTGAAAAGCATCATACATGGAAGAGAGTTGCTTACATCAGTATTTGCCAGCCAGTTAATCAGTAATGTTCCTGCGGCAATTCTCCTTTCCGGATTTACGGATAATATATCACAATTGGTTGTAGGCACTAACTTAGGCGGCCTTGGTACGATCATTGCCTCTATGGCGAGCCTGATTTCATTCAAATATTATGGAACGACAGCCGGTAAGCGGAATACAGCTTATCTTGGATTGTTTACCTTACTCAATCTGATTTTTCTGGCAATGCTGCTGATTTTACATTACCTTATTTGCTGAAGTCAATTCTAATAATTCAAATGTTTATGAGTACTTGTGATAGTGAGTTAAAAATGAATTATTGAGGAGATGTTTTGATGAAGTGTCCGTACTGCAATAATGATATGGAAAAGGGATTGATCCAAAGTTCTCAGGAAATCGCATGGTTAAAAGGCGAAAAGAAACGCCTTTTTGGCAGAGCGGCATTTCATGACGGGTCAGTTGTACTGTCTGAACTTTCTTTTTTGAAAGGCTCTGCTGTTACGGCTTTTCTGTGCAGAAGTTGCAAGAAAGTATTGATTGATTACTCAGATGAACGGTCAGATTTTAACGCACGATAATTTCAGCGTATCACGGCAATATGGCAGACTAAAGCCATTCGCAGATATACTGATGAAAGCTTATAGGAGGACTCAATAAGGAGAATCCTACTGAAGAGGAGATCCATGGTGCAGCGAAGTTTTATAGTGAAATAATCAGCAAATATTTCTAAAGTGATATCTGAACATTTGGATTTATATATCTTTACCGGGAAGGAAACGAAAATGCTTATAAGAAAAATGACGATCGATGATTATGACAGTGTATATGATTTATGGTTGAATACACCCGGAATAGGGCTGAATGATCTGGATGACTCTAGGAAGGGTAAAAAAAATATTTGAGGCGTAATCCTGAGACATGTTTTGTGGCTGAAAAAGATAATAAGATTATCGGTGCGATCCTATGCGGGAATGATGGCAGACGGGGGTATATTCACCATACTACAGTAGCCGAAGCAGAACGTAAAAACGGAGTCGGAACCGCTTTAGTTGAAGCAGCCATAAATGCACTTGAGAGAGAAGGAATCAATAAAGTAGCATTAGTTGTTTTTACAGATAATGAACTGGGAAACTCTTTTTGGGAAAAGCGAGGTTTCAAAGCACGTGAGGACTTGGTTTACAGGAATAAGACCATAAATGAAAAAGGTTAAGCTGTTATTTTTCCATCGCAGGCATTTTTCCACAATTTACGTTGTCAGTATATATATGTGTTCATGGTTATATAGCAATGGAAGCAACAAATTACAGTACTTGCTTAAAAATACGTGGTAAATTGCAATTTACAATCTGATTAAGCTCAAAGCATTCCGAATATAGATGGGATGAACTATCAGACTTAGGTGAAGTGCATCGTATTAAGGACAGTGGTAGCCCCACTGTCCTTTTTACAAGGGGAAAGGGACGGTGAATTCTGCAGCATTCTCAAACTCCCATATCTAAGGTAAATTTAAGGTTCATTTCAGTGCAATGACAGGATCAACTGCTATGAGCGTAATGATCCCAAGATACTATACGAAAGCTTGTTTTGGATACAGATCTCTGATACTATAATAGTAAAATATACCGGCCGGTTCAGGTGTTGTACCGGAATAATCATTGGTCTTCACATAGTCAGGTCGTTCGAATGTTATGGTATTTACTGAGGTGAAATGTAATGAAAGATAAGAAAGATGATGCTCAATCTAACGGGCTCGCTATGGGGATGTGCCTGGGGCTATGCATTGGGACGGCTATTGGAGTCGCAACAAATAATATCGGGCTATGGATGCCGATAGGTCTTTGTCTAGGGATGTGTTTGGGAGCAGCCTTAGGGAGTTCTAACAAGAAGAATGGAAGCAAGGACGACATCAGTGAGGAAGATTTCCGCGATGGCGGCTATAAACATACTGATTTCGATGTTCGTACATATGATCTTGATTTCTTAAAGAACTACCGTTTTGTCGTGATATTTGCACGGTATCGTGGCAAATGGCTATATTGCAGACACAAAGAACGCACTACTTGGGAAACAGCGGGCGGACATATCGAAGAAGGGGAAACCGCACTTGAGGCAGCTAAGCGGGAACTGCATGAAGAGACAGGCGCAACTAAATTTGATATCCGTCCCCTGTTTGATTTTTCTGTTCATACTCCGACGGTTTCCTCAAATGGACAGGTTTATCTTGCAGATATAACTGAGCTTTCGGGCATACCCGATAGTAAGATTAGTGAAGTTGCTTTGTTTGACACATATCCTAAGGAGTTAACATATCCACATATACTGCCGACGCTGTTCGAGAAAGTCAATCAATGTTAATACGACCCGCAGCCATTTATTCCAACCCAGTGCAATACTCGGTTTACCTCATTTATTAATAAACGGCGGACTAGAATGCCTAGTTTTGTGCCATGAAAGACATAAAAAGGCCACCCCTTGCTTATTGCTAGGGGTGGCTGCTATATTGCTATCTGATGATCGTAAAGTTTCTGAAAACGTTGACCAGAGTATTGGCGACTGTTGACATTGTCTTGATGAAGATATCGAGTGCTACACCGACGACGTCCTTACGAGTATCTCCGACTGTATCGCCGGTGACCGCTGATTTATGGGCCGGTGATCCTTTGCCGTGCCCTTCCAGGCTTCCGGATTCGATGTACTTTTTCGCATTATCGAACGTTCCGCCGGAGTTACCCATGAATATGGCGCGCGGGATAGCGACGATAGTAGCTCCGATCAGCAAGCCCCCTACAAATTCTACACCGAAAACGAATCCGCCAAGCACAGGAATCAGCATTGCCAATACTGACGGGAACAGCATTTTGCGAAGTGCTCCCTGTGTTGCCATTTGGATCATACGGTTATAGTCCGGACGGACCTTGCCTTCCATGACACCGGGCATAGACAGAAGCTTGTCACCCTCATCGGCCATTTCACGTGCTGATTCTATCGTATTGTCCGTAAGAATAGCGCTGAAGTATTCTACGAGAGCGCCGCCGATTATCGCGCCTGCTACAACAGTGAAGCTTGCAATATTCAGAATCATATCTGCGTTTGCAGGTGTATAGTTACCGACATATGAAACTATCAGGCTGACTGTTGCAAAAGCGGCACTGCCGATAGCGAATCCTTTTCCGATTGCAGCTGTTGTATTACCGACAGCATCAAGTTTGTCAGTAATGACACGGACATCTGAGGGAAGGTGGCAGCTTTCGGCCAGACCACCGGCATTATCGGCGATCGGTCCGAACGCATCGATGGAAACAGTTGTACCAACGAAAGCGAGCATGCCGAGAGAAGCGACGACGATACCATATGTACCACCTATTCTACCGCTTAAGAAAAGTGCGATACCGATCAGGACAATCGGAGGCAGGCAGCTGCGGCTTCCGATCGCATCACCTTTGGTAATAACGAATGCATCACCTTCGGGCGCCATTTCAGCAAGTTTCCTGGTAGGTTTATAGTCACTGGATGTATAATATTCGGTTATAGATCCGATCGCCACGCCACTGGCAAGACCGAGCGCTGCACAGATCCACGGGCTCAGCCAGCTTGCTCTCCAACCGTATGTTTCGAGAATGGCTGCATCTATTTTACCGAAGATGAGCCAGGAGGCTACAAGACCGAGGATCATAGTCAATCCCGCAGAGATCCAGGTGGCAAGATTCAATTCGTGAGACGGATCGCTTCCCATCTTTTTCACATTCGCAAATAACATGCCGACAAGGCAGCTCAACAAGCCTGATCCCGCAAGGACGATCGGGAAGATAACAGTAGGATTGAACATTTGCTCGATGCCGAATTTCTGGAACAGAATTACAGCGATCATAATGGTGGCGGACATCGTGGCGACAAAACTTTCAAGAAGATCCGAGCAGTTACCGGCTATATCATTTACATTATCACCGATGAAGTCGGCAATGACATTCGGAATCCTGCTGTCATCCTCAGGAAGATTATTTCGGATTTTACCCAGAATATCAGCTGAAATATCAGCGGCTTTTGTATAGTTACCTCCTGCGACACGGTTGAACATAGCAACCATAGAACATCCGAGGGAGTATGTCGAGACGCGCATCACAGATGCGTTGATCCCTCCGAGTTTGACCAGCAGGCCGCTGCCGTCAGTTTGGTGATTGACTCCGCTCCAAACCAGCAGGACCGCAACCAGACCGAGCATTCCAAAAGCCTGTACGCTCAAGCCGGAGATGCTGCCTCCGCACAGTGCTACCTTAACGGTTTCACCTATGGACATGCTTTCACGTGCCTTATTTGCTGTTCTTACGTTAGCGTATGTAGCACTTTTCATACCAAGTACACACGCACAGCTGCTCATAGCAGCACCAATAATGAAAGTGATACCGCTGGTTTTTTCTACAAAAAGTGATAAACCCAGCGCAATCAAAGCGACAACAATAACAATGGTCTTGTATTCGGTTTTCATGAATGCATTCGCGCCGGAGCGAATGATTGCAGCCATTTCGACCATCTCAGCCGTTCCTTCCGGCATTTTGCGGATCCGGATGAAATTCCAGCCCACATATGCAATGGTTGCCGCAATGACACAAAGTACAGTGACGATCCAGGTGTGAGACATTTGTTTTTTTCATTCCTTTCGGTTTACGGTTACATATCATTTTATTGGTTTGATCCAAATCAGGATATAACTGTAAGAAAAGTTCTTTTTTTGACCCTGATTCAGAACGATAACGTTCACTATTATACGACAATCTTCGACTGAACGCAATGCTTATCGAACGGGTAAGTTAAATTTGTTCGATAATGTTAATACGTATGAGGAAAGTGCTGCGAGAATATGTGCAAATCCATCATCGATGTTCCTGAAGGTCTACGGATTGTTTTTTCTTAACCTAGGACTTACTGATACGATGGCATCGAAGTCATAGTGAATACCCTGAAATAGACATGTGGCCCCATTGGTGAGAGTTAGGATATACCATAATATGTAACTTGGAATCAACTTGTATTTTGGTGTTACAAATCAGGACAATACGGTAATATATTTGTAGATTTGCCAACGAACTGGTTATATAATAAGCATAAACCAATGTTTCCCGGCATAAATAGACAAGTTTATCGGGCATCAAAATACGGCATTTATCGCTTTATGTCGTATAAAATCAGTGAGCAGGCTTTATTATGAATAGGAAGTAGGTCTGCGATATGGATCAGATCAATATAGGTTCTTTTCTTAAAGAATTCAGAAAAGAGAAGGACCTGACTCAGGAGGAGTTCGTTAAACCCGGATGAAATAGTCCATAAGACCTTATTTTTTACAGCCGTTCAAAAGGTCCCGCGGAACAGAGTTTGAACGAGTTGAAATTGCTAGATAGTTTATAGAGAGAAAGAAACACTGCAAATAACACGAGTACATATTCGCTTACAATATATAATTCATGATCAGGAGAATCAAAATGGAGATCCTGGATGTCGTTGATGAACGAGGCGATCCGACAGGAGAAACAGTCGAACGGGAAAAAGCGCATGAGGAAGGCATCATGCACAGGACATCTCATGTATGGCTCCTCAGGAAGAAACAGGGGAAGGTTCAGGTCCTGCTGCAGAAAAGAAGCGAGGCCAAAGAATCTTTCCCGGGCTGCTATGATGTCTCAAGTGCCGGTCACCTTCCCGCAGGAATGGGATTTATCGAGTCAGCTATACGAGAAGTGCAAGAGGAACTCGGCATCTCAGCTTCTGAAGATGAACTTATTTTCTGCGGAGACAGGACAATAATCTGGAATGAATGTTTTAATGGCAAACCTTTTCGAGACAGGCAGTATTCGCGGGTGTTCATTTTGTGGCGGGATATTGATGAAGACAAACTGATACTTCAAAAAGAAGAAATTGACAGTGTTCTTTGGATGGATCTTTATGAATGCATTGCGGCTATAGAGAATAGAAAAATAAAGCATTGTGTAGATCCTGGAGAATTGAAAATGGTAAAGGCAGCTTGTGAAGGCAAAAGTAAGCTCCGCTGAGAAGACTATTCAGCGGAGTCTTTTGCAAAGCCGAATTTGTTAACAGCAAATATAAGTAAACAACACAAAACTGTTCTCGATTATTGTAAATTATGGTACATTCTATATATAGTTTTTGAGATTCTTATCAAATGCTCAGTGAGGTTGAAGAAGAAGTAGGAGTTCAAGATATCAAATCCTGATAATTTAGTTAGTAAAGGGTAAAGAGCAATAACGTTTAGAGTTATCAAACAAGACCGCACAAAACACTGATTTTTAGGTTGATTGCATCCGGTATCATTCCGTTAATAGGAAGGATGTTAAATGAAACAGACGAACAGCCGCAAATCAAGAAATGAGGTTATATTATTCTGTATAGAAACTATTCTATTCACATGGCTTTTGTGGGTCCCGGCTTTTCTGATGCAAAATCATGGCATCCCCATGAGGCTTTCTTATGACTTTTTTATAACCGTCGGCACCTTTGTTCCGTCTGTTGCCGGTGTTTTCTTTACATACATTTTTGGCGGAAAAGCTGAAGTGCGTTCATTATTAAAATCATTGCTCAATATCCGAATCGGTGCAAAATGGCTGCTGTTTATCCTCTTGGTTTTACCGGCAATATCGGCTGTTTCTTGCCTTGTTTTTTATCTTATGACGAGCACTCTTCCTCAGGCGCAGTTTCCTGCCTGGTTCATTCCTGTCGCTTTCGTGTATATTCTTATTTTTATGGGGCCACTGGGTGAAGAGGCAGGATGGCGTGGTTTTGCTCTGAAAAAGATGTTGGGATCCTTATCTCCGTTCAAAGCCGCGGTGCAGCTGGGAATCATATGGTCATTGTGGCATCTGCCCTTATTTTTCATAAACGGAACGACACAAAACGCCTTGACTACTTTCGGCAGAATACCTGCAATTTTGGGATATACTCTATATACTGTTATGATCTCTGTCTTGATAACTTTTATATATATTGTGAGCAATGGCAGCGTGTTTGGTGCGATTTTGCTTCATACAGTTGGAAATCTATCTCTTGGTGTTGTTCCTATAATCATTACAAAAACCGGAGCGGTTATTTTGCTTATTACTCTTTGTATCGCTGTAACTTGTATTACATATAAGTACAAAGCAATCATGTTCAAAAACACGACCCATGTGGAGTGAGTGGTGCTGAAATAAATGGTCAGTCGGTTTGCAGGGATAGTGTCAAGCTATCTAGAGGTAGGTACAGCAAAATTATCCATGCAGATCATCGATGAAACTATTCTGTTGGAATAAGTAACTTAATGTTTTATAGTAAGAGCAAATCTTATATGATCTCATTTACCCAGCATAGATGCGTTTCCTTGAACGTCGATTATCCTGGTATGGTCGAAAGCCAATTTTCATGTTCACGAGAGCAACAGTATAAGAATAGTTCAGCGAGAATGCGTATGCTGAGAAATTTACACCTTATATTGTTTGAAGGTAGTTATGGTTATCAGATATAATGACACAATTAAAGATATACCAGCAGAACAGTTATATCGTTTATTTTATAAGGCAGGATGGGCTGGTTCGGAAAGTACTCCGGATCCCGATGTATTATAGAATTTCAGTCTTCCTTTGCATATTTGTTACAGAAGGCTATGAAAAAGTAATTAAATGGTTTAGAAAAAGTAATCTGAGGCGTTTATATTACGAATATCAATTTGCAACTTATGATGATATAATTGAAATTGATAATGTGTATGTACTATTTATTATTTTGCACTTCGGGGTTTACTAGGACAACGGATTTCGATGTTGAATTAAGCGGACGAGTCTCAGAATTAGCCGGACTAAAAAAGATGAAATAATATTTTGTTATTGGGGGAAGCAAAAATGTCAAATGATACACGGTTTACTCTTTCTTTCAATCATGACCTTACGAACGATGAAAGAATTGAAATGTCTGAATTATATCAGAAAGCTTTTGACGCAAAGAAAACTTACGAAGGGACCCCTCCGGGCGGAGATGAGATACACATAATGTTAGATATATATGGAATTGGGATACTTATAGGACCTGGTTCTGCGATTGCAAACGGGTTTAAAGATCCGATAAGCTGCGAGGTTCGATTTACCGATTATAATGAATTTACCAGAGCATATGAAGTTTTGAGCCAGAACGCAAAAAGTAATTCTCTGGAAGGCCCATATCCCTGGGCTGCAAAGTTAGGTCTCATAGAAGATAAGTTTGGTGTCGGCTGGGCGCTTTACTATAATGAGTGAAGCTGTTCTTGTTATGATCACATTGAGTGTAGATACATATTCATTATCTGATGTAATGTCTGTGGTGCCGCATTTTTATGAATTATTAATAAAGGTTTCCGGACATTTATTTCTCCCGGCTGATTTGCCCGAGGTGATAATATCAGGAAACCCTTATTGATGCGGCGTTGAAATATTATAAATTTGGTCATAAGAATAATAAAAGGTATTATCAAGATATCAAACTCAAGCCACGTCGAGCGTGTGGTGATGATTGATGAATTAATAGCTGTACAGGTGATGAAATGGCGAAACACGATTTTGGAATAATGCAGAATGCGCCATCGATAGGGCAAAGATATGATCTATACGAGCCTGAGAAATACGAATGTATCTCGGTCAATGACGACCATATCTTACCCCTCTTGGAGGATTTGAAACAACTGAAATGTTATTGGCATACATTAGACAGGCCGGAGATGGGACTGGCATACTGCGGTATTACGATCATTCCGCCTGATTCTCTTGATAAAATGATGGAAATCATCATAACAGAGCGACGCTTATCGGAGTTATATGACCTGATCGCTAAAGCAAAAAGAGATGGAAAATACGTAATTCATTTTGGCATATAGAATAAGATAACAGTATGGATCAAGGCAATGGATAAATTGCGGCTGACTGCTCTGACTGACCGGGCTCTCACCTACAAGATGGGAGGATCTTCCTGACGACCTGAAGCATTCCAACATGAGGCAGGCGGAGAAGATTGCGGATCAACTAAGGCTCATCGGATGTGAGATCGTGCCGAAAGAAAGCGAATGCAGCCGGATAAGCAGTTTCACTGATGATGAGATCAAGTATCTGTCAACAGCAGTGCATAAAATCCGGTTCGAAGAGCGATCGGGCAGCGGGTGGAAGTACGGAGAAGAAAAAAACGTTGACGAGAAGCTCACTCCGTATTTGATCCCGTATGAGCAGCTGATGACGAGATCAAGCAGCTCGGCCGCAATGTAGTAAAAAATATGATACCGCTTCCGGATTCCATTGGTCTTGCAGTTCACAGGGCAGAAGACTGATATTGGAAAATCGGCAAAGGGCAATCGAAAAACAGATACATGGCGATCCTGCCAAATGTGTCTGTTTTTATCATTTGACTCTACCGTTAGGTAATAGTTTATAATATCCTGAGAAAGGAGAATGGACGATGAATGAGCTAATTAAAATCAGGGATGTTTCAATAAAGTACAATATATCCGCCCGTACACTCCGCTATTATGAGGATATGGGGCTGATTGAGAGCATCCGAAGCGATGATTACGCATACAGGCTGTATGATGATGCCGCTCTGAAACGATTGGAGCAAATCATCATACTGAGAAAACTGAATATAAGCATTAAGGATATTCAACGTATATTCAGTTCTTCCGGTTCCGATGTCGTTCTGGAAGTGCTGAGCAAAAAGGTCAGCGATATTGATGAAGACATTTCTCTTTTGCATGAATTGAAAGAAATCGTGCTGGAATTCATATATCAAATCGAGCAGGCAGATTTCTATAAAGACTCAGACGTCAAACTTCTTTATGAAAAGGCAAGGGAGATAAAAACGCAACTTGTGAATGTAAATTATAACGGCAATCCATCATCAATAGTAAATCGTTTCATGGAAGTTACTGAGAAGCTGGACAAAAAGGTTCCGGATATCATGATCATAAGGATACAGGAGTTCAGAGCTGTAACTTCAGGACTTCTGACATTTGAAGAGCTATTCGGTGGTGATTTTATGCCATGGCAGGAAGCACATAACCATTTATTTAAACCGGTCATTTTCAACTGTCCTGATTTTCTGTGCGGGAAAGACGACAGGGTCGAATGGATTTGGGCTATCAAAGATGAGGTGTCGGAAGCAGATACATATCCATATGAAGTCATTAATTATCCCGGGGGGTTATATGCGGTCGCTGTTAGCGTAGACGGTGACAGCGAAAGCCATAGTAAGGTGACGAAAAAGATAGAGCAATGGCTTGAAAACACAAACTTCACTATTGACAACGATCGTAGTTCTATGGGAAATATGATTTACGTGGACGATGAAATCAGAGAAGGACTCGGTTATCATCAAATGATACTTTATACACCTATAAAATTAAGACAATAATGAAATGAAGTAAGGACGGGTTGCGCTATTTTACTACAATAGCGCAACCCGTATTAGATATGGTGATTATTGAATATGTGCGGTGGTGTTTCAATTAGTACAGTTCAATGACTTTCCCGGTTTTCAGGTCACGGGCAAAACGCCTCAGGAATGACCAGGATAGTACATGCATGAACCTGCAGGTAGTATGGGGGATATTCTCCATGGCTACAGTCCGGAAGTGGTAATTGCCGTCAATGTTCTTTATGTCGCCTATATAGCACTCGCAACCTTCAGCGTAAATTATATCTGACCGATCGACCGGGAATCCAAGAACTCTTTCAACTTTATTTCCGTTAGCTGCTGCGATTATTTCCTCGTCCGACGGGATCGGGCAGCGCATGGCATAGAGCCTGCGTTTCCATGAGGCGATCCGGGCTTCCCGATCCATGGGGAACCTCCTCCTTAAAGGTGAATCAGCCGGGACGCCCGGGGCTTCTGTATTGATTGGGAAAATACCCACCATTTCTGTTGTTCCTGCAACGTTTATCAGGGGCATGTCTATTTCATGCATAAGTTCGACCCCTGCCTGGCTTGAGCCATAGAAATCCAACAGGATGCCGGCGGTATCTCCCTGCTGGGCGACGGCAGCGATGCTTTCGTGGTGCCGGCGCATAAACTCCATGGCAAACTCACCGTAATGCGAATGACCGGTAACGTACACGCGACCGGGATCTGCAGGAAAGTCCCGGAGAGTTTCCTGTATCATATCATAAAACACATCATTCGTATCAAGGTCCTCGGAGGAGTATATCAACGCGATAAATTCTCCCTGAGCGGCAAGGTCTATCATATATTCATAAAACGCTATAGCCAGAAGATCTACAGGCCTGAAAATCGCAACTACGGGGAGGTTCATGTCTTTGTTTTCATAGGCCTCCAACGGGACAAAAGCAAGCCATTTTTCGCCTTTTGTGGTCCTGATTTCGCAGCGGACGCCCATATCGTTCCAGTATTTCAGCAGTTCCGGATCGTCTACGTCGCTATAGCGTGTCATGAAGCCACGGGCTCTTATGATGTGTTTCCCGGCCTCACTGTGAATGAGACGCTGGAAATCGAAGTCTGCGTTCCCGGAAAGATATTCCCCATCTCCCCAGTCGTTTACTTCCTTATAGTTATAATATTTGTTTCCCATGATCTTATCCTCCTGATAAAAATGCCCCGACTGCTCGTACACTGGTTTTTCGGTTGCAATACATCGGCATATGATTGATAGAATAACCTTATTGTATTTTCAGCAGGGATTTATGTCAACACTTCCTTCATCCTTTCAAATTTGGATATTGCATAATACGATCGCAAGATGATCTTGCGAGATCAAAGTTTTGAAATAATTGATGAAAAGGCACTCAAATTCCGGCCAAACCATTGACAGGATGTATAAATTAGTATATACAGTATATAAGGATAAATGCTTTTCATAGAATATTGCATATGGTGTGTGTCCCAAATGCGGGTATATGAAATAATCCGGTCGGAAAGAAGATAAACTGAGGCAAGGCACTCTAATCGAAAAAATACTAGAGTGCTTTGTTTATTTTCTCCTTACTCAGGAGGTAAATCACATGTATAAACTGAAATATCTCAATGACAACAGAGACCTGGCCATATTGATTCTGAGTAACCGGGAATATGATCCTGCCTCTATAGATATGCTTGACCACTTCGTTACTAGAGGAGGTTTAAGCTGTGAAAAGTAAAAAGCAAAAGATGATTGATTTTCTACTTAAGAATGCGAACCCCTCTATCAAACGTCGTGTAAAGAGCGAAATCTTACATAACCTTACGGCCGATGAAGCTGCGCTGTATCAGGAGCAAATCATGCAAGAAGAAATGATAAAACGCATTATTGAGTGTCAGCAGGAGAATGGCTGGATAGGGAAAAAACTTCACGGAGGACTGGATACACAGGAAGGCGCTACAAAATACCTGGCGGAAAAAGCCCTGGAAAAGGATACGCCTGTGCTCAAACGGGCTATGGATGCCTTTGAATCTGTTCCTTTAGATGATTTGTGTTACGATACAAGGGGAAAAATAATCGATGAGTTCAAGGTAACCGGACATGGGCATAACTTGATTCGATGCGCCTGCATAGCTCGTGCCGGATACGACGATGTCATTGACATATCACCGCAGATCCGACTGTCGTTAGATTGTTTTCGGCGTGTTCTTGAGATTGATTCGGTACTGGATATTACCCGTCCGATTCGCGGAGGTAAGCAGCTTGTTTTTAACGGTTATGAGAAATGGCCTTGCCGATATCATCTGGATATATTAGCTAATACGAGTTCATGGAAAAACGAACAGAATATAAAGATCATTTCGGATGCTGTCACTAAGCTGATGAAAACAGACCGTCCGGAACTTATAAATTTAGTTCCTTCGTCGTGGGTTGGATATGCTTTAGGACCCCTGGGAGCATTTCCGGCACAGGGTTTGACAGTTAAAGTGATCAGTCTGCAGCCAAGTCCTATGTCTATTCCTTATCGCGGCAGGCCGGAGGTATATCAGATGGAATGCATTGAATGGTTTTCCCGTTGTGGTATCGTAAAGCATGTTCCCGCACTGCGGGAAGTCGTTGATGATATTATAAGTACTGTTGATGATGAAGGCATCTGTCATGCTCCGACACTGGAGATAAAGGATTGGGGGGCATATGGCGGTTTTCGGCTGGAAACAGATTGGAAATCAAGGATCCGCAAAGCATGCGATATTACCTTCAGGGCATTGCTGATACTGCATTATGCAAATGAAGGGGTATAGAAATAATTAATAAATAGAGCATTGCAAAGCCATATTTATATATGAAACAATAGGTCTTGGGGTTAATGAAGAATCAGATTAGAGATGGGCATATTATGTTTTATTAATTAAGTTTATAAAAGGAAGTGTAAGTATGATTGCATCACAATATAAGATAATATTACCAAGCAACTATGATATGGATATCATAAGGAAGAGAGTCAAGGACAACGGTTATAAAACTGATGGATTTTATGGTCTAAAGTTCAAACTTTACTTAATAACAGAAAAGGGAATAAACAATAACTTGCATAATAGTTATTCCCCATTGTATCTATGGAAAGATTCTGAAGGGTTAAACAAATTCTTGTTTGAGGGATTTTATGACAATATAATCAAATCATTCGGATGGCAGAACGTAAATATCGGAGTCCCGTTAATCGATACGACAACGCAAAGGATTCGGGACGCGAATTTCATATTTGAAGCTGAAAGAGAAATAGAGCCGCAGGAAAGCCTGAAGAACATCAAAAATAGCATTATATACGCGATACCGAAAATTGATGCTGAATATGTGGTTATTTATAATCCGGATAAATGGAAATACCAAGTTTTTTATTTCATTGATGATCCGGAAAAGGTGAAAACAGAAAAAGGTGTGATTTATACGATACTTCATATATCACAATAGAAAAACTTCTAATCGATACATGGGATCTCGGGGATAGATGGCTGCTTACGTAATTAATAAAAAATTAAATTGTACAATCATAACCGATGCATCAATGGGTTGTGAAACTTGTATCGGGACTGGAACATGCGCCATTGAGTTTATAGATAAGCACACGAACGGGCGGGTTCAGATTGGCCCGGCTACTTTATATACTATCCTCGGTAAATTCGAGAAAGAGAAGTATATCAAGGAAATAAGTGTAGAGGGTCGAAAAAGGACCTATGTAATAACCGAAAAAGGCAAAGACGCATATAATACTGAGTTGGTTCGCCTCAGACAATGTATCCTGGATTCCGATAATGTTCAATCATTCAATCAGTACTGGAGAGACAGGCATGAAAAAACGACGTAAAATCGAACATCATATATATCGCATTCCTCCTTGCCCTGCCTATGACATTTCCGGAATGGAAAACTGGCTGTCGGATTTGGCGGAAGAAGGATTGTTTTTAGTGCAGGACGGATTTTTTGCCGGCGTTGCAGCCTTTGAATATAGGAAACCCCGGCAGGTAAGATACCGTCTGGAAGCTGCTCAAAGGAAAACCGGTATGTTGTCTGATAACAGTGGTGAACCCGATCCGGAACAGGTTGAACTCAGTAAAAAGTATTCATGGGAATATATTGCGAAGCGTAAAGACTTTTATATTTATCGAAGCTTTGACCCGTCTGCAAGAGAGCTGAATACCGACCCGGAGGTTCAGGCTCTTGCGCTGAACGCAGTGAAGAAGAGACAAGGAAGCGCGCTGCTTTCATCAGTGTTCTTTCTGTTTATATATCCTGTTCTTCTGACACGTGGCTGTATAATGCTTACAGCCATCAATATGGGAACATGGTGGATGGCTCTTGTGCTTCTGCTGGCGGTGCTGATGATCGTTGACGGTGTACGAGCGTTCATTCACTTGAAAAAGATGCAAAAGTCCTTGATAAATAATGGCTGCTACGGTACTGAGTCCGATTGGCGAAAGAATGCGGTGCCGTATTTCATCCGAAAGACTATCAAGGCAACGCTTGCGGTATTGCTTGTCTTCGCTTTTCTAAAAAATTGGGGAATAACTGTCACAAATGAGAAGAAAATTCTGATCGAGGAGTATAAAGGTACAGTTCCTTTTGCAACGATCAAGGATTTTGCCGGTGAAGGCAGTTCGGAATATACCCTGACAATGAAGGGATTGAACATGGGCTTTAACACGATAGAGGAGAAGTCTGACTGGATAGCCCCACGCTGCATAGAGTATAACGAACACGCAAAAGTCAAGAATTCTGAAGGCAAGATTATTGATGGAGGTTTGTACGTTGATTATTGCGAGTTGCGCAATCCAAAGCTTGCAAAAATCCTTTCCCGGGAGTTATATCGTCTTGATATGATGAAAAAGGGGGTTGAATTGATAGACGCTCCGAATCTGCAAGCGGACTATGTGATTGCGTATTTCAACACTCTTCGTTTTCCAACAGTAGTAATTCAGAAGGATAATATTGTTGTCAAAGCATTCTTTTTTCAGACTTCAGAAAATTATACGATACCTATTGAGGAATGGGCGGATATGATTTGCGATAGTTTGGAGAATTAAATAAATACATATTATTCAAGGAGAAATGACATGAAAGATAAAAAAAGTAAAACTCAATCAGGCGGGTGGGTTATGGGAATGTGCCTGGGGATAGCCATCGGAACTGCTATAGGAGTCTCATCAAATGATGTCGAGCTTTGGATGCCAATAGGTCTTTCTGTAGGCTTATGTTTGGGAATGACCTTAGGAAATTATAACAAGAATAAAGATAGCAAGGCCAAAAACAATGAGGAAGATCGCCGCGATGCCGGCAACGATGAAAATGCAGACAGGTGAATTCAGGCATTATTAACTCCCGGAACTTAGTGTTTCTGAAAATTAAATGAAGTCGAATTGGGAAGTTATAAGCAACAGATCATGATTCTTGCCGATTATGATTAAGTCTATATAATGGTGTAAAAAGAAGTTGAGCCAAAGCTCACACCTCGGTTAAAATATAAGTTGCCCAACAAATACCAAACCGAGGAGG
>Ga0134094_1001878_pt1 | contig 19129 bp, 32 predicted proteins | sample 5_1taG_FD_94458 | JGI IMG/M metagenome (GOLD analysis project Ga0134094, IMG submission 94458) | Switchgrass degrading microbial communities from high solid loading bioreactors in New Hampshire, USA - 5_19_20_110_A1 metaG | ecosystem: Engineered > Bioreactor > Semi-continuous > Anaerobic >... | reverse complement strand
CTTTGCCTCTTGCCACAGGGCTTCCATCTCATCCAGCGACATTTCCGTCAGCTTGCGGCCCTGCGCGCGTGCCGTCTGTTCAATATGCGCGAAACGATGCTTGAAACGCCGGTTGGCCTGGCGAAGCACGGTTTCAGCATTGGCCTTATACCACCGCACCAGGTTGACCATCGCAAAAAGCAGGTCGCCCAGTTCTTGTTCGCGTTCCTCAGGCGTTTCAGCCTGCTTGACTTCTTCCCATTCTTCCATCATCTTATCAATAACGCCACCAATATCAGGCCAGTCAAAGCCAACATTGGCTGCGCGGGCCTGATATTCCTGTGCCTGTAGTAATGCCGGCAGCGCCTTTGGAATGCTATCCAGCATACCCTTTGTCTCTTCGTGATTGGCCTTCCCTTTTGCCTTGCGCTCTTCAGCCTTCAGATTCTCCCAATTCTTCAGAACGCCGGCAGTTCCATCTACCTTATCTTCACCAAAAACATGCGGGTGCCGGCGGATAATCTTACGGTGTACCCCCTGAACAACCCTGGCAAATGTAAACCCACCTTCTTCGCTGGCAATCTGCGCGAGCAGAAGGATAAGCAGAAGCAGATCACCCAGCTCTTCCCGGACACCATCCATATCGCCTTCTTCGATCGCTGAGAGCGCCTCATAGGCCTCTTCAACGACAGAAGGTCCAAGACTTTCCATCGTCTGTTCCCGGTCCCAGGGGCAGCCCTCGGGGGCTCTCAGATGGGCAACAATCTCCTGAAACCCTTCCAGCGATGTGTCAGCATCCAGCGGCGGCAGATAGAGGCTGGTCAACAGGCCCACATGCGGGCTGCGGTCAATTTCAAATAGAGCAATATCTTCCACCTTTTGCTGAGGAGTTCCAACAGCGTGAACCATGCGAACAGGATGTGTATCGGGGTAGACTGAATTCAATGTAAGCTTGATGTCCGCTGCGACTTCTCGTGAATAGACCTGGGCGATCAGGGCCGGCTTATCCGGCGGGAATGTAGGAACATGCAAATTGACCAGGTCAAGCCCATCAACCAGCGAAGTGTGCGGAAACGGGTCAATACCCAGAGCAGAACAGGCAGGCTCTATAAAGCTCAATCCTTCAATAACCCGCACCGGGATCCCCAATTCATGCGCGCGCCGGGCAATTTCGGGACAGGCTGCCTCAGCGATGAACGGATGCCCAGGGACCGCATAGGTGATACAGCCTTTCTCCTGCGCCAGTTGCAGCACGCGGTTCGTAATTTCTTCATAGACCTCATCAAAATGCTCGCTCGCTTCATATAACTCGTCAAACGAATGCACGGTTAATGTCTTTGGAAACCCTGCTACAGCGGGGTGCCGCCGTGTGCGAACAAAAACCTCATCAATGCTTGTGAGCCAGTCCCACGCCTGCCGGGTGAGTAAGTTGGGATCTCCAGGGCCCAGTCCTAACAAAACAATACCCGTATACGTTGTATTTTCCATACCCCTGCCTTCTTTCATTTTTGGATGCGCTGATCGACTTACCACAGAAAGCAAATCAGCCAACCATTCTGTAAACACATGCATTTTAATCCAGAAAAGGGCCGCCTGGAAAGAACAAACCGGACAGCCCTTTTGAGGACATTAAAGTGATCAATGGTGACTGCCTCCCGAATGCCGGTGCGATCACCATTGAAAAAGTTGATTGATTTCTGCCAAACGATCTAGCGCTTGGTGTAGGTCGGCGCCTTGCGGGCACGCTTGAGGCCGGGCTTTTTGCGTTCCTTCACACGCGGGTCGCGAGTGAGGAAGCCGCCCTTGCGCATTGCAGGTCCGTAGTCCGGAGACATTTTGACCAGCGCGCGGGCCATACCCAGCTGAACGGCGTCTGTCTGACCTGTCACGCCGCCACCGCGCACGACCACGGTAATATCCAGCGTAGAGCGGTCCTGTCCGGCAGCCTGAACGGGGGCCAGAACAGCATCCAGATCACCCAACCGGGTGAAATAGGCCTCGGCTTCCTTATCGTTGACAATGAAGCGGCCTGAACCACTCATCACGCGAACGCGGGCAGTCGATGCTTTGCGGCGGCCAACGCCTTCATAATATTGAACGGACATATACCTTACGCTCCTTCAACAGGTTGCGGGTTCTGAGCGCTGTGCGGGTGCTCATTACCAGCATAAATCTTTAATCGCTTAAGCAGCTTCCGCCCCATCCGATTATGAGGAAGCATACCCCATACAGCCGCGCGAATGACGCGGTCTGGGTACTTCTTCATCTGATCGCGAAGGCTGGTCGTCGTCAAACCACCCGGATAACCCGAGTGACGGTAGTACTTCTTCTCTTCAAGGCGCTTGGCTGGGATCTGAAGCCGCGAGGCATTGATCACAACCACGAAGTCGCCCATGCTCACACCGGGGGTGTAAGTCGGCTTATGTTTGCCGAGCAAATAAGCCGTAATCTGGGTCGCCAGCCGGCCAATTCCCTGGCCATTGGCATCCATAAGGACCCAATTCGACTCCGGTGTTCCTTTCAGGACGAAAGTTTTGTCCACTGCCATATCACTCACCTTACAAAAGGTATATCAACTATTCCTGTGTTACTCGCCCACGATCAACCGGCGCTCGATCACCATACCGGACTTCCTTCAAGATCAAGCCTTGAGGAGGGGCAAGACCGGGCGGCAGCTGCGCAGCCTTCTCAACCGCATCTTGAAATGCTTCGAGGCTCAGTCGCCGCTGCCCAACAAGCACCTGCAGAAAGACCATCCGGCGCACCATGTGATAGAGAAACGCATTTCCCGTCACTTGAAACAGCAGAACTGCTTCATCCTTGGGCTGCCAATCAGCCTGGAACACTGTGCGGATTGTGGAGCCTCCGGGCCGGGGCGGGGTTCCGAAGGCGGCAAAATCATGAGTTCCATGCAAAAGGCGAGCGGCCGCTTGCAGGCTCTCAACCTCACAGGGAGGCCACACGCGCCAGGTGTACCGGCCTTGCAGGGGATCGCGTTCGGGAGCGAACAGAACCTGATAATGATAACAACGAGACACCGCATCATACCGCGGATGAAAATCTGCGGGAGCAAGCTCCACTGACTTCACCGCCACATCTTCCGGGAGGTTCGCGTTCAGCGCTCGGCCGAGATCTTGAAGGCTGTGATGCCATTCCAGATCGAACGCAATAACCTGCCCGGCAGCGTGGACGCCGCTGTCTGTTCGTCCCGACGACAATATCGTCCTGCCCTGCCAGTTCAGTCGTCGCAGGGCGGCTTCCACCTCCAGTTGGACGGTGCGAACCTGTCCCTGTCGCTGGAAGCCGTAAAAGAGTGTGCCGTCGTAGGCTAAGATAACTTTGTAACGTTCCATTCCAATCCGGTATCTGCTCCGGAGTTGGTCATCCCAGCGGGGATGATCGCTTTCCGGAAGGAAAGCTAGCCTTCAACCAGTTCCAGCAAAACCATTTCAGCGGCATCGCCCTGGCGCGGACCCAGCTTCAGCATGCGGGTGTAACCACCGTTGCGAGTGGCAAAGCGCGGGCCGATGTCATCGAACAGCTTGCGGACCATGGCGGGGTTGGCAAGGCGAGCAGCTGCCAGGCGGCGAGCATTCACCTTGTCAATATCGGTACCTTCGGCGCTGCGGCGGGCCAGCGTAATCAGGCGCTCTGCGTCTCCGCGAATTGCCTGAGCCTTCGCACGAGTGGTCTTAATTCGCTCGTGCTCAAACAGCTGGTTGATGAGAGTACGCCGCAGTGCGATCCGCTGATCTCTATTACGTCCTAACTTATAACCTGCTACCTGGTGTCGCATATCTGCTTACTCCACAGTTTTTTCATCTTGCAAGAAACCCTTTTCCTGCATCTTCTGGCGCAGTTCCTCGAGGCTCTTCTCGCCGAAGTTGCGAATGGACATCACAGCCTCATCGCCCTTTTCGAGCAGTTCAAGCACATCACCGACGGTTGTAATACCCGTGCGTTTCAAGGAGTTAAACACGCGCACAGAAAGGTCAAGGTTTTCAATGGGGGTCTCGGCGGCTTCACTCGTCAACCGGCTGCCGGTCACTTCTTTTTCTGTGCCGATGACCAGGGTTTCTTCAGTAATACCCGCGATATAGCGCAGGTGATCAATTAATATTTTCGAAGCGGTGCTCATCGATCGCTCTGGGCTAATGGTACCGTCGGTCCAGATTTCCATGACCAGGCGGTCGTAGTTTGTGCTTTGCCCAACGCGAGCTGAGGACACCGTCCAATTTACCCGGCGAACCGGGCTGAAAATTGCATCCACCGGCAGCTCACCGATGGGTAAACGACCGCTGCGCTCGGGCGACGGCGAATAGCCGCGTCCCCGCTCAACAGTCATATCGATCTCCAGGCGGGTGCTCGGATCGTCTACTGTGAAAAGATACAGCTCTGGGTTGACAATCTCGACTTCCGCTGGTGTCTGGATATCTGCAGCCGTGACTACACCTTCACCACGGACATCCAGGTGTAAATGTGCAGTATCAACGTCATGCAGAATCAGGCGCAGTTGCTTCACCTGCAACATCACTTGGATGACGTCTTCGCGCACACCCGGGATGTCGCTGAACTCGTGTAACACATCCGTAATTCGGATAGATGTCACCGCTGCGCCTTCCAGAGATGAAAGCAGAATCCGCCGCAGCGCATTACCAAGAGTGATCCCATATCCCCGTTCAAGAGGGCTGATCACGAACTTACCGTAGTTGCGTGCTTCGGCTTCCCGTTCAACTTTCGGCGTTACCATGTTACTAAGAGCAGCCACGACTCACCCCTTCCAGGCGCCGCTTCCGATTTTCGGAAACCGCCTGATACGTTGGTGTTAGCGCGAGTAATACTCGACAATCAACTGTTCATTCAAATTGCCGTCGATCTCAGCCCTTTCAGGCAGGCGCAGAACACGCCCATAAAGACCCTTCACGTCCCGTTCCAACCATAACGGAGCGACACGCTTATCAGCAACGTCCACAACTTCTTTCCAATACGGCTTTTTGCGCGAATTCTCTTCCACTGTAACCACATCACCCGGGCGCAGCATCATCGAAGCGATGTCTGTCTTTACGCCATTGACCATAATGTGACCGTGATTAACCAGCTGGCGAGCCTGCGCGCGGTTTTCCGCAAAGCCCAGGCGGTAAACAACATTATCCAGACGAGTTTCGAGCGCTTGGAGCAAGTTCAAACCGGTCATGCCAGGGCGGCGAAGCGCAAGGTCAAAGAAGCGGCGGAACTGGCGCTCGTATATTCCATATACCCGGCGAGCCTTCTGCTTTGCGCGCAGCTGGCGAGCATAGTCCGACTCACGCTCTGCGCGGGCAGGGCGGGTGCGGCCGTGCTCACCGGGGGCAAAACCTCGTTTTTCAAATGCACACTTGGCGCTGTAGCAGCGCTCACCCTTCAAAAACAGTTTTTCGCCTTCTCGCCGGCATAATTTACATACCGGACCAATGTACTTTCCCATAGATTCCCTCTCTGCTTAGACGCGGCGTTTCTTGGGGGGCCGGCAGCCATTGTGCGGCACCGGAGTAATGTCAGAAATTGAGCGTACGCGAACGCCCATCGATTGGACGGCCCGGATTGCCGACTCGCGGCCGGGGCCAGGTCCCTTAACAATCAAATCTGCTTCCTGTAATCCCATCGACATGGCCGTCTTCACAGCCTGTTCAGCAGCCAGGCGGGCGGCAAAAGGCGTGCTCTTGCGAGAGCCCTTGTAACCGGCGGAACCCGAGCTGCCCCAGCAAACCACGTTCCCCTGCAGGTCTGTGATGGTCACGATGGTATTATTGAAGGAAGCGAATACATGGATCTGACCAGTGGTCAGAGTTCGCTTCGTTTTCTTAGTGGATGCGGCGCGACGCGTTGAGCGTACGTTTTGTGCCATAATTCCTCGCTGTAACCTCTCTAAACAATTCTTGCTGTTTCATAACCTTTACCGGGCAAGACCAGGCAGCCGCGGGGTGAGAAGGGATAAAACCCCACCTGGCCATGCCACAGGTTCAGGATTATTTCTTTGCACCACGGCGGCGGCCACGACCGGCAACCGTCTTCTTCGGACCCTTGCGGGTACGCGCGTTCGTGCGAGTCCGCTGACCATGCACAGGCAAGTTGCGGCGATGGCGCAGGCCCCGATAGCAGCCAATTTCCACCAGCCGCTTAATGTTCATCTGAACTTCGCGACGGAGATCACCCTCTACCTTATAAGAACGAGCAATAAACTCACGCAGCGTATTCAGCTCCGCTTCGCTCAGGTCTTTGACGCGGATATCGGGATTAACGTTCGTCGCCTCGAGAATCGTGCGCGCACGTGTTGGGCCAATCCCGTAGATATAGGTCAGGCCAATTTCAACCCGCTTGTTACGCGGAAGATCAACACCTTCAATTCTTGCCATAGTTCCTCTCTACCCCTGTCGCTGTTTGTGCTTCGGGTTTTCGCAGATCACATATAAAACGCCTGAGCGCCGGACGATTTTGCATTTGGCGCAGCGTCTCCGAATGGATGGAGATACTCTCATGACACTTCTCCTTGATTCCTAACACCATAATTGCGTTTCAAAAGCCAAAGCCTCGATTATACACGCATTTATTCTCTTTGTCCAGTACGCACTAGCGGCACAGTTAGCCGGGTCTCGCTTTCATCCAGCGCCGTCAGAATATAAGGACCATCTTCAGTAATTGCGACTGTATGCTCGAAATGAGCTGTCAGGCCACCATCCGCCGATACAACGGTCCACTCGTCTGGCATAACCCGTGTGCGGAAGGACCCGGCCAGGACCATCGGCTCAAGCGCAATGGTCATCCCCACCCGCAGCATCATACCGCGGCCGGGGGTGCCGTAGTTCGGCACCTGCGGTCCTTCGTGCATGCGCCGCCCGACGCCGTGACCCGTATATTCACGGGTCACTGAAAATCCGCGGCTTTCAACATAATTTTGAACTGCAGCAGATACGTCGCCAATCCGGTTCGATGCGACCATGTGCCGGATGCCCTCATAAAGAGCGCCCTCTGTGACCTCTAAGATGCGCTGCGCTTCTGGTGAAATCTGGCCTACCCCTGCTGAAAAAGCCGAGTCGGCTACATACCCTTCATATACCGTTCCGCAGTCAATGGAGACGATATCGCCCTCTTTCAGCTTGCGCTTGCCCGGAATGCCGTGAACCAATTCATCATTGACGCTCACATTCGTGCTGGCCGGGTAAGGATAGGGCCCTGGGTAATTCTTAAAGGGTGAGTAAACGCCGTACTTACGCAGCACTTCCTCAGCAGCAGCATTGAGATCAGCAGTCGTCACGCCGGGGCGGATGATTGCGCGCGCAGCGGCCAATGCCTCGGCATTGATTTTGCCGGCTATGCGCATAATCTCTATCTCTTGAGGAGTCTTGATCGTAATCTGCCGGTCCCAGGTCATTCTAGTTTTCCTTCTTGATCGCTTTCAAGATCGCTTGCGAGACTTCATCGATCGATTTCGTGCCATCGACCTCAACAAGCAAACCCTTCTGGCGATAATATTCGATCAGCGGCGTTGTTTGTTCCATATATACGCGAATGCGCCGCTCGACCGTTTCTGCTTGATCATCTTCTCTCTGGTAAAGCTGTGCCCCATCTTCATCACAAACGCCGGGGGTCTTGGGCGGGTTATACTTTTCATGATAAACCCGGCCGCAGGTCGGGCACGTCCAACGACCACCCAGGCGTGTGATTAACTCCTCAGCCGGAACTGAAATATACGGGACACTTTCAACCTTCTCGTTCATTGACGCCAGCATTTCAGACAGGGCATCTGCCTGCGCAGGCGTGCGCGGAAAGCCGTCTAACAAGGCTCCATCAGCGCAATCGGGGCGAGAGATCCGGTCGCGCACCATCGCGATCGTCACATCATCTGGAACCAGTTCACCGCGGTTCATATATCCCTGAGCCAGTTTGCCGAGTTCGGTCTGGTTTTTCAGGTTTTCGCGGAAGAGATCACCAGAAGAAATGTGCGCGAGGTTCATTTCACGTGAAATGACCTGTGCCTGCGTACCTTTTCCTGCCCCAGGAGGGCCTAATAGAACGATGTAGGTTGCCATAATTACCCTCGGATTAGATTCTCATCGTAACCATGCAGCTTAAGTTCTGTCTCAATGATGGTAAACGTGTCACGCACCACACCCACAACGATCAGCAAACCGGCGGCAGAGATCAGGAAGAGGCTGTTGCGAGCGCTCGCCGGGAAGATCGGGTTCAGGATGTAGGGCAGTACTGCCACGAAGCCCAGGAAAAATGCGCCGGGCAGTGTAATGCGCCGCTGCACTTTGGTCAGATATTTCTGAGTCTGAGCGCCGCGTACCACACCGGGGATCTGCGCGCCCTGGCGTTTCAGGTTATCGCCGTAATTTTGCTGGGCGAACAGCACATCGGTGTAGAAGAAAGTGAACAGTACCACCATCAAGAAGTAGAACAGCGCGTACAAGGCATTCTGGCCGCCAAATGTGTTCGAGATTCCCTGTGCAAGGTTTGCCACCCAGGCTGTTTCAGAAGCGAGGAAATAACTCGCCACAATCGCTGGGAATGTCAGGATTGCCTGGGCAAAAATGAGCGGGATCATGCCGGCCATATTGACCATCAGCGGCAGGTTACTGCGCACAGGCATCGACATCCGGTTGCCCACCCGCCGGCCTGGGAACAGCACCGGCACGTGACGGCGGCCCTGCTGCACGAACACAATCGCAAAGATGGTAAGGCCAAGAAGAACAAGGATCAGAATGAGCATCCACCAACCATTCTGGCGGTCGCTGAGCAGCCCAACCAGGTTGGCAGGAATGCGCGAAACGATGCCAGCAAAAATGATCAGCGAAAGACCCTGATTGGGGATCCCATACTCGCTAATTAACTGACCTAACCAAATGCCAAACATTGTGCCAGCCACCATGGTTACAAGCGTTGCAATGGTGGGGATAATGGTAGCGCCAGTAAACGCCTGGAAATTGAGAACATTTGCCCCGGCCAGCTGTGTGAAGATGTTAATCTGACCAATTGCCGAAAGAAGCGCCATTGGGATGGTCAAAACGATCGTCCATTTCTCCATCCATTTCTGACCCTGGCGAGGATCATCCTTCATGCGGGCTTCGAGCGCCGGGATAATCGGTACTAAAAGTTGCAGAATAATTTGGGCGGTAATGTAAGGGTACACACCCATCGCCAGGACAGAGAAGTTCGACATGGTACCGCCAGAGAGCAGGTCCAACAGGCCGATAAGGTTCGAAGCCGGGCTATCGGTCTGTGCCAGGGATCTGATCACATCACTGTTGATCCCTGGCACAGGAATGTTGGCCGCCAGGCGATAGAGGATCAGCAAACCGAGCGTGATGAGCAGCTTCCTTCGAATGTCCTCTGATTTCCACAAATGACGCCAAGCTGACCGCTTCATGTTTTGATCTCCTCAGATCGCTGGTTAGGCGATAATTTCGACGCTGCCGCCAGCAGCTTCGATCTTCTCACGCGCGCTTTTTGTCACCCGCTGAACGCGGACTTTCAAGGCAACGCTGATTTCACCGCGGCCAAGAACCGCCACAGGGTTCTTAGACTTATGCAGCATTTTTGCCTGAGCCAGGAACTCAGGGGTCACTTCAGTCCCCTCAGGGAGTGAAGCCAACTGTTCAACATTAATTTCGTTAAACTCAACCCGGTTCGGCGGCGTGAAGCCCTCACCGCGAATGAACGGGAGGCGGCGATAGAACGGCAGGTTACCACCCTGGCGATACAGCTTGCCGCCCTGGCCCGAGCGAGAGCCTTCACCCTTGGTACCGCGGCCAGCCGTCTTTCCCTGGCCCGCTGCAATACCCTGACCTTTGCGCTTCGGCGATTTCTTTGCACCCGGATTGGGCATTAAATCGTGAAGTTTCATTGCTATACTTCCTCAACTCGAACGAGATGGTTCACCTTAGCCAGCATACCGCGCACAGCCGGGGTATCCTCACGGACTACCGACTGGTTCAGGCGGCGCAGGCCAAGCGTGCGGATTGTCGCCTTATGGCGCTCCGAATAACCGATTGCGCTTTTAACGTAAGTGATGCGCAGTTTCTTTGGTTCGTTCGTCTCAGCCATAATTACTTCCTCCGCTCCCAGAAGGGCTGAACATCTTTAATGTCCTTACCACGTCGGGCAGCCTCTTCTTCTGGGCTCTTCAACTGGCCCAGGGCATCAAATGTCGCCTGGACAACGTTGAGCACGTTTGCACTTCCCAACGACTTGGTCAAGATGTCGTGAATACCAGCAGCCTCGAGGACTGCGCGCACGCCACCCGCCGCAATAACGCCCGTACCGCGAGATGCCGGTTTGAGCATCACTTTGGCGCCGGACAGGCGGCCGGTCACTTCGTGGGGAATGGTAGTGCCCGAAAGGGCAACCTTGTGCATATTTTTATGCGCACGCTCGGTCGCTTTGCGCATCGCATCCGGAACCGCATTCGCCTTGCCGATTCCCAGGCCGACCCGGCCATTGTTATCGCCAGCGACGACGGTTACGCGGAACCGAAAGCGGCGCCCGCCTTTCACGACCTTGGCTACACGAGCGATTTCAATCACTCGCTCGTCATACTGATTTTCAATACCTTGATAATCGGTCATTTCCGTCATAATTCAGGCCCTTTGTCCTTCTTTACTAAAATTTTAGTCCGGCCTGGCGAGCGCCGTCGGCCAAAGCCTTGACGCGACCAATATAGCGGAAACCACCCCGGTCGAAGACCACTTCGGTGATGCCCTTGCTCTTGGCGCGCTCAGCAACCAGCTGGCCAACTAAACGGGCCTGCTCTGTCTTGGTCAAACCTGCTACCTTCTCGCGAAGGGCGTGATCAATGCTAGAGGCGGCGGCAAGGGTATTACCAGCCTGGTCATCAATCACCTGAGCATAGATTTCCGCTTCACTTCGGAAAACATTCAGGCGGGGACGAACAGCGGTCCCTGCGATGTGCTTGCGCACGCGGCGATGCCGGCGAATTCGAGACTCAGCACGAGATAACTTAGCCATAATTCAACCTTACTATCTACCCTTACCAGATTTACCAGCTTTGCGACGAATCTTCTCATCAGCATAACGAATGCCTTTGCCGTGGTACGGCTCGGGCGGGCGGATGCTGCGAATATTTGCCGCTACCTGACCAACCTGTTCCTTGTCAAAACCCATCACCTTGATCTGGCGCGTACGACCCTCCACATCAAAGGTGATCCCGTCAGGCGGGGGAACTTCAACCGGATGCGAATAACCAACATAAAGCATCAGGTTTTTGCCGGATAATTCAGCGCGGTACCCCACACCTTCAATTTCCAATACTTTGGTGAAACCGGTGCTAACACCGGTCACCATATTGCTGATGACAGCCCGAGTGGTACCGTGCAGCGCGCGCACAGTCGGCGCTTCAGAATTGCGCTTCACGACAATGGTGCCATCTTCCATCTCAATGGTGACGCCCGGTGCGAAGGTGCGCTCAAGCATGCCCTTCGGGCCCTTTACACGCACATTCAGACCTTTAACGTCAACCTCAACACCGGATGGAACGGTGACTGGTAATCTACCTACACGAGACACTGTAAACCTCCTCCGTCATTCAGGCGCGCCCGTTAAGGCGCTGGCCGTTTTGACGCTCTATCCCAAGGTTACCAGACCTTGCAAAGAACCTCGCCACCCACGTTCAGCTGGCGGGCTCGCTGCCCAGTCATCACACCCTTTGGGGTAGAAAGGATGGCAATGCCCATGCCTGACAGAACCCAAGGGATCTCAGCTTTCCGGGTATAGACCCGGCGACCAGGGCGGCTGACCCGCTCCAGCCCGGTGATTACAGGGCGGCGCTGTCGACGCTCACCAACATACTTCAGGCGTACTCGCAGCGTCTTTTTGACCGGGTTATCTGCATCCAAAACCTCATAGCCTTCGATATACCCTTCCTCTTTGAGGATGCGGGCAATCTCAACCTTAATCTTCGAGGAAGGCATTGCAACAAGGTTGTGGCCGGCCGTAACGCTGTTGCGAACACGCGTCAACATATCAGCAATAGGATCACTCATGCTCATCGAACTTACCTCCAGACCGGCTACCAGGATGACTTCATCACGCCGGGGATTTTGCCCTTTAGTGCTAATTCGCGGAAGCAAATACGGCACAGGCCAAACCGGCGAAGATAACCACGGGGGCGCCCGCACCGGTCACAGCGATTGCGGACCTGGTTGGGGTACTTGCGCCGCATCTCACGATACATCATGCACTTTTTAGCCATATTAGTCCTTTCTGAATGGCATTCCGAGCATTTCCAGCAACACCGCTGCCTGCTCGTCGGTTTTTGCCGTTGTAACAATCGTGATCTCCATGCCACGGATCTTGTCGATTTTATCGTACTCGATCTCTGGGAAGATCAACTGTTCGCGCAGACCCAGTGTGTAGTTTCCACGACCGTCAAATGCGTCACGCGGAACGCCACGGAAATCGCGCACGCGAGGCAGTACGATATTCATCAGGCGATCCAGGAAGGACCACATACGTTCGCCGCGCAGCGTCACCTTCACACCAATGGGGCGGCCTTCGCGAAGTTTGAAGGCAGCAATGTTGGTGCGAGCCTTCGTCACCACCGGTTTCTGACCAGTAATCTGCGCCAGATCACTCACAGCGGCATCTAAAGCTTTTGGATTGTCCAGCGCTTCGCCCATGCCGATGTTGACTACAACCTTCTTAATTTGAGGCACCTGCATGACATTGCTCAAATTGAGCGAGTCTTTGAGTGCAGATACCATTTCGGTTTGATACCGTTCCTTCAACCTGTTCATCGATCAACTCCGGACGGCCTACTCATCAATGGATGCTTGGCATTTCTTGCATATCCGGCGAGCGACGCCGCCTTCACGCTGGATGCCTACACGGGTGGGCTTTCCGCACTTCGAGCAGACTAACATCACATTTGAAATGTGAATGGGCGCTTCGAAGCGAACGCGGCCAGGATTGATCGTTCGTCCCTGGGCCTGAACCTGGCGCTGGTGCTTTGTGCGAATGTTCGCACCCTGCACGACAACCCGATTCTCCTCAGGCAGCACACGAATAACCTCACCACGCTTGCCCTTATCCTCAGAGCGGCCGCTAATAATTTCTACAGTATCGCCTTTTCGAATCTTGACCTTCATGGCCTTGCTCCTCAGCACCAGCCCTAAATTACTTCAGGGGCCAGTGAAACAATTCTCATAAAACCTTTTTCACGCAGCTCGCGCGCAACCGGCCCAAAAATGCGTGTTCCACGGGGGTTCAGGTTGTTATCGAGGATAACAGCGGCATTGTCGTCAAAGCGAATGGAAGAACCATCCTCGCGGCGCCATTCTTTTGAGCAGCGCACAATTACTGCCTTGACAATATCGCTTTTCTTTACCGAACCCTGCGGCGCAGCTGACTTGACCGTACAAACGACAAGATCACCTACGCGACCGTAGCGCCGGGTGGAGCCGCCAATAACACGAATGACCAGCAGCTCGCGCGCGCCTGTGTTATCCGCAACTTTAAGGCGAGATTCCTTTTGAATCATAGCGGCTATTCTCCTTCGCCTTCTGTATCAGTTTCAGGGGTCGAAGGTTCCGCTTCTTCCGCCTCAGCCTCTTCAGCGGCAGGTTCTTCTGCCACGGCAGGCTCTGTTTCGGTCATGCCCAAAACAGGAATCTCGACAGCATCAACATCTTCGCCCTTTCGCCGCAGGATCGATTGGACGACCCACCGCTTATCTTTCGAAAGCGGGCGGCTTTCAACAATCAAGACCTGGTCACCGACCTTTGCGCCCAGCTCGTCATGCGCCTTCAAACGATTGGTTGCATGAACGACCTTCTTATAAAGGGGGTGCTTGTAGGTCGAAGTGATCTCGACAACAACCGTCTTGGTCATTTTATCGCTGGCCACTACACCAGTTAAACGACGTCGATTGTTCATTTCTCACCTTCTTCCGCCAATTCACGCTCGCGCAAAATGGTTTCGTAACGCGCGATTAACCGGCGTCCCTGTTTAAGACGGCTGGTATCCGTAAGCTGCCCTGTAACCATCTGGAACCGGAGGTTCATCTGTTCGTTACGAGCATCGGCCAGCTTAGCTTTCAATTCTTCTGTAGACAATAAGCGCATTTCTGACGTCTTCATGCCTGTTCTCCTGCAAGGTCTTCACGAGCAACGATCTTTGTCTTGATGGAGAACTTATATGCCGCCTGCTGAAGGGCCACTTTCGCAACGTCGCTCGGCAGGCCACCGACTTCGAACATAATGCGGCCCGGTTTGACGACGGCCACCCAGTACTCCACGTTACCTTTACCTTTACCCATACGAGTTTCCGGTGGCTTGCGGGTGTAGGGATGATCCGGGAAAATGCGGATCCAGATCTTTCCGCGGCGCTTCATTTCGCGCACGATGGTGCGGCGGGCAGCCTCGATCTGACGGGCAGAAACCCAACCGGCTTCTGTGGCCTGCAGCCCGAACTCTCCGAAGGAGATCTCGGCGCCGCGGAGAGCCTTACCGGCTCGGTCGCCGCGCTGCTGCTTGCGCCACTTTACACGTTTTGGCATCAACATAGTCGTTCCCTCTTTCTCAACTGGTTATCTCAACCAGAGCACTTTACTCGCTAACGTAAACGCCCTCGGTAGCCTCAGCCTTCTCTTCGGTCTCGGGCAGAACTTCACCTTTATAGACCCACACCTTGACGCCAATGCGGCCGTAAGTTGTGTATGCTTCAGCACGGGCAAAATCAATATTGGCGCGCAAAGTCTGCAGAGGGACACGGCCTTCACGCAGCCATACGCTGCGGGCCATTTCAGCGCCGCTCAGGCGCCCCTGAACCTCTACTTTAATTCCCTGGGCGCCCTGGCGCGTAGCCTGCTGCAGCGCGCGTTTCATGGCGCGGCGATAGCTTACGCGGCGCTCAATCTGTCCGGCCAGGTTCTCGGCCACCAGCAGAGCATCGGTGTCAGGATCTTTGATCTCTTTAATTTCAAGATCAATCTTCTTGCCGGTCAGGCCTTCCAGATGCTGCCGGATCCGCTTAACGCTTTCGCCTTTGCGGCCAATCAGAATACCGGGTTTGGCAGTGTGGACAATAACCTTCACTTTACCGGGAAACCGCTCAACTTCCACAAGGGAAACGCCTGCTTTATCGGCCTCTTTTCGAATCATCTCGCGGATTTGAAAATCCTGCTGCAGGTTGTCGCGGTAGTCTTTACCTTTTGCGAACCAGCGACCTTCCCAGTTTTTGTTCAGGTTCAAACGAAATCCAATCGGATGAACTTTACGACCCATGTTATCTCCTGCTTCTATCCTTCCAAAAAACTTACTCTCGCTCGCGCAGTACAACTGTGATGTGAGAACTGCGGCGAAGGATCGGCTTGAAGCGGCCCCGCGCACCAAACCGGCGCCATTTGCGGGTAGGACCCTCATCAGCCGTGATCCGGTAGATGTACAGGTCGTCTCGGCTCACCCCAAAATTCTCTTCAGCATTCGCCACAGCCGAAGCCAGCACTTTGCCCACATGGCGAGCAGCATTCTGGGGCATGAACTTCAGCATATTCATCGCCTCAACGGCTGGTTTCCCACGCACAAGATCCACTACGAGACGAGCTTTCTGCGCAGAAACGCCAAGGTAACGCAGTTTAGCGGTGATGTCATTCGCCATGGCTTACTTCCTCCCTCTTGCAGCAGAGGACCTTTCGGCCAGGTGACCGCGGAAAAGGCGGGTCGGGGCGAATTCTCCCAGGCGGTGGCCGACCATATTCTCGGTAATGTAAATCGGAACATGGCGGCGGCCATCATGCACCGCGATCGTGTGACCGACCATCTGAGGGAAGATAACGCTATCCCGGCTCCAGGTGCGAATCACCTTCTTTTCACCGCGGGTGTTCATGGCCTCAATTTTTTTCAAAAGCTTAGGCTCTACATAAGGCCCTTTTTTCAAAGAACGAGACATATTTTCGTACCTCTTTCCTGTGGTCTAACAGTTATTACCTGCTCAACCAACACCCCTTAGCGGGTAGAATGAGAGCGGCGGCGCACAATGTACCGATCCGTCTTCTTGTTGCGACGAGTCTTGTAGCCGCGAGTTGGCTGGCCCCAGGGGCTCTTCGGACCTGGCATACCTGCCGGTTGGCGGCCTTCACCACCACCATGCGGATGGTCGCGAGGGCTCATTGCTGTTCCGCGAACGGTCGGGCGGATGCCCATATGGCGTTTGCGGCCAGCTTTGCCTAACTTGACATTGCTGTGATCCAGATTCCCTACCTGACCAATGGTGGCATAGCAGCTCTGGCGAACCAGGCGCACCTCACCAGAGGGCAGGCGGATCTGTGCGTAGTCGCCTTCTTTCGCCAGCAACTGCGCGGCAGCCCCAGCGGAGCGGACCAACTGCCCACCCCTACCTTCTTGCAGCTCAATGTTGTGGATCATCGTACCTACCGGAATGTTCGCAATCGGCAGGCTGTTGCCCGGGCGAATATCTACCTGCGAGCCAGAAATAACTTTGTCACCAACCTTGAGACCAAGGGGAGCTACAATATAACGTTTTTCACCATCAGCGTACCACAACAGCGCCAGGCGAGCAGTGCGATTCGGATCATATTCGATCGCCGCAACTTTCGCAGGAATGTTGTGTTTGTCGCGTTTGAAATCAACCAGACGGATAAACTGCCGGTTTCCACCGCCCTGATGCCGGACGGTCACGCGACCGTACGTGTTGCGTCCAGAGTGCTTCTTACGCGGCACAATTAGCGAGCGCTCCGGCTTCGTTTTGGTGATCTCTTCAAATGTATGTCCGGTCATGCCGCGAAGACCAGGAGTAACCGGTTTGTAAACTTTAACGGCCATTATTCTACCCCTTCAAAGATCGGGATTCTATCTTCGGGTGCCAGGGTAACAATCGCTTTCTTATAAGCGGACCGCGTAATCACCCATTTCCGATTTCGCGCTCGTCGAGACCGCTTAGCCGGAACATTGATAATATTCACACGCAATACCGTCACATCAAATATTTGCTCAACTGCATCTTTCACCAGCGTCCGGTTCGCATTCAATGGAACCTCAAACACGTATTGGTGCAGCTTGCTAGACTGGTAACTCGACTTCTCGGTAACCAGAGGACGGCGGAGCACTTCATAAATCGAGCTCATCTCTCCTCCTATCCAAAGTTCTCGCTGAGCACATCCAAAGCGGCCATCGGGATGACGAGTTTGTCATACGAAAGCAGATCGCGGATGTTCAGGTAATTCGCCAGAAGAATCTTCGCGTCGGGGATGTTGTTGGTAGCGCGGATCACGCCTTCATAAGCTTCCTTATTCGAAATAAGGATCAGCGCGCTGTCATCACCAACCAACGTGTTCAGAGCCTTCGCCATCAACCGAGTCTTCGGTTCAGGGAGGGTCAGCTCATCCACTACGACCACACTCGCTTCAGACGCTTTCACAGTAAGAGCAGAGCGAAGCGCAGCGCGGCGCATCTTCCTCGGCATTGACAGTTCATACGACCGCGGATGGGGCGTATTGACTTTGCCGCCGCCGACCCAGACTGGAGAGCGGGTTGAACCCTGACGAGCACGGCCCGTTCCCTTCTGGCGCCACGGCTTGCGACCGCCACCCGAAACTTCGCCCCGGGTCTTGGTATCATGCGTCCCCAGGCGTTTATTTGCCATCTGGCGCACATAAGCCTGGTGCATCAAATCTACATAAACAGGGGCTTCAAAGAGCACCGGCGAAAGTTCTACCGTGTTCACTTTTTGCCCGTCCATGTTGAAAACATCGACTACCATAATCCGTCACTCCTAGGATTTCCGAGCTTCCTTGACCAGCACAACGCCACCGCGCGCGCCAGGAACGGAGCCATGAACACCAATAAGGTTGCGCTCTGGATCAACCAGAACAACCTTCAGGCTCTGCGCGGTAACCCGGTCATTGCCCATATGCCCCGGACCACGCGAACCCTTATAAACACGACCCGGTGTTGTACCCGCACCGCGGGAGCCCGGTGCGCGCTGCCGGTCAGACTGACCGTGAGTGGCCGGCCCGCCGCCAAAGTGATAGCGCTTTACACCGCCCTGGAAACCCTTGCCTTTACTGGTTCCAACAATATCAACCCGTTCACCAACACCAAAAACCGCAACAGTCACCTGGTCGCCTTCCTGCACATCCGGGTCTTTCACGCGGAACTCGCGCAGGTATTTGAGCGGAGGGAGATTGTTGCGTTTCAGATGCCCTAATTGGCCACCTGTCAGGCGCTTCGGCTTGGTCTCGCCAAAGCCCAACTGGACGGCGGAGTAACCGTCGCGTTCGGGCTTGCGAACCTGGGTGACGTAACATGGCCCAGCTTCGATGACGGTCACAGGAATCGCAGCACCGTTTTCATCGAAAATCTGGGTCATGCCGATTTTCTTACCGATCAGCCCTTTTACCATATTTCAATTTTCTCCTTCATAAGATATTGGCGGGACTGTCAGCCTGGGCTAAGCTGCATCATCCCCGACGCGCCACAGTCAGCAGCTTGCTGCAAACAGCAAGGGTTCTTTTCGGTTCGCATGACAAAGCTGCTCTTATGTCGCCTTTTTAATTGGCTGAAAGCCAAACCGTGCTATTTTACATGAATATTCATGATTTGAACAGGGTAACCAAGGGGCAATTGTGAAATTTATCCACAACTGCCCCTTTCTTTCGATTCCGCGGGCTAACCCCAAAACAGGTCGAAAGACTTAGATCTTTATCTCGATATCGACGCCAGCGGGCAGATTCAGCCGCATCAGCATATCGATGGTCTTGGAATCAGGATCAAGAACGTCGATCAGCCGGTTGTGGGTGCGAACTTCAAAGTGCTCGTGCGAATCTTTGTCGATGAAAGTCGAGCGGCGAACTGTGAAGCGTTCGAGCTTCGTTGGAAGCGGGACGGGGCCTACCACGCGCGCACCGCTTCGTTCAGCCGTCTCAACAATCCGCTTGGCAGACTGATCAAGAACGCGGTGATCATAAGCCTTCAGGCGTATTCGAATTCGTTGCTTAGCCATTTTTTCTCACATCTACTACTTGATAATCTTGGTGATGACGCCGGCACCGACGGTCAGACCGCCTTCGCGGATGGCGAACTTGGAGCCCTGTTCGAGCGCCACCGGGACGATCAGCTCGACTTCCAGGTTGACATTG
>Ga0134094_1001871_pt1 | contig 19152 bp, 22 predicted proteins | sample 5_1taG_FD_94458 | JGI IMG/M metagenome (GOLD analysis project Ga0134094, IMG submission 94458) | Switchgrass degrading microbial communities from high solid loading bioreactors in New Hampshire, USA - 5_19_20_110_A1 metaG | ecosystem: Engineered > Bioreactor > Semi-continuous > Anaerobic >... | reverse complement strand
TGATCAATGAAAAAAATAATTGATTTTACAGAGATATAAAATTTTATACAGCAAGACCGGCCGGCCGGTCTTGCTGTATAAAATTTTATATCTCTGTAAAATCAATTATTTTTTTCATTGATCAGATCGCCTATAGTAGTTGTCATTTCCTCACTGTGCTCGGAAGGAATGTCATCTTCATCAGTACCGGGTGAAGCAGTTTCATCCTTAACAGGATCTATTGGCTTTACTTCCTTGATTGAAAGGGTAATCTTCTTCAGTTCAGGATTAACCTCCAGGACTTTCATTTCAACCTTTTGACCTACAGAAAGAACTTCGTCGGGTTTGTTCAGTCTAACATTGGATATCTGGGAAATATGGACGAGACCTTCCACACCTTCTTCAAGCTCGACAAATACTCCGAAGGGTACAAGTCTCAGCACAGTGCCTGTAACCACATCACCAACATGGTATCTCTCTTCTATTTTGTACCAGGGATTGTCTTCGGCTTTCCTGTAACCGAGGGAAATTCTCCTGTTTTCCTTGTCAAAGTCAATAACCCGAACGGTAACAGTATCGCCCACTTTCAAAACTTCGGATGGATCACTGATTTTCTTCCATGACAGTTCAGACAAATGAATTAATCCGTCAACGCCGCCCAAATCGACAAAAGCTCCGAATTTTGTGAGGCTCTTGACTGTTCCCGTATATTCCTTGCCGACCTCAATATTGTTCCAGAATTCTTCTTCTTTTGCTGCCTTCTCCTTCTCTATCAGGGCACGGCAGGAACCTACAATACGTCTTCTGCCCGCCATTTCTGTCAGAAGAACCTTGACCTTTTTGCCTTTATAAGGTTCAAGATCTTTTACATACCTGTCGCTGATCTGGGATGCGGGAATGAAAACGCGCAATCCTTTGAAATCGGCTACAGCGCCGCCTTTGACAATTTCCTTGATTACAACGTCTACAGGTGTTTTATTTTTGAACGCTTCTTCAGCAATTTCGTATCCGCGGATTGAATCAACCTTCTTCTTGGACAACAAAACATTGCCTTCACCGTCATTGATCTTAACAACAAGGGCTTCAATCTCTTTACCGGTGATTAATTCCTTTTCGGGATCGAACTCCGGATCATCAAGGAATTCTTCCATCGGAATTATACCGTCGGCTTTATAGCCCAGGTCAACGAAAACATCGTTGACGTTGTAACCTATAATTCGCCCCTTTACTATGTCATTTGTCCTTAGCTCTGTAAAAGTTTCATCAAGAGCTTTGTTGAAGTCAATTTCGTTTGTTCCGTTTTCATGCGTGTTAATCATGTCCTGCATGTAAGAAATAACCTCCTTGATTACCGTTTCCGGCGTCGATGCTCCTGCGGTAATCCCTATCGTTTTATAGTTTTTATCCAAAGGAGGCAACTCATCTTTATTTTCAATAAGATAAGTTTCAGAACAGTTCTCCTTACAGATTTGATAGAGTTTCTGTGTGTTTGAGCTATTCCTTCCCCCTATTACGATCATGGCATCGACTTTCCGGGACAATTGTTCTGCCTCAGCCTGTCCTTCCACAGTTGCACTACATATTGTATCAAATTTTATAACAAATGCAAACTTTTTCTTAAGAAGCTCACAAATATTATCGTATTTTGCCCTTTTAAAAGTAGTCTGCGCAACAACGGCTATTTTTTCGTCACTGTATTCAAGGTTTTCAACCTCGCTTTCGTCCGAAATCACCAGAGCACTGTCATCACACCATCCATTTATTCCAAGCACTTCAGGATGTTTGGGATCTCCTGCGATAACAATTCTGTAGCCTTCCTCATATTTTTTATTCACTATCCGGTGGATACGTTTTACATAAGGACATGTTGCATCGATAATCCTTACTCCTCTTTGCTCAAGCTCATCATATACCTTTTTTCCAATACCATGGGCACGAATGATGACACAGTCATCCTTTTTCAGTTCGTCAAAAGACGACAATACCTTAATTCCCTTCTTTTCAAGCTCGTCTATTACCTGGCGGTTGTGGATAAGCTCTCCAAGGGTATAAAGATTGCCTTTTATATCCTCCATATTGAAACTGAAGGCTGTATCAACAGCCTTATCCACGCCAAAACAAAATCCTGCACTTTTTGCGAGTATTATTTCCATTGCTCATTCCCTTATTTCCATATTATCAATTCTATTGTCCGATAAGACCATAAATCCTGTTTAATATTATTTTGGTCTGTTCTCTGAGTTCCTGTTTGGATAAATCCACGTTGCTGCATTCAATAATAAAAGGCTTGCCGAAGACCACCCTGAGTTTGGAAAATAATTTTCCGTTCCATACCACTCCCACAGGCAGCACGGGCGCTTTGGATCGTATAGCAATCATTGCAGCTCCGGCCTTGCCTTTGCTCAGGTCTTTCCTGGGAGTTCTCGTGCCTTCGGGAAAAACCCCGACGACCTTGTTTTTCTTAAGGAGTCTGAAAACAGTTTTTACAGAGCCTACATCACCTGTGCCTCTTTTGACGGGGAAAGCGCCAAGACTCCTTATGATAAATGCCACAAAGGGATTCCTGAACAATTCTGCCTTGGCCATGAAATGTATTCTTCTTTTCATATAACAGGCAATCAATATCATGTCCCAGGCACTCGGATGATTTGCATACAACAGGAGCGGACCATCTTTTGGTATATTTTCTGTGCCTTCAACCTTAACCCTGTAAAACAACGAGAAATATATCCGGAAAAGAACTTTTCCAATACTATATAACATTGTCAAAACCCTTCATTTTAATAATTTTCAGTATTTCTTCAACTGTTTCCTCTATTGAAAGGTTGCTCGTGTCAAGCAATATTGCGTCCTCGGCTTTGCGCAGCGGCGAGACGCTTCTGTGACTGTCATTGTAATCCCGGGTTTCAATTTCTTTCACGAGCTCTTCGTATGTCCTGGTCAGCAGTCCCTTTTCCTTCAGTTCCTTATATCGCCTTTTTGCCCTTTCCTCCACAGAAGCCGTGAGGAAAATCTTAATCTGCGCATTTGGAAGGACATGTGTCCCGATGTCCCTTCCGTCCATTACCACGTTGTTGTCACATGCAATTTCCTGCTGCATTTTTACAAGTTTTTCACGAACTTCAGGAATGGCGGAGACATCCGATGCTCCCATTGAAACCTGTTCAGTGCGGATTTTTTCCGATACGTCCTCACCGTCTAACAATATTACCTGATTGCCGTTTTTGTATTCAATTTTTATATCCAAAGAGGGCAAAAGCCCGACAACTTTCTCCCTGTCTTTCGGATCAATGTTCATTCGTATGGCTTTGAGAGCAAGAGCCCGATACATTGCACCGGTATCCAGGTACATAAACCCCAACCGTTTTGAAAGCAATTTTGCCATAGTGCTCTTGCCCGCTCCTGATGGACCGTCGATGGCTATCTGAATTGACCTCATAAATATCCTCCCGATTTTTCATCCGTATCTTTCATTATATATTTCTAAACAACCCTGTGACCGGTTCCGATTGCAATTTCATTCAGATGCAATAGTCCTATGCCGAAGAAAACGGCAACGCTTATATGTTCCTTGTAACGTGCCACCCCTATTTTTCCTCCAACATTTAACCCGAAGGCTTTTGGCATGATCTGATTTAAAGCCTCTCTGGCCGCGCCTGCAACAGCGCCTTCTTCATTATGCGCCTCAGTGATCAATCCTTCCCTTTTGGAAGCCACTACTGCCCGTTCAACGATTTTCATAACCGAGTTCAGAAATTCTCCGCCATAGTCTACGGCGACAGTTTTGATGCCTTTCTGCAGGAATTTTTCCTTCAGTTCCTTTTCCTCTTCCCTGTCATTGGTAAGCGCAATCATAATAGCAGCCTTAACAACATCCTTGCTTCCGTAATAACTTTCTTCCCTGGTCATATTTTACCTCCGCGGGCTAAAGTAGGCACAGACCCATTTCTTTTGATTATATTTCAATTTTTTCTGCTTAACAAGATTTCCTTGATGACGCGGACATGTTTTACTAATATCCTGATAATCACAAAGTCATATGTATCAGCATGAGGCCGCCTGGCTTTCCTGCCTGAAACATGCATCTTAATCCTTTAGAGAAAAAATGCCGAAAACTTGGGTGTTGTACTTACTCCCTGGCGGCGAGCACCTTCAATATCCGGTTTATCCCCGGTTTTACCAGAATCGTGCTTTTTGAAAGATCAGTTTTTATCTGGCCTTCCAGTGAGTACAGATACACATAAAAAGGCCTGGCCCCCTGCCTCAGCATAACCTCCACAACATCCCCGTCACATACTTCTATGTCTGCCGGGAACTTATCCACCGTAACATGTTTTTTACCATTTATCAGGATATCAGCGCTGTTGGGCCAGTATTCGCCCAGGCTGCCCAAGGTTATGGTCCCCTTATATATCAATGTCTCATAAGGTTTCAGCAACCTTCCGTTTAATTCGTCATTGGTGAGCCTTGAACGGTAAGGAGTGGCCAGAAGGACCTGTACGACAATCAGAGTAGTTACAAGCATACATGAAAGCACTTTTAAAAGGTTGCCCACTCTCTTCACCCCGTTTAAACTTTCTTATAAATACACATAAGAAGTTTTCCCTCATAAATCAAAATAATACTGCCAGTTCAGGCAGGGATCAGGCATTCGTACCTGCCGTGAATCCCGTTGAGAATGCAATTGTCAGATTAAAGCCCCCTGTGTATCCGTCCACATCAATTATCTCACCGGCAAAAAAGAGACCTTTGACTATTTTGGATTCCATTGTGGAAGGATTTATTTCCTTTGTTGATACTCCTCCTGCCGTTACAACCGCTTCGCTTATCGGGCGGGGTTTTGAGACTGTCAGTCTTAGCCCTTTTAAAAGCGAGACAAGCTTTAACCGTTCACTCCTGGTTATCTGGTTTACAGGCTTTTCCCTGTCAATGCCCGAAAGTTTTGCTATCACGTTTATAAGGCTTTTGGGAAGCAAATCGTTAAGCGAGTTTGAAAACTGTTTTCTTGAATATCTGGCGAAATCAGTTTGAATGAGAAGATCAAGCCTCTCTTCAGCCAGGCCTGGTATTAAATCGATATTCAAGACTGAACCTCTGTATCCGCAGTCAAGTATATGACGGCTTGCACTTAAAATCAGCGGTCCGGACACACCGAAATGGGTAAAAATCATATCCCCCTGTTCATCGAAAACTTTCGCCCCTTTATTGTCATATACCGTAAGCCTGACTTCTTTAAGTGTAAGGCCCTGGACATCCCGTACCCATTTTTCACATGTCTCCAGGGGAATCAGGGAAGGTTTTGGCTCAACAATGGTATGCCCAAGTTTTCCCGCTATTTTATACCCATCTCCTGTCGAGCCTGTAGCAGGATAAGAGAGGCCGCCGGTAGAAAGAATAACTGAATCGAGTTCATATATATCTCCGTTTTCAAGCTTTACACCTGTTACTCTCCCATTTTCGCACAAAATATCCCTAACCGCTGAATTATACAATAGCCTTGCTCCATTGAGCTGAGCATAATTCAACAGCGCTTTCAGAATATCGTTTGAACGGTCGGATGTAGGGAAAACTCTTCCTCCCGGTTCTGTTTTGAGCGGAACATTGTTTTTTTTGAAAAATTCCATTACGTCGTGATTATTGAAATTTCTGAAGGAGGAATAGAGGAATCTGCCATTACCGGGAATGTGTGATATGAGTTCTTCCATTGTACAGGTATTGGTTATGTTGCAGCGCCCTTTTCCTGCAATAAGTATTTTTTTGCCGGCCCTGTCGTTTTTTTCAAAGACAATTACATCTTTCCCCAGGGAAGCGGCCCATCCTGCAGCCATAAGGCCTGCAGCCCCTGCGCCAACAATTCCTATCCTGCCCGCCATTGGATGCTGTACCTCCGTTTTGTCAGGGTTCAGTCATTTTTCAGGTCGGAATACGGTTCACCCTTGTCGTAAACCTGGTACTCATCCCATATTTTCTCGAGGCGGGAAAGAGTTTTATACAAGGTATCCTTTCTTTTCAGCCCTATGGCAACTATAAGGGCATTTATTATTGAAAGCGGCGCCACAAGAGAATCAACAAAGGATGCCATGTCACTTCTCGCAAAAAGACTGTAGTCAGCGCATTTGGCCACCGGTGAATTCTGGTTGTCTGTTATGGCAATTACAGTTGCTCCCTGGCTTTTGGCAAATTCCATTGCCTTGGATGTGCGTTTTGAATATCGTGGAAAACTAATTCCAATCACAACGTCGCCTTCCCGGGCATTGACAATTTGCTCAAACATTTCGCTTACGCTTGTCGTATGGACAAGTCTGACATTTTCAAAAATAAGATTGAAATAAAATCCCAAAAAACTTGCAAGCGGGGCTGAACTTCTGACGCCCAGAATATATATCCTGTGCGCGTTTAAGATTTCTTCAACAATCTTGTTGAAATTGTCCGGGTCTGCTTCTTCCATTGTCAGGCGGATTTTGTTCATATCGGCCTGCAACACGCTTTTCAGAACGCTCTCCGAATCTATTTGCTTTGAGGATACTTCAAGCCTCTGAACCGTTGTCAGCCGGCTTTTTATGACCTCTCTCAATTCTTTCTGAAATGCGGGATAACCATCATATCCCATTTCGGCTGCAAACCTGACAACCGTCGATTCACTGACTCCTGTTTCTTCGCCCAGCTTTGCTGCGGTCATAAATGCTGCCCTGTCATAGTGTTCGAATATATAATCAGCTATAAGCTTCTGTCCTTTGCTGAAAGAAGAATATTTATCCTCCATTTTTTTTAAGATATCTTCCATGAAAAGCACCTCAAAAAGTTAGTTATATATCTTAGGATATATTTTTGCAGGATAAAAATCAAGGTCTTGCATTTTTCCGGGAAACAAATTCATTTCTGTTCTGTGGATTATGTCCTTATTATGTAGCAATCATTTTAAATGCTGCATATATTATTCTATGGCAAGTATCCTTGTGAGGTATGAGATGACATTAGTTTACCGGGAACTGATTACAAGAATACTATCCCAGTATATTCTGGCCGGTTTTATCACAGGTCCCCAGTCATTTCCGCAGCCATTGTCACCTCAGGAAGAAAAGAAATATGTTGAATTATGCAGAAACGGAGATGAAGATGCGAGAAATATTCTGATAGAACATAATCTGAGGCTCGTAGCCCATGTTGCCAGAAAGTATACCTCCAATGCGACAGATTCCGATGACCTTATATCCATAGGCACAATTGGGCTTATTAAAGCAGTTTCGAGCTATGACCCCGAAAAGGGCATACGTCTGGCTACCTATGCTGCCCGTTGCATAGAAAATGAAATCCTGATGCATTTAAGGGCGTCAAAAAAGCTTCAGAATGAAATATCTCTCAATGAGCCCCTGGGTACTGATAAAGAGGGAAATGAAATAGCTTTGATTGATATCCTCGGCAGTGAAGATGAAGAAGTGGATGAAAAAGTGGATCTGAAGCAGAAGATCAAAAAGCTGTATAACCTGATAAAATCAGCTTTGGAGGGGCGTGAACAGACAATTATCAAACTGAGATACGGTCTTAACGGAAGAAGCGGGAAAACCCAGAGGGAGGTTGCTGAAAAACTTGGAATTTCCCGCTCATACGTCTCAAGGATTGAGAAAAAGGCTCTTACTAAACTTTATGACGGACTGAAATAAGTCTATTTCTCAATTCCTGTCCTATTGCCGGATTTCCTTTCCTCATTCTGACCGTTGATGTCGGTTGAAAGGACAACTTTGCTGCTGGTATGATGAAAATTCGTTTCTAACCAGTTTTTGAAACTGTCTGCCTTTGTAAGGCCAACAACCACATACCTGATTACAACTACTATTATGGGCCCGGCAAACAAACCCAGAACTCCGAAAATCTGCAGACCTATATACATTCCAAACAGGGTCAGCAATGGGTGTACACCAATCTGCTGACCTACGATTTTGGGCTCAATGAGCTGTCTGACAAACAAAATTATGACATACAGCAGAAGCAGTGAAAGGCCCAGTTTTGTCTGGCCCAGTATAATATTCACTATTCCCCATGGAATTAACACTGTACCGGCGCCCAACACCGGAAGTATATCGACAACCGCTATTGTAAGCGCTATCAGAAGCGGGTTTTCAATGCCTATCACAAGAAGGCCTACCAATAACTCAGAAAAAGTAATAATCATGAGAATCAGCTGGGCCCTTATCCACCCGAACAGGGCCGTAAAAATATTCCTGCTTATGGTTCTTGTTTTTTTCAGCCAGTTTGAAGGAATCTGGACATCCAGAAACCTCAGGATTTCATTCTTGTCACTGGACATAAAGTATGTCGCAAGGATGGTCACCAGGATGAAAATTATAACCTGGGGCAGGTTTAATGCGAATTTGATAGACATCTGGGCGATATCAACTACCCTGTTCAGCAAATCCTGTAGCTGAATGGCCAGGTTTCTGGCTGCCTGCTGCAATATCTCAGTAATTTCAGGAGGAAGCTGGATGAATATGATATTTATTTCACTGATCAGGCTGTTGAAAAAGCTCGTTATCCCGTCAACATTTATATTTATGCTGTTGTAAACATTTTCAACTTCCTTTACCAGACGGTATACCAGGAAACCCACGATTGAAAAAAATGTTCCCAAAACAACAAGTATTGAAAAGACCGTTCCTATTTTTCTCGGAATACGGAGTTTCCTTTCTATAAATTTAACAATAGGTTCTATTAAAGACGCAAAGAAATATGCCAGAAGAAAAGGCACTATGAATTTAATGATCCTGAAAAACAGAAAAACAACAAGTATTATCAGCAAGATTTTAAGGATGAGGAATAAGGTTCTTTTAATGGTATCCTGCATACTTCCTCCCGTTTCCTCCGGACTGAACAAAATCAGGTCCGACTCCGTACAGTTTATTCTATTTCGTGCTCTTTGATATAATTCAGCAAAAAGGTTCAAAAGCCCGTCTAATATATGTTAATTTTCCATCAATCCTTGTGCTTTCCATAAGCGATATACCTGAAGCTCTGAACTGATGGTCCAGCCTGATACTTGATAAAAAATCCAGTGTATCTTCAGAATATCCGGCTTCCCTGACAAGGGTAATATGCGGCGAATATTCCCGTTTTTCAATATTGGGCAGAATATTTTCCAGTTCGGTCTGAAGCTCGTTATAAACCTTCAACAGATTTTCGCTGTAATCCAGCCCTGACCATATTATCATTTTTCTGCCTCTATTAAATATACCAAGCCCGTTAAGTTTTAAAACAAAGGATTTGTTGGAATGGGCCACTTTTTTTATTATCCTGGACACTTCGCAGAAAACCTGCATGTTAATTTCCCCCAGGAACTTGAGCGTAAGGTGCAGATTTTCTGGGTGACTGTAGTTTCCGCCTATTGCCTGTTTTTTGAGTTTCGACTGGATATCGCTCAAAATATTTTTAGTTGCATTGTCCAGTTCAACGGCTATAAAACTTCTCATAACAGATTATCCCCGTTTCCATGAAATAAAAGCCCGGCACCGGAATATTTCCGCCAGGCTTTTATTTTAAATCATTATTCATATATATTCAATTATTCAATTGAATTGCAGTTAAACTATTCATGTTCCTCATTCTGATAAGCTCCGCAGCCGCCGCAGCAGCCATTGCAGCCTTCATATCTCGTATCCTCAACAAGGCCGTTTCTTCGTCTGTAATCTTCCAGGGCAGCCGCTATGGCTTCCTGGGCAAGTACCGAGCAGTGTATTTTAACCGGAGGAAGACCCCCGAGGGCCTCGAGTACATCCTTATTGGTAATCTGTTCAGCTTCTTTTATGGTTTTTCCCTTTATCATTTCAGTGGCCATGCTGCTTGAAGCAACTGCCGCCCCGCAGCCGAAAGTTTTGAATTTTGCATCAACTATAACGCCGTCTTCAATCTTGAGATACATTTTCATGATATCTCCGCATTTGGCGTTTCCAACCTGTCCAACACCATCGGCATCCTCTATTTCACCGACATTCCTGGGATTCATAAAATGGTCCATAACTTTTTCACTATACATCATTTTCCACACTCTCCCTTAATAAAATCTTCATACAGAGGGGACATTCTTCGAAGTTTGTCAACTATTTCAGCAAGGCAGTCAACCAGATAGTCTACCTCCTCTTCAGTATTCGCTTCTCCGAAAGTCAATCTTATGGAACCATGAGCAAGTTCATGGGGTAAACCGATTGCCAGAAGAATATGCGAAGGATCCAATGAACCTGAAGTACAGGCAGAACCGCTTGAAGCCTTAATTCCCTTCATGTCCAGCATCAGGAGTATGGATTCGCCTTCCACAAAACTGAAGGAAACATTTAAGTTTCCAGGCAGGCGCTTCTCCCTGTGTCCATTTAGACGGACATGGGGAATTTTATCGAAAATGCCTTTAAGTGCACGCTCCCTCAGTTTGTACAGTTTCTCATAATGAACGTCAAGATTTTGGGTGGCCAGCTCCAAGGCTTTGGCCAGTCCGACTATGCCGGGAACATTCTCAGTCCCGGCACGGCGGTTTCTTTCCTGGTGCCCGCCATGAATAAGGTTTTCGATTTTGACTCCCTTCCGGATATACAGCACACCCGTTCCTTTGGGGCCATAAAACTTATGCCCTGAAATCGACAACAGATCCACGCCCAAATCTTTAACATCTATTGGTATATTTCCGGCAGCCTGTACAGCGTCCGTGTGGAAAATAATCCCATGCTTCTTGCAGATCTGCGCTATTTCCTTGATGGGCTGGATAGTACCGATCTCATTATTGGCCATCATGATGGTAACAAGTATGGTATCAGGACGAATTGCCTTTTCAACGTCTTCAGGATTTACTATGCCGTCTTTGTCAACAGGTACATATGTTATTTCATATCCCTGTTTCTGCAAAAACTCACAGGGAGCCAGAACTGCGGGATGTTCAATGGTTGAGGTTATAATATGTTTGCCTTTGCTGCTGTGCGCCAGCGCTGTCCCTTTTATTGCCCAGTTGTCGGCTTCGGTTCCCGAACCGGTAAAATATATTTCAGTCGGCATGGCGCCGATACATCTTGCAACAGTCTCTCTGGCATCTTCAATGGCTTTCCTGTTGGATCTGCCTATTGAATATACCGATGAGGCATTTCCGTATTCCTGGGTGAAATACGGGAGCATGGCTTCCAGGACTTCAGGTTTGACATAGGTTGTAGCTGCATGGTCAAAATATATAACCTGATTCTGCATTTGTACCTTCCTCTCCATTGTTTCTATCCAGATATTCTAACACTGCAAATCATTTGATAATGTGATTTTAAGCACAAATCCAAAAAAACTCATATTTATTCTTTATATATTTTTCATCAATGTCAAAAATATTTGCAAAGTTTTATACTTCAGTATTAAGTTATTTAAAAAAGCGCAAAAAAAAATTAAAATTTACAGCAACATGGAATATTGGGTTAAAAACACCCTAAATAAAATTAGCACTGCCGGAATAATAAGTCAACGATTAGTTGCAATTCGTTTTTTGTATGCCTGGGGAGATAAACCTACCGTTCCTTTAAAAATCTTCGAGAAATTCGAATAATCATTAAAACCGCTCATAAGGCATGCCTGGGTACAGCTATATCCTTTCGATATCAGGGTTTGTGCCCTTGAAATCCTTTTATATATGATATACTCATGCAAATTGCTTCCCGTATGTTTTTTAAACAGTCTGCTCAAATATGAGCCGTTAATGTAGAACTCCTTTTCTATCCTGTTAAGCGACAAATCTCCTTCAAGATTGTTTTCTATAAAATCAAGAATGGGCTGCAGCCTTTTTGGCATATTCACTGTTTCTTCAACCGCATCGTCATGGTTAAAGGCTCTGTTGATAAAAACCAGTAATTCAATAAAAGCTGTGAGTTTAAGCAGCTTAGCTTCATCTGAAGGTTCGCCGTTCAATATTTCTATCCTTTTGAAGATATCCAGTATTTCTTTTTTCTGCTTTTCTGAGAGATTAATCTTGTTCTTTTCTCCGGCGGGACGGTTTGTAAAACAGTTTAATAGATCATAGTTTTCGGTGTTGAAAATCCTGGGTATTGAGGGATCAAAATGAATAACAATCCTTTCATACGGGCTGTTATCCAGAAAAGACGGCTTATGGATCTCATTGTTTCTGATCACAAGAAGATCCCCGTATTTCAAAGGATACATTTTTTTCTCAATGAAGTAATTCACTGAACCTGATATGAAAAAATATATCTCAAAGCGGCTGTGCAGGTGAAAGTCGCTGATGTCAGGATGATTTACAGTACAGGAATGTCTGTAGTCAACTATAAAACCCGGTTTTTTATAATAAGCATCCAGCATGGTAACCTCTCCGTTAACGTTGTAGTAAAAATAAACCATATTTTCATCAGAAAAAGCTAAGTATATGAAATTATTATACTATATAATTCAGTTAAAGTATATGAATATGGAGGCTGGTAATCTTGAAGTTCGGTGTTTTTTCTGTCAGTATGCCGGAATACGATATTGAAGAGACAGTAAAACTGCTAAGTAAATTAGGATATGACGGGGTTGAATGGAGAGTCGCAGCTCCTCCGCCGCTGGAAAAGCCTGAATACTATTCTTATGAGAACAGGTACTGGACTTATAACAAGAGCACGTTAGATATCGGCAATATCGGAGAAGAAGCAAAAAAAGCAAAAGAATTGTGTGATTTGCACGGATTGGAAATCTATTCACTGACCACTTACCTGAAACCCCATGAAACAGAGGCAATTGAAAAAGTCCTTAAGGCGGCATCCGGTATAAATTGCAGAAATGTCAGGGTTTTCCCGCCCCAATATGATGAAACTGTAAACTACCGTTCTATTTTTGACAGGACCGTTGCTGAACTGAAACAGCTCGAAACGCTCGCAATCAAATATGGTGTCAGAATAAACCTCGAAATACATATGGGAAACATTATCCCAAGCGCAAGCGCCGCATACAGGCTGGTATCAGGCTTAGATCCTAAAGCCATAGGCATTATATTCGATCCTGGAAACATGGTCCACGAAGGATTTGAAAACTACAAATTAGGTTTTGAATTACTTGGCGAATATCTCTCCTATGTCCATGTCAAAAATGCTGTATGGAAAACTGTTGAAGCCCTTGAGAACGGACAGGTTGTCTGGAAACCTGAGTGGTCGCCGCTGAAGAAAGGGTTTGCCAATATTCCGAAATTAATTTCAACTCTCAAAGAAACAGGCTACCAGGGGTATGTTTCAGTGGAAGATTTTTCAAATGAAGAAGATACCGAAACAAAACTAAAAAATAATCTGAAATTCCTTAAAAGTGTGCATTAAGCAGAAAATATCCCCGGTGTTATTATAAATACAGAATTGCATATAAGGGTGGGTAAATGATGAGCAATCCTGCAGCGCCGCTTATAGAAATGAAAAAAGAAAAAGATTTCCTGATCTGCATTGATTCCGACGGATGCGCATTCGATGCAATGGAGATAAAGCATTGCACTTCAAAAAGCTGTTGAACGAACAGATGATCCCGTGCTTAAACAAATATTAGCTTTTTCGGAAGGTGTCAACAAATCTGTGGCAGAGATAGTCCGCGGAGTCTCACCTTTTCCCTTCGTGCGGGAAAGTCTGGAAAAAGCAAGCAAACACGCCGATATGATTGTTGTCTCGGCAACTCCGGGAGAAGCGCTTGTCCGGGAATGGAACGAACACGGCCTTGCGAAATATATGAAAGTTATAGCTTCCCAGGAAATGGAAACAAAAACTCAACATATAGCGTATGCCAAAAAAGAACGCTACGACAACTACAAGGTCCTTAAAATCGGCGATGCCCTTGGAGATCTTAAAGCCGCAAAAGATAATGGCGTTCTTTTCTATCCAATAATACCGGGACATTAAAAGGGATCATGGAAAAGGTTCTACGAAGAAGCTCTGGATATGTTCCTGAGCGGCAAATACCAGGGTGAATACGAAAATATGCTGATTGAAGAATTCAAATCATATCTTCCGTCAATTCCACCATGGAAGATATAATTTTCAAGCTTTGCATTAAAGATAAAAAGGTCCTGAAACTAATCAGCTTCAGGATCATTTTTATTATTTTTCATATTATTATTTTCCTTCAGCAGGTCCCTTATCTCTTCAAGCAGCATGACTTCCTCGGATTTTTCTTTCTTTTCCTCTTTCTCTTCCTCAATTTCCTCTTTTCGTTTCAGCTTACCAAGCAGGCGCACGAAAATAAAAATGCTAAGGGATATGATGAGGAAATCAATGATATTGTTCAGAAATGCCCCGTATTTTAATATAATGTCCTCCCCATCTGAATTTTTCATCAGATGAATTCCGGCATCGGCAATATTTATCCTTCCGATAATAACGCTCAATACCGGCATTATTATGTCATTTACCAGCGATGTGACAATTTTGCCGAAAGCTCCTCCTATGATGACACCAATGGCAAGATCAAGCATATTGCCTTTTACAGCGAATTTCTTGAAATCTTCTATAAATTTTCTCATCCATGCCCCTCCCTTTTTTATTATTGTATATTTTTCAGGGAGTCCAGCCCTATTATTGGCCAGGCTGAAACTGGTTATAATCTTAAAGTATGAACAGGTTTACTGCTTTTCATATTCCCTCATATGGCCGGAAAAAAACAGGTAAAATATTGAAATGAATTATTAATAAAAATTACAATCCGTTAAACAGGATGTAAACGTTTTGTGAATTTAATTGACTTAATCAACGACTTGTGCAAGAATATCTAAGTCATAAAAACAGAAAATCTCAGAATAAGGTGGACAAAATGGCGAGGAAAAAAAAGAAAAAAAGAGGAAGATGGCTTGTTGTATTTCTGATTTTAATGACAGTTCTTATCATTGTGGGAATGAAATATTTGTACGGAAACACTATAAATGAAAATGAGGCAATTAAATTCATCGGCCGGATTATCAGTTCGGAAGACGCCGGGGAAACCATACGCAAACGGAGGATAAATACCAGCAAACCATTTAATATTACAAACGGTCAGAAATATTATAAAAGCCTTGTTGATAAAAACAATATAAATCTTCTGCTGATAGGGCCTGATGAACGCAGCTCTAATTACGATACGATGCTGATTGCAAGTATAGATGACCAGAACAATATTGTGAAATTCATCAACCTTCCCAGGGATATTTATATAGATTACAGCGATGAGATGAAAAACGCGCTCAAAAAAGTCTGGCCATCATACAAATCATCAAAGGGAATTTACAAAATAAACGCAGCACATATATTGGGAAAACGAATTGATTACAAAAACGGGGAAGGAAGGTTCAAAAATCCTGAATTTGACTTTACCTGTGACCTTCTGGAGGAAGTTTTCGATATTTATATCGATGATTTTGTTTATCTGAAGCCCTCAAGCTTAAGACGGGTAGTGGATTACTTCGGAGGAGTTGAGATTGACGTTCCGTATCTGATGAAATACAGTGATCCCACCCAGGATTTATACATCAACATACCGAAAGGACGTCAGGTGCTTGACGGTGAAAAAGCGGAAGGATTTGTGCGTTACAGACAAGGTGTTGATGAAAAGGGCAAACCCAAAAGCATAGGAGACCTGGAGCGCAAAAAGAATCAGATTACATTTATAAAAGCCTTTATAGATCAGCACTTTAATTTAAAGAACATAGGAAAAATTATTACCATATTCAATGATCTGAATTCATACATCACCACCAGTGTTGACAGCGGAGATAAGGCCGGGGAATATGGCAAGCTTGCAAAAAAACTTTATGACAATAAATTTACACAGGTCAGTGAAGAAATAGAATGCTCAAATATCAAAATTGACGGTATATACTACCTGAAACTTAAAACAGCAGAATGATTTCTGCTGTTTTATTATTTATCTCTTAAAATTATATTATAATTCTTATTGTTATCACCCAATTTTAGATGTATAATTAATGCGGTTTTCGACAATTTAATACAAAATGCAGGGAGGATTTCTTCAAAATGGTAAGTATGATTAAAGATCTGATCTCGGCATTGATGAACGGCGATTCTGCTGCAGCGTCTGCTATAGGGATTGATTTCCTTCAGATGATTATAATGTTCATCATTGGCGGTGTACTTATTTATCTGGCAATCAAAAAGGATTATGAGCCGGCTTTGCTTTTGCCTATTGGATTTGGTGCAATTATCTGCAACATACCGTTCACAAGTATTGTTGCACATCCTGAAACAGGAGAAACCGGTGTTTTCGGTTTCCTTTACAATACAACAATTGCAAATGAGTTATTCCCGGTTCTTATTTTTATTGCAGTAGGTGCGATGATTGATTTCACACCACTGTTCCAGACCCCGTCAATGTTATTCTTTGGAGCTGCCGCACAGTTTGGAATTTTCGCCACCATGCTTGTAGCAATTCTTCTCGGTTTCAGTCTTCCTGAAGCAGGAGCGATTGGCGTCATAGGCGCCGCTGACGGTCCTACAACCATATATGTTGCGAACGCATTTAAATTAAGGGACCTTATGGGACCGCTTACGGTAGCAGCCTATTCGTACATGTCACTGGTACCCATCATTCAGCCGCCTGTCATTAAAGCGCTGACAACCAAAGAGGAAAGAAAGATCAGGATGCAGTTCAAGCAGAGAAATGTCAGCAAACTGACCAAAATACTGTTCCCAATACTTGTAACAGTTATTGCCGGTCTTATTGCTCCTGAAAGTGTTGCCTTGGTTGGAGCTCTTATGTTCGGCAATCTGATCCGTGAATGCGGAGTTCTTGACAGGCTATCAGAAACCGCATCAAACATACTGTCCAATCTTGTAACACTGCTTCTGGGTATTACCATAGGAACAACCATGCAGGCAGATGCATTCCTTAACTGGAATACACTTCTGATAATGCTGATGGGGCTTGTGGCCTTTGTATTTGATACTGCAGGCGGAGTTCTCTTTGCCAAATTCCTCAATCTTTTCAGAAAAGAGAAAATCAATCCGATGGTCGGCGCTGCCGGTATTTCTGCCTTCCCCATGTCTGCCCGTGTGATTCAGAAACTGGCAAAGGAAGAAGATCCTATGAACTTTGTGCTTATGCAGTCAGTGGCAGCCAATGTTTCCGGCCAGTTGGGCTCGGTTGTGGCAGGAAGTATGATTTTGGTGCTTGTTGGCCGTTTAATAGGTTTATAAAAGGAGGACATGATTATGAAGTGGAGTTGGGAAGCTATCAAACCGGTTTTGTTACAAGGTCTTGAAGTTACTTTTTATGGCCTTCTCGGCGTATTTGCCGTTCTTGTTCTTTTCTATATAGTTGTATCATTACTTGGCAGGATACCTGAAAAGAATCAGGAAAATGAAGAGTAATTTATCAATAATTGCTGATGCAGATAAAAAACCGGAGAGTAAACTATATCTCCGGTTTTTATTATTGGCTTTTGCTTCTGTCTTTTTGTTCTGGTTAGGGTAATTTAATTCCTTTCGGCCATTGCCGGAAGCTTTAATCCCTTTATTCCGAGCAGTTTTTTGCACAGGACGGACGCAATGTAGCTGGACAGAATATCTCCGCCGATACAAAGGACAAATCCATAATAGACTGCATTCCACAGTGTAAATTCATTGCCAAGGTAAAATCTCTTTATCAGGTACAAATAGCATACGCCTGCAAAATAAATTACCCCAAGTCCCCCGATAATTGACAGAAAAATACCGAATACGGTTATCTTCCTTAATCTCTTAAACAGGTATCCTGTCAGATAGGCCCCTCCGATGAACCCAATGATATATCCGAATGTCGGGTTAAATATGTAAGAGATGCCTCCCCCCTGTGTAAAAACGGGTATGCCTGCCAGCCCAAGAATTGCATACAGAAGCTGAGAAAGCGCTCCCTTCCTGGGGCCAAGCAAAATGCCTGAAATGCTTACAAAGAAAACCTGCAAGGTGAAGGGAACTACAGGAACAGGTACTTTCAGATACGCGCCAACCGTGGTAAGCGCCGCAAAAAGAGAAATCAAAGCCATATTTTTAGCTGAGTTCTTCATTATATCCTCCTTTTGTTTACGATAAATGCATGCTTTTATTGTAATCAAATAAAAAAAGTATTGTCAACCTAAAATTTTATCTAGGTTAACAATACTTTATGCTTGCAGTCTGGCAGGTTATAATATTATTTGGCCATTATTGAATAAGTACCCGGATCTAATTTGTGGAATATATATATGCCATCCTGATTGGTATGGGTTACCTGTATGGGAACGTTATTTGAATTCATTAATACTACCAGCGCATTTTCAACGGGTAAACCGTTGCTGTCGGTAATAATTCCATGTATTGTCCCTTTAAGAGCCTTTCTTTGCAAATATACAGTCTCAAGCATGACTATCGGCTGGCTGATATCGACCTCAAGGTTAACAATTTTTTCGGTATAATGCTGGGACTGGAATGCTATCCTGTATATGCCGGGCTCTATATTGTCAAACAAATACAGCCCTTCTTCATTGGAAAAAGTAAAGTCATACGGATTCAGGCTGTAGCTTTTAAAAAGCGTTATTTTTATTCCTTTCAGGGGTTTCTGGTTTATATCCCTGACAGTACCGTATAGAACCATCCCGCCATTATGTTCAGGAACAAGTTCTATATTTATTGCTTTCTTTTCCAGGCTTAAAGCAGGGAATTCGTCGCTGGAAAATGTTTTATATCCTTTTCTTGCGGCTATGATTCTTATATTGGAACTGAAATTGCCGTGAAGGGTGAAATTACCGTCTACATCTGTAAAATTATATACAATTGGACCGTATCCGCTGTCACATACCTTTACGCATACACCTTCCACAGGTTTGCCGGTTAGCTTGTCACATACATGCCCCATTATGGTATTTTCTTCAAAATCCATATCACACAGAACCAGGCTATGTATCTGATCTTCATTGCCTTCTGTAATGATGACCTTCTGAGCTGGAGTTGGAATGACTGCCTTGCTCACTAGCATCCTCCTCTCATTCCCTTACTAAAACAGTATATGAAGTTAACCCGGATGGTGTGAAAATGACAGGCTTTATTCACAGAAAATATCTTCTTTGCATATTATGATTTATCCATTTCAGAATTAAGGATGGGGGCCCGGTCATGTTCAAAATCAAGGAAGAGTTCTTGCTTAAGCAATCAAAAGCAAAAACATTATCAGAAGAAACAAAATCCGTCCGTATTG
>Ga0134094_1001853_pt1 | contig 19265 bp, 27 predicted proteins | sample 5_1taG_FD_94458 | JGI IMG/M metagenome (GOLD analysis project Ga0134094, IMG submission 94458) | Switchgrass degrading microbial communities from high solid loading bioreactors in New Hampshire, USA - 5_19_20_110_A1 metaG | ecosystem: Engineered > Bioreactor > Semi-continuous > Anaerobic >... | reverse complement strand
TCTGGCGGAGATGCGGGGCGGGGCCTGGGGGCGGGCGGGGCGGGCAGTGACTGCCATTCTGCCCAGTGCGGCGAGCCAGGGGCAGGTGGCCGGGGCGAACATGGCCGGAGCAGATGCGGTAGTCAAGCATCGCACGGTCTTCAACTCACTCAGCCTCTTCTCCCACTCTCTGGTGACCATCGGAGATACAACCGAAGACACTGATTCTGTGTCAGAAGTAGGCTCCGCAGGCCAGCACAGTCAGTTCTTCTACAGAGACGGATGCCTATGTGGGGCAATACTGCTGAACCAACCGGAGCGCAGCGGCATCTACCGCTACTTGGTTGAGGAGCAGATAGAGCTGGACACCTCCTGTGTTCCGCGAGCCGAGCTCCTGGCTCTGCCAAAGGAGGCCTGGTCGGACTTGGTAGCCTCTGGATCGGTGTGAACGGTCGCTTTGAGCTCTTCTGCGTCTTGTTCGGCATGAACGGTCGCTTCTGAGATGCCCTAGGATAGAGAATAGAGAAGACCCTGGTTAAGGGAAGAACGCACACCTTTGGGAGTGAGAAGAATGGAGATCATTGAGGGAAGAAACCTGCACTACCGCGAGCTGAACCAGAGAGTGCGCGGGTTGCTGGCTAACGGTGCGGACCGCCTTGTGCTGCGCGGCGTTAACGGGCAGCGGTATATCGGGGCTGGCCTGACAGACCAAGCCTGCCTCGAGATCGAGGGCACGGCCGGCAACAACTTGGGAGCGATGATGAACGGGCCCAGCGTGTCAGTCGCCGGCAACGCCCAGGACGGAGTAGGCAACACGATGTTCAGCGGCAAAATCGCCGTGTGGGGTCGGGCGGGCGACATCGTCGGCTACGGAATGCGGGGAGGCACGATCCTGATTCGGGGAGACGCGGGCTGGCGAGTCGGAATCCACATGAAGAGCAGCGCCGATAGGCATCCTGTCATCGTCATCGGAGGAACTGCAGGCGGGTTCCTTGGAGAGTACATGGCCGGCGGAACCATAGTAGTCTTGGGGATGACCGGCGACGGGATCAACCCTACCGACACCGTGAATCCTCTGGTCGGCAACTACGTCGCCAGCGGCATGCACGGCGGAACCATATTCGTCCGAGGGACGGCGCCTCAATGGCAGATCTCCAACCAGGTCCGAGTTGAGTTCGTCAAGCCCGCACAGTGCGGTGAACTGCTGCTGCGCATACGTGAGTTTGCAGATGAGTTTGGTCTGGACTGCTCGGGGTTACTGCAAGAGACCTTTGCACGGATCACTCCGCTGGGAGTGCGTCCCTATGCCCATCTATATGACCATTCGGCCTAACCCGTTCCGATGCGGCCTGACTATCCCCCGGGCTGCCTGACCCACCTTCCAGGCAGCCTAACCTATCGCCCAGGCGGCCTGACTCATCTCCCAGGCCGCCTGACCTATCTCCCAGAGTGCCCGACCTACGGCACATAATCTAACACGATAGGGTTGTGTATACACGTATACGTGCACTAAATGTGACACCTATATTGACCCTGTGGCAGAATGATGTTAGGGTATTCTCATTGAATCTTACATCAAGGGAGAGCTGGAGATGCCAAAGCTGTCGAAAGAGAATATCCTCGAAATGGCACGAGCTAACAACGTGAAGTTCATCAGACTGCAGTTCACCGACATCCTTGGAATAGTGAAAAACGTCGCAATCACCGTTGAACAGCTAGAGAATGCTCTCGATGGCAAGATCATGTTCGACGGTTCGTCGATCGAAGGGTTTGCACGCATTCAGGAATCAGACATGTACCTAAAGCCCGACTACGATACCTTTGCCCTCTTCCCCTGGCGCCCCAAGGAGGAAGCCGTCGCCCGCCTCATCTGCGATGTGTACGACGCGGACGGAAACCCGTTCGCCGGCTGCCCCAGAGGAGTACTGAAGAAGGCCCTCGTCGAAGCGGAGAAGCTTGGGTTTGAGCTGAAGGTCGGGCCCGAGCCGGAGTTCTTCCTCTTCGAGACAGATCCAGAGGGCTACCCGGTAGTGAAGACACACGACCATGCAGGGTACTTCGACCTTGCCCCAATGGACCGCGGCGAGGGCGCCCGACGTGAGATCGTCTTGGCCTTGGAGAGCATGGGTTTTCAGATCGAGGCCTCGCATCATGAGGTGGCTCCGAGCCAGCACGAGATCGACTTCAAGTACGCCAATGCTCTCACGACTGCGGACAACATCGCCACCTTCCGGTTTGTGACCAAGATCATAGCTCAGAAGCATGGGCTCTGCGCCACCTTCATGCCCAAGCCGATCTTCGGGCAGAACGGTTCGGGAATGCACCTGCATCAGTCCTTGTTCCAAGGAGACACGAATGCGTTCTTCGATCCGGACAGCGAGCTCGGGCTGAGCAAGATCGCACTCCACTATATTGGCGGGATACTGGCCCACGCCAAAGCCCTGACTGCCGTGACCAACCCATGTGTGAACTCATACAAGCGGCTGGTTCCTGGATACGAGGCCCCTGTCTACTTGTCGTGGTCAGCGAAGAATCGGAGCGCATTGATCCGGATACCCGCAGCGAGGGGACTCGGGACCCGAGTCGAACTGCGGAACCCCGACCCTGCGGCAAATCCTTACCTTGCCTTGGCCGTCGTCCTGACGGCTGGACTGGACGGAATCAAGCGCCAGCTGGATCCGGGCCCGCAGCGCCACAACAACATCTTTGAGATGACGGAAGCGGAGCGCCGGGCAGCCGGAATCGACAGCCTGCCAGGCACTCTGCAAGAGGCTTTGAGCCATCTGGAGAAGGACGATCTGCTCAGGAAGGCGCTTGGCGACCATGTGTTCACTGCTTTCTGCCGGGCGAAGCTCATGGAATGGGATGAATACCGAACTCAGGTGCACGAGTGGGAAATCCAGCGATATTTGCAGGTGTATTGATATGAGGCGAAGAGTGGTTTTGGCCAATCGAAAAGGCGTCTTGTCCCGGCCGGCCGGCCAGTCGGGGCTGTCGAGGCTGTTCGGGCTGTCGAGTGCGGTCGGTGTGTCCGGACTGTCGAGGCTGTCGGGACTGTCCCGGCAGTCCCGGCCGTCCGGCCCGCCTGACTCCCCCGGCTCGCCCTACTGCCTTGTGACGCACTCCCCCACATTCCCGCCAGTCCGGCGGCGGATCATGCCGATCGGAGTGCCGGATCCAGACTGGCGCACACTGAGGAGATGGAAAGGAAGTCGCAGAAATGAGTTCCGCCGATTTGCAGATATCCATGAATAGCGTGTGGGTCATGGTTGCCGCAAGCCTGGTCTACTTCATGCAGGCAGGCTTTGCATGTGTGGAGGCCGGCTTCACGCGCTCGAAGAATACCGGAAACATCGTAATGAAGAACCTGATGGACTTCTCCGTAGGTTCTTTGGTCTACTGGTTGATAGGCTTTGCCCTGATGTTCGGAGCAGGGAATCTCTTTGTCGGCTGGTCCGGGTTCGCATTGACGGACAGCTTCACCCACCTGGGGCTGTCGCTGCCCCTGCCGCTGTTCCTCTTCTTTCAGACAGTGTTTGCGGGCACGGCTGCGACAATCGTCAGTGGTGCGATGGCAGAGCGGACGAAGTTCTCGACTTACCTGATCTACAGTGCAATCGTCAGCGCTCTGATCTACCCGGTTGTGGGGCACTGGATCTGGGGTGGAGGATGGCTGAGTGAACTCGGCTTTGTCGACTTCGCAGGGTCCACTGTGGTACACAGCGTCGGCGGTTGGGCTTCCCTAGCCGGAGTCATGGTCGTGGGTCCGCGGCTCGGCAAGTACAACGAGGACGGTTCGTCTAGAACCCTGCACGGCCACAACCTCTTGGTTGCGTCGCTCGGCGTGTTCATCCTCTGGTTTGGCTGGTTCGGTTTCAACTGTGGCAGCACCCTGGCCGCCGATGGAGAGGCCATCGGGCGGATAGCTGTCACCACCAACCTAGCGGCCGCAGCAGGTTCATTAAGCGCCATGGTTTTCTCCTGGTCCCTATCCGGGAAAGCCAACGTTGCCATGACGCTGAATGGAGCATTGGGCGGGTTGGTAGGGATTACGGCCAGCACGGCCTACGTCTCTCCCCTGTCTGCCGCTATTATCGGACTCACGGCAGGAATACTAGTCGTGCTCGCTGCGAACTTCCTCGATCGAGTCCACGTCGATGACGCGGTAGGAGCGGTGCCCGTGCATGGTGTATGCGGCGCCTTCGGAACCCTCGCAGTAGGCTTGTTTGCGGAAGATGGCGGCCTGCTCACCGGAGGCGGATGGCGACTGCTCGGAGTACAGTTCCTTGGAGTTCTCGCTGCATTCATCTGGACCTTCCCTCTCGCTTACCTGCTGTTCAAGGCACTCAAAGCCACAGTCGGCCTGAGGGTGAGCGCCCAGGAGGAGCGTGAAGGTCTCGACCTCTCCGAGCACGGGCAATCGGCATACCCGGAGCAACTCGACTACTCCAACTTCCTCAGTTGGCTCAGGAAGAACGAACACCCCGGAAACCCGATCTAGGCAAGAGCACGGCTGATGTGGAAGACGGTGGTCGATGTACACCAGAGGTAGTTGATGCAGACAAGGAGGATGAACATGGACTGCGCCAGCGTGCGAGAAAACATAACCGCCTGGCTGAGGTTTCAAGTAGCCCAGGCGGCAGCCAAAGGTCTTGTGGTCGGAATGAGCGGCGGCGTCGATTCAGCCTTGACAGCTGTGCTCTGCAGGGAGGCCTGTCCCGAGTCGACACTTGGACTCGTGTTGCCAGCGGGAAGCAACCCGAAAGATGCGGAAGACGCGCTCCTGGTGGCGCGCCAGTACGACATCGCCGTGCGCGTCATTGACCTGTCCGGTGTCTTCGAGCTGCTGATGGGCGAGCTGACCGCCTGGGGAGCAAGGGAAAGGACATCCCTGGCCATCGCCAACCTGAAGCCTCGCCTGCGCATGATCTGTCTATACTACCTGGCGAACGAGTACAACTACCTGGTTGCCGGGACTGCAAATGCTGTCGAACTCGCGCTCGGGTACTTCACGAAGTACGGCGACGGCGGGGTTGACCTCCTGCCTCTCGGGAACCTCACGAAGAAAGCTGTCTACGAGCTGGGGCGTTATATAGGGCTGCCCGAACGCATCCTCACCAAAGCTCCTACAGCCGGTCTTCTTCCCGGGCAAACCGACGAAGGCGACCTTGGATTCACCTATGAAGAGATCGAAGCAGTACTCTGCGGAACAGGCGGAAGCAAGGAGGCCAGGGAGTTCGTGCACAGACGCCGGGCGCTGAACCGGCACAAACTCGCTTCCCCACCGACTGCTCCTGCTGATCCGTGTCAAGTTTTAGTGGTATAGACGGGGTTCATAAGAAGCCATGTTAGAATATCGAGCTGTTGATCCTCCTCTGATGGTAAGATATAATGGGGCTGTTGGACTGATTCCAAAGAATCTTACACTTGGGGAGGTTAACATGCTTAGCGTGATCGAGAGGGACGTAATCAAGAAGGCACGTGAGCTCAATGTGAGATTCATCCGCCTGCAGTTCACGGACATCCTTGGCCACTTCAAGAATCTGGCCATTACCATCAGTCAGCTGGAGCGTGCCTTCGAAGAGGGAATACTCTTTGACGGTTCGTCCATTCAGGGCTTCACTCGAATCCACGAGTCGGACATGTATCTGCGGCCGGATCCCAACACCCTTACGATCTTCCCATGGCGTCCAAAGGAAGGTGGCGCCGTAGCGCGGTTGATATGCGACATCTACACCCCTAAAGGTGAACCCTTTGCCGGCTGCCCCCGGAACTGTCTGCGACGGGTGATCGCCGAAGCACAAGAGATGGGGTATGAAATGTATGCCGGCCCCGAGCCCGAGTTCTTCCTCTTTGAGACCGACGAACGCGGCCGTCCGACCAAAGTGACGAACGATACGGGCAGCTACTTCGACCTCTCGCCGCTAGACAGAGGTGAAGACGCACGGCGCGATATCGCCATCACTCTTGAGGAGATGGGTTTCGAGATCGAATCCTCTCATCACGAAGTGGCCCCTGGCCAGCATGAAATCGACCTGCGCTTCAGCGATTGCCTCAGTGCAGCCGACAACCTCGCCACCTTCAGGTTTGTCGTTAAGGCCATCGCCAAAAGACACGGCCTCCACGCCTCGTTCATGCCGAAGCCTTTCTTCGGCGAGAACGGTTCGGGACTGCACATCCACCAGTCGCTGTTCCAGAAGGGGATCAACGTTTTCGCGGATCCCAATGGTGAAATGGGGCTCTCCGACCTAGCGCGTTCGTATGTGGCGGGCTTGATGAAGCACGCACCCGCCCTCTGCGCCATTGGGAACCCCACAGTGAACTCGTACAAGAGGCTGGTCCCCGGATACGAGGCTCCAGTCGACATCACTTGGTCGGACAAGGACCGGAGCACCTTCATCCGCATTCCGGCAGCAGGCGGGCAGTCTACCCGTGTGGAGCTGCGCTCCCCTGACCCCGCAGCCAACCCCTATCTGATAATCGCAGCTTCTCTGAAGGCGGGATTGGACGGGATCAGAGAGCAACTGGTGCCTCCTCCTCCTACTGCGGCGAGCACCTATGAGCTGAACGCCGAGGAAAGAAGGGTGCTGGGGGTCAGAAGCCTTCCGAGAAACCTGCGCGAAGCGCTGGACCACCTGGCTAATGACACAGTTCTCCGAGAGATGCTGGGCGAGCACATCTACGATCACTACATGAAGGCCAAGCTCGTTGAATGGGAAGTCTTCAGCACGCAGGTGCACCAGTGGGAGACTGAGCAGTATCTGCCCACTCTGTAGGCAGACTCCCGTTGCTCTTCAGGTGAGACTCCCGTTGCCCTTTAGGCGAGGCTCCCGCTGCTCTCTAGGCGAGACTCCTGCTACTCTTTGGGCGCAACTCCCGCAAGCATCAGATTATGCCTTCTTGGCCCAGGTGAACAGCATGAGACTCGTACCGCTTCCAGTCCGAGTAACAGTCGGGAAATGCGCGTCTGAGTGCTTGTGATGCAGTGACTACGTCAACATACTGATTGTCGAGATACTTGTGCAGGACGCTTCGCACCAATGCGGAGTAAGGCATGCGCAGCCTGCGAGCCTCATCGAATAACAGGTCTGGGGGACTGTTGATACTGACCCAACCGTTCACCTGGGCGTCCGCCAATACCCTCGAGGTCGTCGGAGCCGTCGAGGCGGGCCCGTCGAACCAATCATCCTGTTCGGCCTCGCCGGCCTCGCATGACTCGTCCGATTCGAAGGACCCGAAGAACTCGCCGGACCCGGTCTCCGACCACAAGCCATGCCCCAGATCTCCGGCCGGAGCGGCTGGTGTGGCGGGAGTGGCCGGTGCGGCCGGAGTGGTCGCGGGAGCAAGCCCTAACAGACTCGCTACTACCCGCCTATCAATGAGCTGCCCGGTTACATACTGGTGCAGAATACTGACTACCAGGGTCTGGTAGTGGACTCCAGAGTTGTATGCGAGCTCTCGAAGCTGTTCAAGATCGTCCTGAGGGATCCGGAAGTTCACTCGAACCCGACGCTCCGGCGACTTCCAGGGAGGACAATGCGACTCACCCACGACCAGCGCCTCCTTCGTGCTCATCTCACGCCCATCGTGCATTTGATGGACCGTGGAGACCTCTGTTCTTGGGTCGCGCGCACGATTCCTGCCCCGAAGCAGGGTGATTTCTCAATCTGGCGGGTGATATTCACGCACTTCCACCCTCAGGAAGCGCGCAGGCATGCATAGTCTGGTGTGCATGGTCAGGCGTGCATGGTCAGGCGTGAGTGGTCAGGCGTGAGCGGTCAGGCGTGAGTGGTCACGTGTGCATAGTACCTTCACTTCTATATGAAAACTGAACCCACAAACGAGTGTTGGGTGACCTTCCCAGCAGGGTTAAGCTCTCCTTTTCCTGTTCCACAAATCTCCAAGGGTGATTGTCTGGTGCACCTACAACGCTGTTGTACGTACACTGTGTACGTACAAAAGCGTTATAAGGGTCGGAGACATTCACCCCCTGGAGTTGCGATCCAGTTCATTATCCATGCTAGACGCCTTGTAGTCGCTGGTATGTCAATCCATTGTTCATGCTGTTTTCATAGCATCTGCAGACACCCCCCTTCCATCGACGGCGCCCCTGACATTCGCCTGGCTCCTGCCGCCAAGCGGGAGACACCCCCTCACGGGACGGCGCTCCGCACGCCGGGTGCAGAGCAGTCTCCTCCTCGCAGTCCGGTGAGGCCTTGGGCCAGGCAGGCGTCTCATTGGGCTTCGCTCCCTAAGGCGTTGTGCTGCTCGACCGTCCTTGTGTATCTCGATCGAGCTTGCGTTGCCCGGTCGTCCCTGCATCACTCGATCACGCTTGCGTTGCCCGGTCATGCTTAGGCTGCCGGATCATAGCTGTACCGCCCGATTACAAGCTCAGGAAATCAGTTCCTTCCACCTCTATCGTCGTGGCGTCTATGCGCTTCACGTTGGGACGGTCTGCGTTTTCATCCGCATATTTCGCCTCGGTAAACTGCGTCCGAAGCTTATACGGCGGCTCAAAGCGGAAGGGAGCTATCGTTCGCACCTTGGCCATCGCTCGCTTCGCTCCGTCTCGAATCAGCTCGCGCGCCTTCTGAGGAGACTGACTCAACGTCGGAGCCTGTGTAAGCCCTCTCACCTCTGGAACAAGGCCTTCCTTTACGACTACACCCTCAATGTCAGGAACCAGTGCCCGCGCTTCTTCCACCGCCGCACGGTCACCGCTGATAAAGACGGCCGGGACTCCATGCTCGCCAGCCCCTGCAATGTTCATCCCGATTTCTCCCACAGGCAAGCCATTTATCCAACACCCTGCTACGCCCGGCCAGAAGCTGTGGCACAACACGGCTCCGATCGTTCCAGCCATCGCATGAAAGCCCAGTAGAAACACAGCATCATACGAGGAGTCTAGACCCACAGGCCCTCCGTCTCCGGCCCCCATAACCATCTGACAATCTGGATGCAGCAGCTCTACGTCCAGGCCGCCTGGGAACCCGCCATGTCCGTCCCAGGCCACGATTTCAGTGGCCCCTCCCTCTAGGGCCCCCTCCACAAGCGCATTGAGCTCAAGTGTCGCCAGCCTCCGAGCTTGGGGATAATATGCGCCGTCGAAGCAGCACTGCTGGCGGAAGTCAACGACACCCGCTGTTCCCTCCAGGTCACATATCACATAGATCTTCATCATCAAACCTCCCCCCCCTACTTCGGAAGCTGGATCCGAAACACGCATTCCTGTGCTCCCGTCAGGCACGTCTCTACTACCTCTACATCAGCCGCCTGACCCAAGATTGCTGACCAGACCTGCTCAAGGTAGCTTCGTGAGCACTCGCAATAGCCGTCGGGAGGGCTCACCGCCCTCGGAAGGTGCCGCATTACTGGGCAGAAACACTTGTGGCCTCCCTTTGCCTCCGCCGGCAAGTAGTGCTGGTAAACCACTGTCTCCTCAACTACGAGCCTAGTTCCAGGGGGCGGATTCCTCTGCTCTTCGGCCAGGAACGCATCCAGTGATGGATGCTGTCGTCTTCTCTGCAGAGCGGTCTTGTCAGCCCGATGCCTACATGCGCACTGGGCGCCACAGCCATGCATGATCTCTTCATAGGACGCCTGGTCCACGCATTGTCGGAGTCTCTCGATAGCTGCAGCTAACCAGAGAGCCCTATCCTTCGGCTTTGAGCTAGAGTCGACAACACTCTCCCCAACCACGGTGGCCTTAGTGTCGGGTCCAGCGACTCGTTCTACCTCGCTGATGAGCGTTATGATCTCGGCTATGCTCCTGCCCATGACTCATACCTCCACATCGCAACGCACGTCTAGCGCGCATAGCACCGTTGCCGCCCTGACGTGGCTTGCCGCCACTGCGGCCCTCACGCCGCCTCCTCTCAGTGCGACATCGACGACCGAGCCTGACGGCCTGCCTCAGGCGCGCTACACTACTCAATCACCGGCCAGATCTCGGGACGGAACAGGTACGGCACTATCATTCGGTGCGTCTCGACGACCGGCACGCATTCCAAATCCTCTCGGCTGAAAAACTGCGCGTTCTGCGACTCCGAACTCAGGCGCACAGAATCGGTGTCCGCAGTGCCTGCGAAACACACTGTTATGCTCTGAACGGCATCGCCGTCCGAATACTCGATGATCCTTGAGGGATGCGAGAACACGCCCAACAGACGAAGTTGATGAACAGCCAGACCGGTTTCCTCGAGCGCCTCGCGACGCGCGCATTCCTCCAGCGACTCGCCCAGCTCCATTGAACCGCCGATGAGCCCCCAGTCGCCGTCACTACGATGATCAAGCAAGACCTTGCCCTGGCGTAAGATAGCTATTGTCGTACCGATGTGCAGCCGGCTAGGGACGGGAGCTTGTGGATCCATGTAGTAATACCTCGACAGCCGACTCACCTCCAGTCGACCAGCCAAAAGGCCTGGTCACGTCGTATCGCAAGTTCCTCTTGAACCCTGCGACTCAGCACCTGTTCAAGCACCGGATCTGGATCCCCACCTAGGCCGTTGAGCGAACCGGCCCGGCGCCGCCTCTCTTCCTAAGCCCCAGAATCAACACCGCAGGTATGGGTCGGATATCGCCTAAGTCCGGGTATGACATGTTCCACGTGGGCTCCTCGATATGCTCGATCTCAAGGCCATTCGAGACGACGAGAGGATATATCTCACTGAACAGATGCGGGTAGTTCTCGATGCACTGGTATCCACCGCCTGCTTTGAACAGGGTTCGCATCTTCCCGTTCCACACCCTAGGTCAGGCACGCGCTTGTCTTGCACATCTCCAATGAGGCTTAGTGTGATCGGTTCCTCCAGCGCGATCAGCGGGTTCGCTTGTTTGTCATAGTGCTTCGCCCACATTGAGTAACCTCTTGCACTGACAGCGTTGGTCTTCGGAAGTTCATCACTAACCACCTCGCCCTAGACCCTCCGCTCCCATACTCGCATCACTGATGGCCGCGTTGTCTCTGCCGGCCTCCGCAACTCCTCAAGGTCGTGACCGTAGGCGGAAGCGGAAGCGGTGATAGAAGGTATGCCCAGCCATCGCCCCAGTTCCTCACAAGCTTTGGCGAGCTCGCTCGCAGGATCAGCCTTGCTCATGCTAGCGCCTCAGATAGACCATACCCGGACCCAACTCGTTTGTAGGACGGGCAACAAACCCAAACCGCTCGTAGAATGGGTGCCGGCCGAGAGCGGCGAACAAGCCCACGAATGAACCCTTCGTGATGTGCTGGTTGAGGTGATCCATCAATGCCGTCATGATCGCCGACCCGATACCCTGATTTCGCCTCGAGCTATGGACTATCACATCGGTAATGAAGAACTGGACCGTCCCATCGCCTACAATGCGGCCCATACCGATCGCCTTACCGCCTTCATTCTCTGCACAGACCGCATACACAGTTTTCTGCAACGCCTGGCTCACGGCTGTTTGAGGCGGAAGCGGCCATCCTGCATCGCCTCTCAACTGAAGGAACTCCTCCACAGACGGCATACGCTCGACTATCCTCACTCGAGAGTGCGCTCCGATCGCCATAGCCTTTCCACCCCCCTTTGATTTGATTACCGATTGCGTGTATCTCTGCCTGCGTTCTGTCTGACCAGCCGAAAGCGCCTGGCGACCAGACAAGAGAGCGGTAGGAAGACGAGGCACCAGATCCGCCCGTCCGCAGGAGCCTGGTAGTCGATGCACGCAATCATCGCCACGAAGGCAGTAGCCAGTATGAGGCAAGCAGCGTATGCGAGCATCGCAGTGCACAAACCGAAGCACCCGAGAGGCATCACCAGACCGAAGAGCGCGACAGAAAGCATGACGTCCGCTGATAGCCAGTAGCCGAGTCGCCGCACCTCATGCATACCGGGAGACTCGTTGCCTGACACAAAATTGATGGTCGGTTCCATGCCCGCTTGACTTCTCGCTCGTATAGGTAGCAACTTCTGTTAAGTGGCCTTTTGATATTGCATATCAGCCGAGGACGTCGTGAATTCCATCGGAAGTATGAACGTCCCACTCTGTTCGCCGGATCTGCCTGCCCGATCTCCAGCGGCGTTCTAGCCAACCAGATCCTCGGCACCCTTACTAGCTCTTGCCTTGGACGCCCATTCCATGATGAGAACCGCTGCAGGCTGAAGACGTAAGCCCTTCCACTCCTGCTCAATGTTCATGTTGCTCGCGGCATACTGTGCAAGATCACGAGTCTTGGGTACGTTGTGAAAGCTAAACTGAAGCCCTGCAACCGATACATAGCAGATCTCAGGCGTGTAGTATACTGATACACCAGGAATCCTCTTCCGAACGACGTTGGAGATGATCCGTGCCAAATGGTCCTTGAACACGTACCTCTTTGAAAACTGGCTGCTCGATGCCGCTGACTTAACATAGGCGTTGACGAGATTCGCGCAAGCAAACACGTACAACGCGTCCCACTGATCCTTTACCTCCAGCAGAAGGGCTGTATATGCCCGAATTGCCAAGTCCTCCGTCACTAGTGCAAACCCAGTTCCGGAGCGAATGCGATCCAGCAAGTACTCAATCGACACTCGTCCACCTCACATCCCCGCTTGCCTTTGTTCTGCTCTTGCCCGAGCACCCATATAGGCCTAAGACCATGGGAATCTACAGCTGCTGTCGGTGTGGGCAAACTCGACTGCATCCGACCCGTCTGCTAGGTCCTCCTGTCACGCACATTTGCCGCGCTCGGAAGTTGGTATGTTTGCCGGAGGCTTGTCGTAGTGGGACCGCGATCTTGGTCTCTACCTCTCGAAAGGCCTCCGTATACTCAGAGGCGAGCGCTGTCAGCATATCGCTCATGGAGGCCTCAACCGTGCTGCCCGCCCGTGTGAGTCCGAGGATTCCCTCAGTCTCACTGCATAGCCATCCATTTCGGCAATCTCAGCGTTCCAAAGTCAACGCTGTGGAGACCTCTACTCAAATGCTCCTCAAGGGAGAACGTGTGAGCCGTCTCGTAATCGCGCTCGAGCCAAACGGAGAAGACTCGCGCGCCGAGATCATACGCACCAGACCATATCGTGCCGTCCTGTGACACAGCCATCAGTAGGTTGCCGGCTGATTGAAGATCCACTACCTGACCCTCGCTTAGCGATGTCCTCACTTGGTCGAGCCGTGGGCACTGGTACGGGCTGTCATACGTGAGATTCGTGATGGCGACCGAATCATTGTCCCGAAGTGTGAACAAACGTTCCTGCACGCTTTCCTCATATATCAAGACTTCACCAGAGGGATCTGCGATCAAGTAGTGGAGCTTCGGATACTGCTTCTCCGCCATGTAGTCCAGCCGAAACGCTCTGATAGTCTCAAGCGCCTCCGAAACTGAACCAGCTCTCTCCAGTACATACCTGATTAGCCCCAGAGAGTTCATACGTGCGCCGGGTGCGGCTGGCGGCAAGGGCGAGTCGGCCACCGCAGCCATAGCGACAAACAAGCCTGCAGTATTCAGTCCCTCATACGGCCTGTCGGTTCCCATCTGCTCAATCAACGACAGGCCTAGGCTCATCTGGCCATACAGTCGTTGAGGGGGGATGAACCAGATCGAGCCTCCACGCTGAATCCAATCCAGATTGCGGCCAACGAGCACCGCTTTGTTCGCCAGGGTGGCAAAGATGGTACACAACCCTATCGCTCTCCTCTCACGCGATGCTAGCTCGCAAACGAAACGATCGACGTCCACCGAGGCCTACTGCTGATCTGCGGACCAACTCATCAAAATGTGTGTCTCAGTTTGCCCGGCCGGTCTGAAGCCGAGCCGTGTATACAGCTCTTTTGCCCGATTCGCATGGAGCACACGGAGATGGATCGGTACACGTTCGGTCACGGCCTGATGCTGCAGAGCCCTCAAGACGGTGCTGCCTATTCCACGACCTTGATATGCCGGACTGATCACCAAGTCAACCAGGCAAATCGCATTGTCCCGGTGCTCGACAACGCAATAGCCGCACTCGACACCGTCAACAATGATGATCTCAGTGGCTTCCGGAGCCCACGCGTCATCAGAGAAGCCATCCTGGCGGCTTTCATCCCATGTTCCGAACTGCCTGACAACTACGTCACGGAATGCCGCATGATGCCATTGGCGGACAACATCGTAGTCCTCAGCCGCGGCTGCCCGCTTTGTAACGTGCACCCGACATTCTCCTCACTAACGCATCTTCGCAGCGCCGCAATCGTTGGCCTGCCACCGCTGCACCAACTCGCGCGTTGACGGTCCGCCCTGCCTGCAGAACACGGGTTGATGCAAATCCTCCATGGCGTGCTCTATTCGTTCGACCTGCTTCGGACTGGTGTTGCGGGGGATTGCCTCGACATCGAAGAACTCGCAGGCGTCAGCCTCGTCGGACAACCCCAACTCTCCTCCAACGACTCTGCACAGAAAGGAAAAGACGAGTTCATCCTTCTCCTCCTTGCCGTAGACTCCCACCAAGCGCTCAACGGCGACCTCGAGACCTGTCTCCTCCCAGGTCTCACGGACCACTGCTTCGGTCGGGAGCTCGCCGCTCTCCACACGGCCTCCAGGGAGGTTCCATACATCGATGTCCCTCCGGTGGCAGAGAAGAACGCGGCGCTGACTATCGAAGACGATGGCAAATGCACCGATAGAGAACAACGGTATTCCTCCCTACTCCGGCAATCACCAAGGGCTCAGGAATCAGCGATAGTTCTGGGAGGGGGCACTGCAGTTGCTGGCCCAATGCGTCCAGGGCAGTGGTTTTTCCGATACCCGGAACCCCGAGCAGGAGCACAGTCATTCGGAGCACCCCTGCCTGAAGCTAACTGTCAGCACCCTGCATGAGAACACGGAGCATCGACTCGCGGTTCACTAGGAACTGCTTCGTTACCTGGTAGTGCTCGGTCTCGATGTAGTCCACAGGCGCAACGCCGTCGTCCCCTATCCAAAGGATCTGGGCATTCGGGTACGCCATAATGATCGGCGAGTGTGTCGCAATGATGAACTGAGAGCCCTGCTCCACGAGATCGTGTATCCGGGCCAAAGCAGTTAACTGCCTCGTAGGCGATAACGCCGCTTCCGGCTCGTCAAGAATGTACAGCCCGTTAGCTCGAAATCTGTCGCACAGCAGGCTGAGGAATGCCTCGCCATGGGACTGTGCATGTAGCGACCCGCCACCGTAGTACCCGATTGCGCCGAGTCTCTCGATCTCCGTAGCCACGTTGTAGAAACTCTCCGCCCGAAGAAAGAAGGTGTCCCTCGGGCGGCGGATCCCCTTGACTACGCGGAGGTATTGGTGCAGCTCAGAGTGGGTCGGCCTCGTGGCTAACGTGAAGTTCCTGCTCCCACCCTCCGCGTTGATGCCCATTGCTACTGCTATCGCCTCAAGCAAGGTTGACTTCCCTGACCCGTTCTCACCGACAATGAAGGTCACGTGTGGATGCATTTCGACAGACTCCATCCTGCGGACCATCGGCAGCGAGAACGGATAAACATCGAAAGACGGTACCTCCTGGCGCTTGAGCTGAACCTCGACAACAAACTGGGTCCTCACCAGAGCGAACACCTCCTGCTCGCCGCACCGATCGATCTAGCGACCTAGCGCACCAAAGACGGCGGCCACCTCCGTTTTCGCAACTACTTCTCGTCCGGTCGCTAGATGCTCCTGTCGGGGTCTGGCCCAGCTAGACCGAATACTGTGCAGGTGGCCTACACCGCTATCTCATCTGCGCCGTCCCAAACAGAGGACGAAGCCTGCTCCTCAGCTCATCAACATCCCTGGCATCAGCCACTGGGTAATGCCCTCGAGGGTCAAAGTGTATGGCCTGCATACCGATCTGCCTCGCAGGAGCTATGTCTTTGTCAGGGTTGTCGCCGATATACACGCACTCGCCGGGCGTAACACCCAACTCTGACAAAGCCCAAAAAAAGACCCGAGTATCAGGCTTGGTCACACCGCACTCAGAAGAGCTGGCAATGACACGGAAGTACGGGGTAAGACCATGATGTCGCAGGACATCTCGCAGCGAGGGCGGCCAATTGGACACCACTCCTTGCACGATACCTGCGTCTCTGAGATCGGACAGTAGCGCCGGTATGCCAGGAACGACAGTCCAGACGTCGTAGTACGCCGCCAAACCTGCAGCGAACCGGCGAACCGCATCATCAGATACCCCAGCCCTCCCTAGCAGGATCGCAGCATACTCAACGAGCCCTTCGCTTTCGTCTTCGGCTGTGCGCCACTGGAGTTCTCGCTGCTTGCGTGACTGCTCGGCTTGATGGAAGGACTCAGCATCAAGCAGTCCAAGCGGAACGCCTGCGTCCACTAGGCAACTGTAGATGAACTGTTCAACTGATGCGGCATGTTGGAGGAGGGTGCCTCCCACGTCCCACAGGACAGTAGAGATCACGCCACACGTATCCCCTTTCCTGTGTCGCAACTCGACTGCTCATCGACTGGGCGCGTCTATCGGGCGAACACCCCAGCACCGGCCAACCCACCGTATTTCGGACTCGGACCGTACGGGTTAGTGTCCGGGTCACTGTCCTGCAGCAAGAACACGAGAAGCGCGATTTCTCCGATCGCAGGGATGAGGCCAATCAACAACCATCGACCACTCCGGCCAGTGTCGTGGAGTCTGCGAACCGTCACGGCAACGGTGGGAACGAGGACTGCCAAATAGTACAGCCCAGCGAGGGTGCTCGGGCGGAGGAGCCAAGTAAGGACGCTTGGGCCGGTGCGTGGGGTCAGGCCCAAGACTACCTCAAGGACTCGCAGTACAGCAGCAGTTAGGGCATTGATGAGGACGAACATCCAATACTCCCTTCGCCGCGCCCTCCCGTCGAACACTGCATACTTCTGCAGAACTCCTAGATACCAGTTCATCATCGAGCCCTCCTATACTCCGCAACTCAGGTAAGCTCGCTTGTTGGCTCTGCGCACCTCCGTGCGACCTCTGGACTGTCCTGATGCCGTATCCGCCTACGAGTGATGCCTTGCTTCGCCACCAATCTTTGGATTCCTTCGTCTTACCTGTCTCGATGCTGCTGGAGGCCTCACCTTGGGTGCTGCCAAGGGACAAAGACGGAGGTGGACCTCATTTGCTCGACTGCCCACGCCAGTATTGCGTCTCTGTCCGATGCGGGGACGGCCCTCTAGTGTCACTTCCTTGCCAAATGCCTCTGGCTCCACTCAGCGATTTTCCAGCTGCGCCCCGGCTCGTCGTCGCGCCGTATGAACGCCTCCGAGATCGGATTGGAACCATACAGTCCGTCTTCTTGGAATCTGGTGATGACTTGGTTGAACAGCGCTTGCAGTATCTCCAATCGCCTGCGATATCCAGCCTCAGTCTCTGACAGTGCGTTCATTGCCTCTAGCATCTGCGCCGCAAGACCGTCGGGCAGCCAGGGCAACTTGGCCAGATGGGACAGCTCACGACTGCGCCATGTGCGCCAACGGCAGTTGTATGCGAATATGGACTGCACCAGGTAGTCCTATGCTGCGCGCAGACTCGCATGAGCCTGATGCGGACCCAGGGAGACCCACACGCGCTCCGCATTTGAGTCATCAAGCAGCAGGTCTAGCTGGATCAACGCTTCGTCAAGCCGCTCTCTGCGAACCTCATCGGGATACGCTGTTCGTTCCGTGACCAACCGCCCGACTCGGCCGTCCGGATCATACGCAGCCCAGCCCTCGCTCAGTTCGCCAAGCAACGGTTCCGGCCACACATGAGTCGGCTTCGACCACTCAGCGAGATCGAGTCGTTTGAAATCGAACTGGACCGCTCCCTCCACCTCAACGAAGATAGAGTGAAAGGAGCCGTCCTCCGGCCGCCACTGAAACTCCGCCGGGACAGCGTAGAGGTCATACGGGTCCAAGAAGACAACCGCATCGATGTCCGAGTCGGAACGAGCCGTCCCCGCCGCCACGCTGCCGATGACAACCACGCTCTGAACCGCAGGCTCCGTGACCACCTCACGCTGAATGAATGCTAGTAGTTCCTTTCGTTTCTGTGCCGTTGCGGCAGACATGGGCTAGCCTCCTACGTTGCGGTGTCCTCTAATAGCACTCGGATTCTGTCAACTATCTCAGACATGACGTTGCTAGGTACCTTCCCGATGTACTCGGCCCCCCTCGCACGCCAATCAAGGCTCTTGAGCTGATCGGCAAGTACCACACCGCTGACACCAATTCCTTCGGGAACCTGAACTTCGAAAGGATAGCCTTTAGCGATCGCGGTAATCGGACATACGAGAGCTAGACCCACGCGACCATTGTAGGCAGCTGGAGACACAACGATTGCCGGACGACGGCCTTGTTGCTCATGACCGGCTTGGGGTTGAAAGGTGAGCCAAATGAGATCACCACGCTCGGGTATATAGCCCATCTACCACACCTCGCGTCCAATCGGCTCGCCCGTAGTCACTTCGCTGTGGATGTTCTCCTCTGTCACCCGCGCCAACAAGGCTGAAAGCGAGGGCTTTGGTCGACGAGGCTTGATGATCAGGTGATCTTGATCCAGCAATAGGTCGACCTCACTATCATGCCGAATCTCGAGTTGCTCAGCAAGTACGCGCGGAATACGGATGGCGAGGCTGTTTCCCCACTTCTGTATCCTGGTGAACAACATTCCACCTCCTCGAGTGTATCTACATTGAAGATACCACGGGATCTATCGAATAGCAATGGGCTCTCGACCATAGGGAAGACATTACAAACATGGAGCAACCTTGCCTTTGGAAGGCAACGCGTGGCACTATTCCGTTCCGGACGCCCGTTAGCCACCCCAAGAACTTGCAGGCGGCCGATTCGTCGTGCCACGGCTCTCCTCAGCAGCCCAGGACTGCAGCTCGATGATATTGCCTTCGGGATCGGCCATGTACACGAATGTGATTGCTCCCTCGCCCGGGATGCGGGTGGTAACCTGCTCCCCGTAGTCCCTTCCCCCGTTGGCAATGACAGCCCTCCGCACAGCTTCTACATCGTCAACCCGGAAAGCAATGTGACCAAATCCCAGCCTGTTGATCTCCTTCGAAAGCTCAGGACCCTGCGGTGAGTACTGGAAGATCTCCAATGTTGGACCCGAGCTGCCCCAACCCGGAAGGAGCAGATGGATCCCACGAATGTGAACACCGTCGATCGTCGTTGCGTCCTCAATCCACTTGCCCGAGAGATCTCGCTCCTGTGACGCCGGCGTGCAACTGTTTTCGTCAATCAGGAAATACAGAGAATGATCACGAAAAATGCATAGCAGCATCCTGGCACTAGTGCATATTCCTGTTAGTCCACTGGCCTTGTCGACGGGTCTGTCTCGTTCCTCTGGGC
>Ga0134094_1001843_pt1 | contig 19336 bp, 17 predicted proteins | sample 5_1taG_FD_94458 | JGI IMG/M metagenome (GOLD analysis project Ga0134094, IMG submission 94458) | Switchgrass degrading microbial communities from high solid loading bioreactors in New Hampshire, USA - 5_19_20_110_A1 metaG | ecosystem: Engineered > Bioreactor > Semi-continuous > Anaerobic >... | reverse complement strand
TGCAGATTGAGGAGTTGATAAGGAACTTCACTTTTTGTAATATATCGCTGGAGTACGGTATTTACAGCAAACCGGAGAAAAAAATAAAATACTGCTTTATCGCTGTTATCAAAGAGGCCCTGTCAAATATAATGAAGCACTCCGATGCAACCGAAGCCTCAGTTATCGCAAGGGAACATCCCGCCTTTTATCAGCTCATCGTCAGGGACAACGGCAAAGTAAAAGACTTTGATCCGGATAAGGGACTGGGAATAAGAAGCATGATTGACAGGGTAAATTCTTTGAACGGGAATATAAATATAATGACAGAGAACGGCTTTGAAATTTTCATTTCTGTTCCCAGAAAGGATACGGTATGAGGGTTTTGATTGTAGACGATGATAATCTGGTAACAACTTCACTGAAAACCATACTTGAAAGCGATAAGGATATTGAGGCCGCCGGTGTGGGAAACAGCGGAAAAGAGGCAATAGAACTTTATTTTGCCTTAAAACCCGATATCCTGCTTATGGATATACGCATGGAAGGCATGACAGGAATTGAAGCGGCAAAAAGAATACTTGAAAGGGACAGGGATGCAAAAATTCTTTTCCTTACCACTTTCCTGGATGATGAATACATTGCTGACGCTTTGAAAATCGGCGCAAAGGGATATATCCTGAAACAGGACTTCGAAAGCATCATACCGTCTGTCAAAGCCGTATATGCAGGCCAGAGGGTATTCGGCGATGAGATAATAGACAAGATACCGGCTTTGATTAAAAAAACCTCTACTGACAGCCTGAAAGATTATGATCTGACCGAAAAGGAGATAGAGATTATAACTCAGGTAGCCAACGGGCTGTCAAACAAGGAAATCTCTGAGCGGCTCTTTTTAAGCGAAGGCACGGTCAGAAACTATATAAGCAATATTCTTGAGAAGCTTTCCCTCAGGGACAGAACCCAGCTCGCGATTTTCTATTACAAGGTCACGGGCAGGTAGCCATTGGATTTCTGTTTTTTTACGCATATGCGGCCGCAAGGTTTTTGTCCCAAAACAGCCTCAAAGCAACAATGTCAACTTGACCAGTTGCCTAAAAAAGATGGACATGGCTCCGTAAAACTTCGCCATGTCCCCGGCGCCGAGGTCCGCTCTCTGAAGTCCGGCGCACTGTTCCCATATACTCTCCTTGGGCAGTCATTTCCTCCGCAGCTTTCGGCTGTTCTCCGGGGGAATCCTCCCGCTTTTTTGACTGGAAAGTCATGATGTTCAGATCTTCCTGCGACGAGGACGCAGGAAGATCTGAACATCATGGTATTTTCATTTTTGTACGGCAGGCGGACGCAAGACTTCATCTGAACAAATGCTTCCTTTCCGGTCAAAATGTTTTACAGCTAATACTGTTGTATCAAATCGGAATATGTAATTATTTCACCTTGCACTCCGCACATATGTTCGGTATAATAAATAACATTATCAGGGATAAACTTTAAAATACAGGAATTTGGAAAGACTGAAGCCATGAGGGACACAATTTTCATAAAAGGTGCATGTGAACATAACCTGAAAAATATAGACGTAGAAATACCCCGGGATAAAATCGTTGTAATCACCGGATTAAGCGGATCAGGAAAATCTTCCCTTGCCTTTGACACAATTTACGCCGAAGGTCAGAGGCGCTACATGGAATCCCTTTCGTCATACGCCAGGCAGTTCCTGGGGCTGATGGAAAAGCCGGCAGTGGAATATATCGAGGGATTGTCTCCGGCCATATCGATTGACCAGAAAACCACTTCCCGGAACCCCAGGTCAACAGTGGGTACCGTGACAGAGATTCATGACTATCTCCGCCTTTTGTACGCAAGAATAGGAAAACCCCATTGTCCTGAATGCGGAAAGCCTATCAAGCAGCAGACAGTCGATCAGATGGTGGATTCCATAATGGCCCTGGAGGAAGGGAGCAGGATCCAGCTGCTGGCGCCGATAATAAGGGGCCGCAAGGGAGAATACACCAAGCTTATCCAGGATGCCAGAAAGAACGGGTATGTACGAATTCGCATAGACGGCGAAATCATGGATATAAATGACGACATAAAACTTGACAAAAACAGGAAACACACCATAGAAATCGTTGTTGACAGGCTTATCATCCGCCCGGGGATCGAAAAGAGGCTTACCGACTCCATTGAGACATGCATAAACTTAAGCGGGGGCCTGCTTGTTGTTGATGTCATAGGGAAGGAAGAAATGCTTTTTTCCCAGAACTTTGCATGCCCCGATTGCGGAATAAGCATTGAAGAACTTACCCCGAGGATGTTTTCATTCAATAATCCTTATGGGGCCTGTCCCGCCTGTGAGGGCCTTGGGTATCACCTCAAGATTGACCCGGATCTGGTTATTCCCGACAAGTCCAAATCACTTGTCGACGGGGCCATTGTTGCCGGCGGATGGAATTTTTCCGAGGAGGGCTCTTTCAGCAGGCTTTATCTGGAAGCCCTTGCGGACCACTACGGCTTTGACCTGAATACCCCGGTTGAGAAGCTCCCGAAGAAAATACTGGACGTTATCCTGTACGGTACAAAGGGAGAAAGAATAAAGGTCAGACACCATAAGGACTTTGGACACGGGTTCTTCTATACCACCTTTGAGGGGATCATCACAAGCATGGAACGCCGTTACAGGGAAACCCAGTCTGACAGGCAAAAAGAATATTACGAATCCTTCATGAGTGACATACCGTGCGAAACATGCCATGGAAAACGTCTCAAGAAAGAGAGCCTGGCAGTGACGGTCGGCGGCAAGGATATCTATTCATTGAGCACAATGCCTGTGATTGACTGCCTCCGGTTTTTTGAAGAGCTGGAGCTTACCGAGCGGGAAAAGATGATTGCAAACCAGATACTGAAAGAAATCAAAGCCCGTCTCAAGTTCCTTGTGGATGTAGGTCTTGATTATCTTACACTGCACCGTGCAGCAGGCACTTTGTCGGGTGGCGAAGCCCAGAGAATCCGGCTTGCAACGCAGATAGGATCAGGACTCATGGGTGTTTTGTACATTCTGGACGAGCCGAGCATAGGTCTTCACCAAAGGGATAATGACAGGCTTCTGGCTACTTTGAAACGTCTGAGGGATTTGGGAAATACCCTGATAGTTGTTGAACACGATGTGGACACCATGTATGCTGCCGACCACATCATCGATATGGGTCCGGGAGCGGGTGAACACGGGGGAAGGATTGTCGCCCAGGGCACTGTAGAAGAAATAATGGCAAATCCGGATTCGATAACCGGACAATATTTAAGCGGAGCCAGGTCCATTGAAATACCCAAGGCAAGGCGCATGCCCGACGGCAGGAAGCTCAGGATTCTCGGGGCAAGGGAAAACAACCTGAAAGATATTGACGTGGATATACCCCTTGGAGTATTCACCTGCGTTACCGGTGTTTCAGGTTCAGGAAAAAGTTCCCTCGTAAATGAGATACTTTATAAAAAACTCGCGAACAAGCTGAACAGGGCAAAGGTAAAGGCAGGGGAGCACAGGGATATCCTGGGGCTGGAATATCTCGATAAAGTCATAAATATAGATCAGTCACCTATAGGAAGAACCCCGCGGTCAAATCCGGCAACATATACGGGGGTATTCGATCTTATCCGGCAGCTGTACTCCGAGACTGCAGATGCAAAAATGAGAGGATATTCCGCTGGGCGGTTCAGTTTCAATGTCAGGGGCGGCCGCTGCGAGGCCTGTTCAGGTGATGGTATTATCAAGATAGAAATGCACTTTTTGCCTGATATATACGTTCCCTGTGAAGTCTGCAAAGGCAAGCGCTATAACAGGGAAACACTTGAAGTAAGATATAAAGGCAAAAACATCGCCGACGTTCTTGACATGACAGTCGAGGAAGCTCTCCGGTTCTTTGAGAATATCCCGAGGATACAGAGGAAACTGCAAACCCTGTATGACGTAGGATTGGGTTATATAAGGCTTGGTCAGCCTGCCACAACCCTGTCGGGGGGAGAGGCCCAGAGAGTCAAGTTGGCGACTGAACTTTCCAGGAAAGCCACAGGACGGACGCTTTACATTCTGGATGAGCCTACCACAGGACTTCACATTGCCGATGTCCATAAACTCATTGACGTGCTTCAGCGGCTCACCGACGGAGGCAACACGGTGGTTGTTATCGAACACAATCTGGATGTTATCAAAACTGCTGACTATATCATAGATTTGGGTCCTGAAGGCGGAAACAGGGGAGGAAGAATAGTAGCGACAGGTACTCCGGAAGAAGTGGCCAGGGTCGAGGAGTCCTATACCGGTCAATATTTGAGAAAGATATTGAAATTATAAAGCCTTAACGGACAAAACCGGAAATATACCTGATCAGTGCCATGTATTGGAAACAGAAAATTACAATTATAAAGATAGATCACACAGTGTTTCGGGTATCTTATTTATTGAAAATTAATTTTCTGGGGTGAATGGTATGAGACAGGTCAAGGATCAGGTATATTATCTCGGTATCAGGGATTGGGAAATCAGGGAGTTTCACGGACACGAACTTTCGGTTTTCCATGGGACGACCTATAATTCTTACGTTATAAAAGACGAAAAGACAGTTCTGGTGGATACGGCCTGGGGTCCCTTTGCGGAAGATTTCCTAAATATGCTGGACAAGGAAGTAGGTATTGACAGTATTGACTACATCGTAATCAACCATGCTGAACCCGATCACAGCGGAAGCCTTCCCAGAATAATGGAAAGAAAGCCTGACATACCGATTATATGTTCCCCGAAAGGTGAAGAAATAATAAAGAGGCATTACCATAAAGACTGGAATTTCATAACCGTGAAAACTGGGGATGCCCTGAATATAGGCAAAATTGACCTTGTATTTGTCGAAATGGCCATGATACATTGGCCTGACAGTATGATGACCTTCGCGAAAGGGCCCAATGTACTTCTTTCCAACGATGCTTTCGGTCAGCATTACTGCGGCGCTTCAATCTTCGAAGATGAGGTTGACGGATGCGAGGTCTGGAAGCAAGCCTTAAAATATTACGCATGTATACTCACACCTTTCAGTCCCCTGATAAAGAAGAAAATTGAAGAAGTTGTGAAAATGAATCTGCCCATTGAAGCGATAGCGCCGAGCCATGGGGTTATATGGAGAAAGGACCCCTTTAGGATTGTTGAGAAATACGCACAGTGGGCTGATAATTATGACGAAGGCACCGTCACGATTGTATATGACACCATGTACAATGCGACCAGGAAAATGGCGGATGCGATAGCGGCAGGTCTTGGGAGCATGGGTGTATTATGTAAGCTTTACAACAGCGCGGCTTCCGATATGAGCGAAATAATGACCGACATTTTCAGATCAAAGGGAATTATAGTGGGAAGCTGTACTGTGAACAACGGCCCACTCCGTTCAATAGCGGCGCTCTTGTCTGAAATGAAGGGCCTGAGATTTAAAAACAAGGTGGGGGCTGCCTTCGGAAGCTATGGCTGGAGCGGAGAAGCACCGAAAATAATACATGAGGGATTGGAAAAAGCAGGAATAAATGTTGTCATGGATCCTGTTTCATCACAATATCAGCCCGAAGCCGAAGCCCTTGACGCCTGCTTCAGGTTCGGGCAGAAGTTTGCTGCATATATTAAATAAATATAAGTTTGCCTGGATATTTTGCAAACTTGATTTACCATTGAATTGCGCCATTGCCGGCGCAATTTGGTTTGCAAGAATGTATTTTTCGTCTCATTTCTGTTTCGGGGAGTATGGGTATGAAGAGGAAAACTGCGAAACTGTTTTTATTGATTATTATTATTTTGTTTGCAGCGCTCGTTTCTGCATCCTGCCGGGCCCAGGTAAAAACCGGCAGGGATACCGATGGGAGTTTGGAACCCCAATACCATAATGATCATGAATCTGATACAGGAAAGGATTTTCCATCAGCTTTGTCAGAGGACAGGTATCTCGTCCCGGTTGCCGTCGGCAAAGGGTATGAATTCCTTTTCGGGTTTGCTGACAGAAAAGGCAACATAGTTATCGAGCCCCGGTTTAAAAGTGTGGAACCCTTTTATGACTGCGGTGTAGCAACGGTTACAACCACCGATGGTTGTGTGGGGCTTATAGACGGAAAGGGTAATTTCCTGGTCGAACCCGTTTATTCCCATATCCATTACAGTGAGGGGCTTTTTATTGCCTATGACACCGGTAAGTATACTACCATAGTTTTTGATGAAAAAGGCAACAGGATTTTTGAAACTGGAGATTATCTCTATAAGTTCAGTGAAGGTCTTGCCCCTCTCCAGGGCCCAAACGAAAGAGGTTATATTGATAAGACCGGAAAGCTGGTGCTGCCGGCTGAATATGGAGTGCTTGGCCAGTTTGTCAATGGCATGGCCAAAGTTTCCAATAAATTCGGAGATCCCTCCTTCTATATTGACAAGAGTGGGAATATTCTTACAGACACAGTCTCTTCAGGACTTTCCATGTATAAGGATGATAATACCGGTCTTTTTGGCTATAAGGACAATAAGGGTGAGATAGTTATACCTGCCCAGTTTGCTGAGGCTGAACCTTTCCTGAATGGTTATGCCATAGTGGCTGCCCGGACCGATACCGGCAGAACATCTGGTATCGCTTATGGGGTAATTGACACACAGGGCAGCTTCGTTATCAGTCCTGAGCACTCCGGAATAAAGAGGATGAAAAACGGGATATTTTCAGTGGGTGAAAAGTACGATCCAGGTAATTATGTGCCTCTTGATTTAGCCTATGAATACGGCAAAAAGGCTGTATTCTCTCCCGACGCCAGGCAGCTTTCCGGATGGCAGTATTATATAGTAAATGATTTCGATGACAAATATATATGTGCCAGCGACGGAAAAACAGTGGCCTTTTATGACAGCAGCTTCAACAAGGCGGAGTATTTGCCCGAATTTGAAGGCTGCGGATTTTTTGAGAGGGATGGAAATCTTCTCAGGGGTGAACTGAATTATACAAAAACCGTGTCTTCCCTCGACGGCGAAATTCTGACCGGTTCGGGAAAAGACGTATTATTGGGTGACGGCATATCATCAAGGATAGAAGTGTATTCCCCGGCTTTTGCCTCAAACTTTGCATACCCGGTCATTGAAGGCCTTGAGGACAAGAATCTCGAAAGCCGGATCAACAATTTGATCAGAAACAGGCTGGCAGATGGTTTCAGAAACCTTGCCGGATCTGTTTTTGCCACTACAATATTTGATACGGATTATACCATCAATCGTGTCAATAATCTCCTGATCATTGACCATAAGGTTAATGAATATGTATTTGGCGCTGTTCACGGGAGCTCCTGGAGGAATATAGTCTATATTGATCTTAGGGACGGCAGGAGCTACGAAAGCATAACTCAGCTTATAAAACCCGGGATGCTTGATGAGGCATTATCGGTTTTAAGCAGGGCAGTCAGCGATCAAATGAAGGAAAATCCCGATATGTACTGGGAAGACCATGTGGATATTACTCCCGATGTGAACTTTGTGCTGAAAGAGAATGGGATTTCTGTCTACTTCGATGAATACGAAATTGCGGCTTATGCAGCGGGAATGCCTGAGTTTTTCGTTCCTTACAGCGCCATAAGAGAATATATAGACACAACAGGCAGTTTCTGGCAGGCTTTTAACCGGGTGCCCTGAAGGACTATGGCTTGGCCGGCGCTTCTTCAGTGCTGTCCGTATTCTTGTCTTTTATACTCAGGTAGGATATGCTGCCCAAAATCAGTACTGCGCCTATTGCCTGAAAACCTGAAATCATCTCGCGGAGCATCAGGGCTTCCGCTATGATTGTTATGGCAGGGATTAAATTCAGGAGCGCTGAGACAAGGACAGGTCCATGATTTTTAAGTCCTACCAGGAAGAAGAGATAGGCCAGTGCCGAGCAGAATACTCCCAGAAATACCAGGTTAAGGGCGGCTGTTACTGATGGCATCTTCCATTTCACAAACTCCCCCGATACAAAGGGTATGAACAGCGGGATGCTTAAGGCAGTCTGTAAGGTGGTCATCTTAAGACTTGAATATTTTTCGCCCAGCTTGTCGCTGAGGAATGTATAGATAATCCATGAGAACATTGAGGCCAGGACCAGCAGGGTTCCCAGGAAGGAGCCGGACCTGAAATCCGGGGCTTTCCCCTCAAAGGTTATCAGGTATACTCCAACAATGGATGTTATTATACAGATCATGGATGGGATGTTTATTTTTTTGCGACCCCTTATTGCATCAATGACAAGGACAAATACGGGCACTGCAGCGACCAGCAGGGAGGCATTTGAGGCAGATATCAGGGTTAATCCCCCGTTCTCGAAAAAGAAATACAGTACTATTCCGAACAGGCTTGCAAGAGCGAACAAAACAAGTTCCTTTTTATTTATCCTGAAGTTTTCCTTTTTCAGGAACATGAGCGTTACCAAGGGAATGAGCGCAATAAACTGCCTGAAAAAGGCAATGGTCACAGGGGGCAGTTCCCTGAGGATTATTTTTGTGGAGACAAATGAAATACCCCATACGAAAACTGCAATTAACGCTGAAGTAAGTCCAAGGAAGCTTCTGCTCTTCATAAAGTATAAACAACCTTTCCTGTAATTCGTCTTAAAACCTTGAAGGTCATTTAACAAGTATAGCACTATACAGGGAAATAGAAAAGAGGATCACGTTTGGACATTTGTCTGCAAGGTCCCGGAATAACAGCCTTACGTAACGCAACTCCGCATCAAAGCAGCCACAAGGGACAACTTCCTGCATTGATACACAGATAGATCTTAACGTCATGGTATTTCAGTCTGCAAAATCATGCGGCCGCAGGGTTGCAGGCAGATCTGGCCATAATGAAAAAAGGGAACCCGATTGTTCCCTTGTATCTTATGGGTGCAAATATTTCTTGTTAACCGCATCTTCTATGATTTGAGAAATGAAATCCCACAATTCCGGGGCACCGTCTTTAATGTGTTTGTTACGGTTTATTACCTGTTCCTTTTTTATTCCGTGCTCCTGCCATGTTCCTCCTTTATTGAGGTAATTCAGGAGAACTGGCTGGACACGGTCCAATGCCGCGGCAAACCTCGCTTCGGGGGTCTGCATCGCATCAAATTCCTCCCACAAGCTTCTAAGTTCCTTTGCCTGGTCTTCAGGCAAAATGGAGAATAATCTGTCAGCCGCTTTCTCCTCTCTTTCTTTTTTGTCCAGATTGGCCTGCGGGTCATAACAGAAAGTGTCCCCGGCATCAATTTCTATAATGTCATGGATAATACACATTTTCATAACCTTTAAAAGGTCAATGTCAGGCTCTTTGGAGTATTCGGAAAGTATAAACGCCATCAGGGCAAGGTGCCAGGAGTGCTCTGCATCGTTTTCCCTTCTCGAACCGTCATGTATTTTGCTTTGTCTGAAGATATTTTTCAATTTATCTGTTTCGCATATAAATTCAATCTGTTTTTTCAGTCTTTCTCCCGCCACGGTACCGATACTTCCTTTCAGGACGATTTGTGCATATAATTTAATGATTGGTAGGGTATCAGTTTATTATTCTCCTGTTCCAAAATGACCATATCAGAATATGAATATTCTGTCAATTGAATTCTAAGGAAATGGTTTATGTTGTAAATGTTGTTGAAAATCCGTTAAGGGAAGATTATAATGAGTTTTATACAGAAAAATAAAAAAAAGGCCAAACCACCGGGGGGTTAGGATTTAGTCTGGCCCGAAAAAGCGTTATTCTGTTGACAGTTTTCAGTTTATATTATTTGTTCTTTCAGGTAAAGCCATTACCCTTGGAAAAAAGACATGCACAATTGATCCAATCCGTCTTGTATCAAGCATTATCGGGCAGTCAAAGAAAATATATCGCAAAATTTTTAAATTCAGTATTGCCCGTGTAACTTTTTGTCGAATTGAGGTATGTAGCGATGGAGAAAGAAATAAGAGCCAGCTTGAAAGATGCAGGAAGAATTGTGGTCAAAGTCGGGACATCCTTGTTGACCCATGAAAACGGAAAGATGAATTTTACCCGGATGGACAGACTCGCGATGGCAATTTCCGAACTCATGAATGAAAACAGGGAGGTTGTCCTGGTTTCTTCGGGAGCCATTGCCGTGGGAATGGGTAAATTCAATTTCCGGAGAAGGCCCCTTGCCATGGGAATGAAGCAGGCTTTGGCCGCTGTAGGCCAGTGTGATCTTATGAATATTTACAGCAGGCTGTTTGCCACATACAATCAGATAGTTGCCCAGATACTGCTTACCAAGACCGACCTGGATGATGAGATAAAGAGGAAGAATGTGATGAATACCTTCCGGAGCCTCATAGACATCGGGGTTCTCCCAATTGTAAATGAGAATGACACTGTTTCGGTGGAAGAGATAAAAAGCCTTATAATGTTCGGGGAAAATGATACCTTGTCGGCGGTAGTGGCAAAACTTATATCTGCCGACCTGCTGATCATCCTTTCAGACGTGGATGGGCTCTATGACGGGAATCCCAAAGAAAACTCCGATTGTCATTTGATTTCCGTTGTTGAAAACCTTGATGATTCCATAAGGCAATTTGCCGGAGGTTCCGGTACGAACAGGGGAACGGGCGGCATGATAACCAAGCTCAAAGCAGCCGAAATTGCCACAAATGCAGGAGTTAACGTGATCATTGCCAACGGCAAGGATCCGACTATAATCCTGGATATACTCAGGGGGGAGAATATCGGAACCCTCTTTATCCGCAAAGATCCTGACAATAATAAGTCCTGATTTAAAAAAATAAAAATAGACAAGGCTTGTAAGGTCTTGTCTATTTTTTTTTCTCATTTTGTCCGATATTTTATAAAAACATTAACCGTTTACTTTGTCTTTAAGAGCTTTTCCGGGTTTGAAAACAGGAGCCTTGGAAGCGGGAATGGTGATTGTTTCCTTGGTCTGAGGATTGCGTCCCTTTCTGGCAGCTCTGTTTTTGGTCTCGAAGGTTCCAAATCCAACCAGTACAACCTTTTCTCCACTGGTCAGAGCGTCTTCAACTACTGAAATGAAAGCATTAATGGCTGCTTCGCTGTCTTTTTTTGTCAAACCCGATTTCTGAGCTACTGCACTGATAAGATCAGCTTTGTTCATAGGATAACCTCCTGTATAGAATTTTGAACTAATTTTATAACGTAAGCCCAATAAAAGTCAAGCATTCAGGCGGTTTTTCCGCAAAAATAACCAATAATTTCTGAAAAATTTTGTTACAGTTATGGATTAATATACATATTATTTACAGATTTAGATTTTATATCATGAAATTACCAGTCCCGTAAACGGAAAACAGCATAACAGCATGGTAATATCCAGTATGATCAATAATTTGCTAAACATGCAAAAAAGTTATATAATACTTTGCGTACAGGCGGGGGTTTTTGGAGGAATCAGGGATGGCGGGTCTCTATTTCTATATTCCTAAAGACAGGACAAAAGATGTTATTAGCTGCGGCCTGAAATTATCCGAATGGTATGACAGGGAAATAATTTTACCCGGAGGAAGCGGCAGCAGAAAAGTTTTAAGAACTCTATTAAATCCCAGGGACGATGAAAGCAAACTAAAAGATCCCGGTTACCAGTGCCTTAGGCTTGAAATTGATCCCCAGTACTGTTTGGTAGGAGATTCAGCACTGTATGGGCTGGGATTAAAAAATACCGCCATTATGGAACGATATAAAAGGGGACTTACCCCTCTTGCAGAGTATAAATTTGGCACTTTCCTTCTTCCGGAAGTTCTGGTTACGATATCTGTACTGCCTGATTGTATTGAAGTGCCTGGCAAAGCCATGGACATACCTGTGCTCTATGAGAGTTCCATGTCTCTCTACCTCAATAATGCCCTCAGCAGGCAGGAGGAGATCTGGAATGATTCGGGGAACCATCTTCTTTATGCCTATTACCTGTATCTGGAATCAAGGGGCAGGGTAGTCCGTTACGAAGACAAAACCAAGGGCAATGCGGTTTTTTTCTGGAAAGACAACGATGAATATGCTGTCTGCAAGATACCTGAGGAGGAGTACAATATTGACTGACAACAAGGATATGCCTGATATTCTTTCTGTCTTGTATAAAGCCCGTGGTCAGTTTGTTTCGGGGGAACATCTGAGCCAATCTCTGAATATAAGCAGAACGGCTGTATGGAAAAGAATAAATGCCCTGAAAAAAGAGGGGTATAAAATTGTGGCATCGACAAAAAAAGGATATTGCCTTATGGATTCAGATCTTCCGTACGGCAGGCCGGCAATTGCCGAAAATCTGACCACAAGGATTTTTGGACGTAATATTGAGTTCTACGGTGAGGTTGATTCCACCAACAATGTATTGAAAAAACTTGCCCAGGAAGGTGCAAAGGAAGGCACAGTGGTAATCGCCGACTGTCAGACCAGGGGACGCGGAAGGTTGGGACGAAACTGGGTTTCAGAGCCGGGCAACGGTATCTGGATGTCGCTGCTGTTGAGACCTGAACTTCATCCGAGCAAGGTTCAGGTTTTGACTTTGGCAACATCCGTGGCTGTAGCAAAAGCGCTTGAAAGTTTTAATATACCTGAGACAGGTATTAAATGGCCAAATGATATCCTGATAAGGGGCAAAAAGGTCTGCGGAATTCTAACTGAACTTTCAGCAGAAGCCGACAGGGTTTTTTGGGTCATTGCAGGAATTGGTCTTAATGTCAACCATCAAGGTTTTCCGGATGAAATAAGGGACATTGCGACATCCGTGAGGCTGGAGGCAAATTCCGGCAGGCCTGTTGACCGGAGCAGGCTTGCTGCCGAAATTATCAATACTTTTGAAAGAATATACGATGAATTCAAAGAGAATGGATCTGACCCTGTTATAGCCCAATGGAAGAAATATAACCTGACATTGGGGAAAAAAGTGAGGCTTATATCGCCGGATGGTTTGTGCAGGGAAGGAACGGCCGTTGATATTATGCCCGATGGAAGGCTTGTTTTCAGAAGGGATGACGGTGTGACAGAGTATGTTTTTTCCGGCGAAATATCTTTAAGAGAAATATGACTGGGGTTATTTAATTTTCTCGGTTGTTGATATATTATTAAATGGATGAAGATAAAGAACATATCATCCATCAGAATTTATCCGGAGGTTATTTATGGATTATCAGAACAATATCAGCAATCAAAATGGGGATTACCATGATGCCCATAAAAATGACGTTGATGCTTCAGACAAAAGAGCCGGTGGTATAAAAGGCTATGACAGAAAAAATGTAAAGCATCATCAGAAGACAGTGCACAAGAAAAATGAGAAGACCAGGGAGCCTCAGTACTCAAAATATCAGAAAAATCAGACGGGTACACAGAAAAATTCAGCCGGCACGATCCGTTATACCAGAAGGAACAGCCAGGAAGGTTCACGGCAGACTAAAGCCAATGTCGAGACCATTGAAGATATTATTGCCGACATTGAAAGAATTGAAAAAGATATTCAGTTCGAGATAAAACAAATACGCACAATAAAATTAGGGTTGTAAGTGATATTATGCTTCTGGTTATAGATGTAGGAAACACAATTACCGCCATCGGCGTCTGGAACGAAAATACTCTCGCAGGAAACTGGCGCATATCCACTGATAAGGAGAGAACATCCGACGAAACAGGAATGTTGCTGATTTCCATGTTGAATTCGGCAGGTATCGCCCCGGGCCGGATTCATGATGTAATCATGTGTTCTGTCGTACCACCCGTCATGCATTCCATCGTAAATGCAATCAAAAAATATATCGGAAAAACACCTCTTATAGTCGGAATCGGGGTTAAAACCGGCATTAACATAAAATATGAAAATCCCAAGGAAATAGGTTCGGACAAGATTGTCAATGCCGTTGCCGCTCTTAAATTGTACGGCGGACCGGTGATCATAGTGGATTTCGGAACGGCGACAACTTTTTGTGCGGTAAATTCAAAAGGCGACTATAAGGGCGGCATTATCTGTCCCGGTGTTAAGATTTCCGCAGAAGCTCTTTTCGCAAAAGCATCAAAACTCCCCCGGATAGAAATTGTGAAACCCAGACAGGTTATTGGAAGAAATACGGTCAGCAGCATGCAGTCCGGAATATTCTACGGATTTGTCGGCCAGGTGGAGTATATTGTCAGACTGATGAAAGAGGAAATGGCGGAAAGCGGTATAAAAGTAGTGGCCACAGGGGGAATGGCAAACCTGATTGCCAGTGAGACAAAAAGCATAGATATCGTTAATCCTTACCTGAGCTTGGAAGGATTAAAATTTATTTATGAATTAAATTCCAAGGTTTAAATTTCAAAATCGTTTGGAATAATTTGAATTAGCAAGCTTGAGCGAGCATTGGAAAAATATTTTAAAATTTGGCCGAAAACAAAAGATTATTGGCATTTATAAACCAATTCATCAGTTTGCCTCAATAGGGTAAATTGTTTAATATTGTATTAGCACTCGGCAAGGGTGAGTGCTAACAGAAAAAACAAACCCTGAGAAGGGAAAAATATAAGGAGGTTGAATTATGAATATCAAGCCACTGGCAGACAGAGTAGTGATTAAGATGCTCGAAGCAGAAGAGACCACAAAAAGTGGTATCGTACTTCCCGGATCGGCTAAAGAAAAGCCGCAGATAGCTGAGGTAAAAGCTGTTGGTCCCGGTACTGACGAAGTCAAGATGGAAGTCAAGGTAGGGGACAAAGTACTCATAAGCAAATATGCCGGAACCGAGGTCAAAGTTGACGGCGAAGAGTATACAATCGTCAAACAGAACGATATATTGGCAATAGTGGAGTAATAGATAATACGGAAACAGGAGGGAAATAAATATGGCAAAAGACATAAAATTTGGCGAAGAAGCGAGAAGGGCTTTGGAAGCCGGTGTGAACAAACTTGCTAATACCGTTAAGATCACATTGGGACCCAAGGGAAGGAATGTTGTTCTTGACAAGAAATTCGGTTCTCCTCTCATTACAAACGACGGTGTAACCATCGCAAAGGAAATTGAACTTGAAGATCCCTTTGAAAACATGGGCGCTCAGCTCGTTAAAGAGGTTGCTACAAAGACCAATGACGTTGCCGGCGACGGTACCACCACAGCCACGTTGCTGGCCCAGGCAATCATCCGTGAAGGTTTGAAGAACCTTGCAGCAGGTGCTAATCCCATTATACTCAAGAAAGGTATTGAAAAGGCAGTAGATGTTGCAGTAAAGGGAATAGCCGAGATTTCACAGAAAGTTAAGGGCAAAAATGATATTGCCCGCGTAGCCGCTGTTTCTGCAAATGATGACAGCATCGGAGAACTCATTGCAGAAGCTATGGAAAAGGTAAGCAATGACGGTGTTATCACCGTAGAGGAATCCAAGACAATGCATACAAGCCTGGAAGTTGTCGAAGGTATGCAGTTTGACCGCGGCTATGTTTCCGGATACATGGTTACCGATACCGAGAAAATGGAAGCTGTGCTTGAAGATCCATACATTCTTATTACTGACAAGAAGATTTCAAATGTTCAGGACCTGCTTCCCATTCTCGAACAGATTGTTCAGCAGGGCAGAAAGCTTGCCATTATTGCTGAGGATGTTGAAGGCGAAGCTCTCGCAACACTCATCGTCAACAAGCTCCGCGGAACATTCAGCTGCGTAGCCGTCAAAGCACCCGGCTTCGGGGACAGAAGAAAGGCTATGCTCCAGGATATAGCCATACTGACCGGCGGTCAGGTAATTACCGAAGAGCTCGGTCTCGATCTCAAGGAAGCAACCCTCTCACAGCTTGGTCGTGCTGAAAAGATCATTGTTCAGAAAGAAAACACCATTATTGTCGGTGGTAAGGGCGATGAAAAACAGATCCGTGACAGAATCGCCTCCATTAAGGCCCAGATTGAAGAAACAACCTCCGATTTCGACAGAGAAAAATTGCAGGAGAGACTTGCGAAGCTCTCAGGCGGCGTAGCTGTAATTCAGGTTGGCGCTGCTACAGAAACCGAAATGAAAGAAAAGAAACTGCGCATAGAAGACGCTCTTGCTGCAACACGTGCAGCCGTTGAAGAAGGTATAGTTCCCGGCGGCGGTACAGCATTCGTCAACGTAATTCCCAAGGTAAATGAACTCATAGCCACACTTGAAGGTGACGAAAAGACAGGTGCGCAGATTGTAGCAAAAGCCCTTGAAGAACCTGTAAAACAGATAGCTGAAAATGCCGGCCTTGAAGGATCAGTAATCCTTGAAAGGGTAAAGAACAGCGAACCCGGCGTAGGCTTCAACGCTCTGAAGGAAGAATATGTGAACATGCTTGAAGCAGGTATTGTCGATCCTGCAAAGGTTACCCGTTCTGCTCTCCAGAATGCTGCATCAGTTGCCGCAATGGTTCTTACAACTGAAAGCCTTGTTGCTGACAAACCGGAGAAGAATGAACCTGCAGCAGGCATGGGCGGCGGAATGGGAGCAATGTAATATAGCTCAGCCGACAGGATTTGTAAGGAGACAGCATTACCGGCTGTCTCCTTTTATATTTTTTCTGACATACTTGAATTTTACCTTGTAAATTACTATAATAATTTTGACAATTGAACAGAACATGACGGTGCAAGCAAAGCTTAATAGGGAATCAGGTGAGAATCCTGGACTGTCCCAGCAACCGTGAAGCTGACGAAACGGGCATATGCCACTGAAAGCCAGGGCTTTTGGGAAGGCGCCTGCAGAGGATGAAGCAAAGTCGGTAGACCTGCCGTTATGTGGAAACTCTTCTGGGGATAAGAGAAACATTTGTTGTATATTTCTTTTATTCCCGCTCTCAGCGGGATTTTTCATTTCATTATCCCTCCTCAGTGTTCTCAGAAGATCCCACTTTGTTCTGTGAGATTGTGAAAATTCATACCAGAGAAGGAGCTGTAACATGAAAAAAATTGTATCTTTGCTTTTGATAATCACATTATTGGTGTCATTTGCAGGCTGCGGAAGTGCAAATGGTTCAAGAAACAAACCTTATGTTTCTCCTGAAACTGCATCCGGTGATGAAACAAAACAGACCCCTCAGGTAACGCCTGAAACTGCTGATTTTCCGGTGACAGTCACCGACAGCAGGGGCAAGGAAATCACCATTGAGAAAAAACCAGAAAGAATTATTTCACTGATGCCGTCAAATACCGAAATATTGTATGCAATCAATGAGGACGCCAATATCATCGCTGTCAGTGAATACTGCAATTATCCTGAAGACACTGCAAATAAGCAGAAACTTCCCACCGGCCAGCAGATGAGCACGGAAGCCATCATCGGCCTCAATCCTGATCTCATCATACTGGGGCATATGGCTGCCGCTGATGATCAGATCAATCAGCTTGAAGAGGCAGGAATAAAAACCATAGTGACTGAGGCCAACAATCTTGATCAGACATATGAAGTCATTAATCTGCTGGGGACCGTCACCGGAAAAAGAGGGGAAGCCTCCTCGCTTGTGGACAGAATGAAAAAGGGTTTCGAAAATATCAGGGAGAAAGTAAAGGATAAGACCCCGGTATCGGTTTACGTCGAGGTTTCTCCTTTGGAATACGGCCTCTGGTCATGCGGAAAGAATACCTTTATTCAGGAGATTATAGAGATAATTGGGGCAACAAATATTTTTGAGGATATTGAAGGCTGGGCCCCTGTGTCGGAAGAACAGGTTCTTCACAGAAATCCTGATGTCATACTCACCACAGCGAGTCCTCTTACCGGAATAGAGGATCCCACAGGTGAGATTATGTCCAGACCAAACTGGGACAAAGTCAATGCCGTTAAGGACGGAAGAGTGATAATGCTGGATGCCGATATGGCCACAAGACCCGGTCCCAGACTTCTGGATTGTGCGGAAGAACTCGTAACAGCTATTTACGGGGAGTAACAAGTATAAATCCGGATTATGTCAGACAAGAGGTAAAGCATGAATTACAAGGCGGAAGATATGAGAATAAACAACCAAAAAAATAATACTTTATTGCTATATATAATAGCTATTCTGCTTTTACTGGTTGTCTTTCTCATTTCTGTCTCTGTCGGAAGTGTAGAGATATCGTTTTCAGATATCTTTAAGCTGCTCAAAGACCATTTTTCGGGAGTCAGTAGGAAAGATAATATAAATGAAGGATTGTCGACCATATTGTTCAATGTACGTATGCCCAGGGTAATTCTTGCAGCAATGGTTGGAGCCGCTCTTTCGGTATCAGGGGCGGCCATGCAGGGATTGCTGAAAAATCCTCTTGCAGAAGGGTCTACTTTGGGAATTACATCGGGTGGGGCGCTTGGGGCTGTTCTGTCACTCACCCTGGGCATGTACATACCAGTTTTTAAACATCTGGGGCTTGCAATCACAAGCATTGTTTTTTCCTTCCTCTCAATTGTTCTGATTCTTTCCCTGACTTACAAGATAGACAAGGGATTGTCAACCCATACCATAATCCTTACCGGTGTGATATTTTCCATGTTTGCCAGCAGCCTTACAAGCCTGCTGGTCACTTTGTCAGGGGATAATCTGAAACAGGTGGTTTTCTGGTCCATGGGCTCATTTTCAGGCCGTGGATGGTCCCATGTAAGGCTTATGTTTCCCTTTTTCGTTACAGGAACCATAATATTGCTGACTCTAAGCCATGAGCTGAATGCTTTTTCGCTGGGGGAGGAACAGGCGAGATATCTGGGGGTAAACACCAAAAAAATAAAACTCCTGATTCTGACCCTGGTATCGGTACTTGTGGGTATATCAGTTTCAGTAAGCGGAACCATAGGCTTTGTAGGACTTGTTGTTCCGCATATAACAAGGCTGTTGACCGGTCCGAACTTTAAAAGACTTTTACCCCTTTCATTGCTCTTCGGAGCCAGCTTCCTGATGCTGACCGATTTGGTCTCAAGGACCGTGCTCAGCCCGGTGGAACTTCCTATTGGGGTAGTAACGTCCTTTATAGGGGCATTCCTGTTCATATACATTTTCTATAATCACTCAAACAGAAAAAACAGTTAGGACACTGAAGGCTGAAGGGTATGCTAAAGGCTGAAAATATAAATGTAATGGTCGATAACAAAAAAATAGTGGATGACGTGTCTTTCGAGATCGATGAACATGATATCCTGATGGTCATTGGCCCCAACGGTGCGGGAAAGACAACCCTGATCAGGGCTGTGATGGGAATTGTGCCTCATTCGGGAAAGGTTTACCTGAACGACACTGATATCCGGAGATTAAAACCCAGAATCCTGGCCCAGAAAATCGGAGTGCTGACCCAAAAACATCAGCCCCAGTTTGCCCATACGGTATATGAGGTGGTCAGCTTGGGGAGATATGCGTATAAAAACGGGTTTTTCAGAAAT
>Ga0134094_1001834_pt1 | contig 19429 bp, 25 predicted proteins | sample 5_1taG_FD_94458 | JGI IMG/M metagenome (GOLD analysis project Ga0134094, IMG submission 94458) | Switchgrass degrading microbial communities from high solid loading bioreactors in New Hampshire, USA - 5_19_20_110_A1 metaG | ecosystem: Engineered > Bioreactor > Semi-continuous > Anaerobic >... | reverse complement strand
TCCAATGCACATGACTGACTGCAATCAATATATTTCCGACTTACCTCTGGCATCCTTCATTGGTGAAGGGTGTGTCCTTGATGCAAGGTACCAGGAAGAAATTAAAATGAAACCGGAATATGAAACACTGGTAAGAGAGGGAAGCATTGTATTGCTATATACCGGATTTGACAAATATTATGGCACAAGGGAGTATTTTGAAAACCATCCCTGCATTGATACTAAGCTGTGCAAATTCCTGATTGAGAAGAAAATCAAGATGGTCGGGATGGACATACCTTCCCCTGACAGGTATCCTTATGAAATACACAGATTATTATTGAATAATAATATACACATCCTTGAGAATCTTACAAATCTTGACCTGCTTCTGAAAGCAGAAAAATTTGAGGTTATAGCTTTCCCGCTGAAGATCAGGGCTGACGCTTCCATTTCGAGAGCAGTGGCAAGGATAATTTAACCCTGGCGTTTATGTTCAGTTTATATTGCACCAATATAATGTCTTATGGATTACTGCCATATTTACATTTTCACAGTTTACCTATGAAAAGCAGCATAATGAAAAGGAGAACTGCAATGGGCAAAAAGAAAAGACATATTAGTTCAGACAATACCTTTGAAAAGATTACAGCAGATTTGACTGATTCACAAATTGAGGATTTGTCTACCGAGGTTATATCCCTTGACAACCCATTAGTCAAGACTGTGCAGGATCATACCAGGGAAATACTGAATTTTATAGTAGAGTTTAAGGAATTAATGATGATGTATAATTGCGCAATAAAGGAAATCAAGACGAAGTTTGAAGTTCTGGACATGGAATTTAAGACCCGGCATCAAAGGAATCCCATTAATTTTATCAAGACGCGGCTTAAATCAACTTCAAGCATTGTTGAGAAAATGCGGAGGAAAAATATACCCTTTACCCTCGAAAATTCGAAAAATATATTAACGATGTTGCCGGCGTCCGGGTGATCTGTTCATACATAGATGATATATACAGCATAGCAGAAGCGCTGATACAGCAGGACGACATTAAGCTTATCGGGATAAAGGATTACATCGCAAATCCAAAGCCCAACGGTTACCGGAGCCTGCACCTTATAGTCAGTGTGCCGGTTTATTTCTCCGAGCAGAAGAAAGACATGAAAGTTGAGGTACAAATCAGAACAATAGCCATGGATTCCTGGGCAAGCCTTGAACATCAGCTCAAATATAAGAGAAAGATAACGGACGAGGAGGAAATAGCCGAACAATTGAAGGAGTGTGCCGACCTTATAGCTGACATAGATTCCAGGATGCTGGAATTAAGGACAAGGATTGAGACAAACAGCGACGATCCTACTGAAGAGGAGGTTTTGCTGAGTAAATTAAACAAGATTGATATATCGATGGAATAGGAAGATATTCCATCCTCCAGTCTTAGTATCACATTGTCCATTTGACTGTGATCCTGAGCGAAATGGCTCTTTATCAGTGCCTGATCATCAGGAAATACTTTCCTGATTTATGAGACTGTTTTTTCCTCGCAGTTCGTTGTTTCCTGTATTTAATTCCATAGCCCATCACTTCAAAGGTTCTTTTCAACTTGATTCCATTTATTAGTATATGTAAAATAATTATGTATTAATTAACAGATAAATTTTATATCAACGTAGGAGGAATATGCGTTGAGTTTTGATGATAAACGATTGAAGGCAAAATTAATCCTCATATATTTATTTCCCTTATTAGTCATTGGCATCCATTTGATTGAGCAAAGGTCTTTTTTGAAGGAAAATCTGTTTTTTTACTTATTGGGAATTGGTTTGCTATTATACGCACAATTCTTTTTTATTAATATAGAAGCGAAAACGGTCAATTTTAACAGGATAGTTTACTTCGTATATATAATCTGCTCCTGTACATATTCCCGGAAATCAACGATAAATATAACATATGGAAAGATGATGGCGGAATTTTGACTTTTAACAAAGCAATATCAACAAGCATAGTTATTTCTTTCTTTTCATTGGTAATATATTTTCTGGTCATTACTGACTTTCATATTTCTGAAATTACTTTCGGCAACACCAAAATATCCATGTTAAAAGAAAAATATAATGACGAAATAAACAATCAGTTTGGAAACATAAATCAGCTCTTAAGGAAAATTAACGCTGAAGGAAGATTGATCGAAGGAATGAAGGAATATTGCAAAAAAAGAACAAGTGAATATTTCAATGCCTGCCTTGAATACCAGCGATTATTGACAGAATATTTCAAAGAACAGGCAGAAGAAGTTAATGTCTATGTCCTGGATAATCTTGATCCTTTATACCTTAAACAAAATTTTGGCATAAAGGCTAAAGATATTGAAATTTTGAAATATCGTTTATCCCATGATGAGATTTATTTGTTGACAACCGATGAAACATACCGCTTGTTTATTCCGTTTTATTATGTCTTTGAAGAAATAATCAATGATGAAAAACCCGTTTATATTGTCCTTGAATCCAGAAAACCCATTGTATGTGAAGCTGAAAGTGTCATTGTTAAAAACCTGCTTATCAAATTCTGCGACGATTTTGTTCAATTATATCTTTGAAAAAACGACAAATTTATTGTACAATTAATATGCTAGGAGGAAAAGCAATGAATAAGAACATGACTCTTGCAGAAATCAAGGAAATTGTAAATAAAGCATCTCTACCATTAAGACCAAGACCTGTTATAATTCCTGAAAGTGTAAAAAAGCAAGACAGAATATATATGTCAATAGAAAATACCAAAAGAGTTCTAAATATACCATAATGATCAGAATAAATCTTGAAAAATGAGCAGAATAAAAATATCCTGCTCATTTTTTTATTCATATAATAAATTATGATAACATACACATAAAACTAACACACCAATCGAAAGATGTGTGATTTAGCATGAAGGAATTGACACAGGAAGAACTTAAAAAAGTTGCTGCTATGATTAAAGAAAAAGGAATTACAAAGCCCAGATCTATCATAATTCCAAAAAATCTTGAATATGACCGTATTTCTATTGCAAAACGAAGGATTTGGCAACGATTTGGTATTTGGATTGATTAACAATCTTTAATCAATTAAAAAAAATATTAAATGTGTCATTTATATTATTAAAATGAGAAATATATACGAAGGAAACAGCAGGACTTTGGGAATTGCCCCAAAGTCCTTATTTTGCGGCAGATTTCAGGATTAACTCGTCCACTGATCATGAATAATTCCTACAAGATACCAGATATCGCCTTTCTTTTCAAATACAAGCCTGAGGCTTCTCCAGTCCATTCCTTCGAATTTTGGATCAAATCCGGAAAAGTAATATTCTACAATGACGGAGTTCTTGTAAACCTCAAAACTGTTGTTTAGGGAATTTCCATGGCCAAGAACCTGATTGTATCCTACCTGCTCAGCATTTACAAAATCAACATCATAAATGAACTTCTTGTAATAATCAGAGAAGCTGAGTTCAATAGGCTCTCCCGAACCATCATAATATCCCCAGAGATAGGTCTTTGTGTCGTCAGCCAGTTTTCTTACTTCTTCTGCAGTGAATACAAGATTATTGTCAACATCTACATATCCGTATGGCGAGAAGCGAACCCCCTTATCCGGGTGGACTGCGTCTGCAAGCTTCTCCATTTCAAAGTTTTTAATTGCTGTCAGAACATCTATGGATCTCTTTTCAATTATACTTTTGATATACTCCTCGGTATCGGCTTTGAGCACATCGCCTTTGTCTTCAAGATCGCTGTTCTGCGTACCTTTGTCTGCGTTCTTCTCTTCGACCTTACCGTTATCCGGAGCGATTGCGCCATCGGAATCACCTTTCTCAATAACCCTGACTTTATCCGTATTCAGTTGCAAGGTTGCACAGGCTGTTGAAACAAATACCAACACAAGAATTAAAAATATGAGTACGGTTTTTCTTTTCATAATAACACCTCCTGTCTGGTTGAGTCTTGTCTTGTTGTCTGCATATATATCATAGCAACAGGGTGTTTCATACTTACATCGAACTTGTTTCAAAGTTGTAACAATCAGTCTTGCGCAGGCAGCTTAAGTATGGCGGTCGTACCGCCTTCAATACCGTCGGTAAGCTCGATATAACCATTGTGAGCATCAACAATATGTTTTGCTATAGAAAGGCCCAATCCGGTTCCGGAGATACTGCGGGCATTTTCAGCACGATAAAAACGGTCAAACACTTTTTTTCTGTCTTTCTCGGGGATTCCGATCCCCTGGTCAGCCACCATAAGAACAGCTTCATCTTTTTCTTTGTATAAGCTCACTTTCACAACGGAATGCGGGGGAGAATATTTGACAGCATTATCGAGCAGATTTACAGCGACCTGGACTAATTTTTCCTTGTCTCCCCGCACATAAATTTCAGAGGAGATGTCTGAAACTAACCTTACGTCATATATTTGTGCCCTGGGCAGCATTCTTTCGGTTGTATCAATGATAAGTTCGGAAAAATTAACTTTGTCAAAATGAAACTCTTCCCGGCCCGTTTCAATCCTGGACAGCGTCAATACCTCGTCTACAAGCCTTTTAAGCCGCTCCGCCTCATTATTGAGGTGAAAGACTGCCTTCTTTAGATCAGGTCTGTCATCGATTTCATCGGCAAGGTATTCCGAATAGCCCTTTATGGCTGTAAGGGGGGTTCGAAGCTCATGAGACACATTCGATACGAATTGCTTTTGTCTTTGTATATAATCCTGAAGCTGATTACCCATTTCATTGAAGCTGCGGGAAAGCTGGGCTATTTCGTCTGAACCCTTGATATCAACCGGCGTGAAATTCCTGTTGGCGTAGTTTTCAGCCATTTCAGCAAGCTTGTTGATGGGCTTTGTCAGCCTTGAGGCGATATAGATACTGATCAGGGTCATAAGGACTGCAAATATAAAAGCACCCAGGAAAATTATATTTGAAACCCCTGAAATCAGGTTTTCGAAAAAGCTCATGGGATATATGATTTCCAGAATGCAGATTATATTGCCGTCAAAGGTAACCGGGGCCGCGAAGTACGCAGTGCTGTTCCTTACCAGATAGGCATAGTCTCCTTTTGCGGCAGCGCTTAGTATTTCGGCGTTTTCGGTCTCGGTGATGCCGATCCGTATATTTTTGGATGCAGCCAGAAGGCGCATATTGTTGTCATATATGCGTATATTACCGAAAACAAGACCAAGCTTTCCAATCACATATTGGGCCGTTTGGTCGCTGAGTTCATCGGAGTCTGCGTTCTGGAGGGCATGTATTTGGGAAATGTACAGTTCCGCCATGCCGCTTTGGGCCTTTAGCTGCTGTTCAATGGTTTTTATGCTGAGGCCTTTGAGAGCATTGAGAACGGCAAAACCGACAAAAAACAATGCTGCAAATGTTGCTGACAGGTAATATATTATCAGCTTTTCCTTAAGCTTCATCTCAAGTACCTCCAAACCGGTAGCCGAAACCAAATACGGTTATGATGTGCTTCGGATTGCTGCTGTCATCCTCGATTTTCTTTCTGAGCCTGGCGATACAGATATCCACTGCCCTGGTATCACCCATGAAGTCATAGCCCCAGGCCTTCTGGAGAAGTTCCTCCCGGCTGAAAACCTTTCGGGGATTTTTTATTAATACCTCCAGAAGCTCATATTCCTTAAGGGTTAACTCAACAGGCCTGCCACCTTTCGTCACGGTACGGTTTTCAGTATCCACTGCAAGATCGAGATGTCTTAATATTTTTCTTTCATCGGCTTCATATTTCTCCAGCCTTCGCAGTACGGCTTTTATACGTGCTACAAGTTCCCTTGTATCAAAGGGCTTGGTAATATAGTCGTCAGCTCCCAGTTCAAGGCCGAGGACCTTGTCGACAATATCATTCCTGGCTGTAAGCATTATTATCGGAACTTTCCGCTTGTTTGTCATTTCTCTGCACAAATCATGTCCGTTAGTATCGGGCAGCATGAGGTCCAGCACGACAAGGTCCGGGTTGAAAGAATCGAACAGGGTCATGGCCGACTTGCCGTCTTTGGCTGCGGCAACCTGGAATTGCTCCCTTTTCAATATCATTTCCAGCAAATCCAATATGGATTGTTCATCATCAACTACCAGGATTTTATGCACGATATCTCATCCTTTGTATTACGAAATTAAGCACATATGTGCCTAACCATATATTACACTTAATTGAAGGTTTATAGAAGTTTTATGAAAGATTTATGCCCATAAAGCAGTATTGCACCATTTCATATACCTTATAACCCGGCAATCCGGCATATGGAAATGTATGATTTGATTTTCCTGTTGAAAGAACCGCAAAAAAATATATTATTAGAATAAAGGAGTTATTTTTATGAGGATAAACCGGAACGAGATAAACAGGATAAGAAGCATCATCAATTCGGGTATCAATGAATTTGTTGCATTTGACATAGAGACAACCGGGCTTAGTCCTGGAAAAGGGCACAGGATTACCGAGATTTGTGCGGTCAAAATAAGGAACGGGAATGTTGTGGACGAATTTCATCAGCTTGTAAACCCTGAACGGAAAATTCCGTATTTTATTGTGCAATTGACGGGAATTACTGATGATATGGTCCGGGACCAACCCACCATAAGGGAAGTGCTGCCGGATTTTCTGGATTTCATAGGCGACAGTGTTCTCGTTGCCCACAACGGTCAGAGGTTTGATAAACCTTTTGTATCATACTTTACAGAACTGTATTTTGGCACCGCCCTTGAAAACGAGCTTATTGACACTGTCCATATGTCCCGTTATCTTCTCCCGGGGCTTGAAAATCACAGGCTTGACACAGTCGCAAAGGAGCTGAAAGTCAGGCTTGACTGCCACCACAGGGCTGTTCATGACGCAAAAGCCAATGCTGATATTTTTCTTATCCTTTTTGATATGTTTCAGAAAAAAGAAAAAGAGATAGCTGAAAAGCAGACCCTCGCTTTCGAGGAAGATGCGATCAAGAGCATCCGGAGCTGGAAAATGGGAAGGTTCAACAGACTTTATGTTAACCTGAACAGTGGTGCGGTCTATTATGATTTTACAAGCAACCAGTGGTTCAGCAAAGATTTTCCGGGGCAGATTGATTTCAGCGCCCTGGAAATAAAGGTTCTCGGTTTTCTTCAGGCAAATTCAATGGCGGAAATCATGGGTAAGGAAATAAAACTGGTGGTGTGAGTGCTGCCATTAGTAAGATAATTCAGACAATTGCTTCATCATATTATCCTCTGTGAAAAGAACCATATATGCTCCTTCGGCATCATATTTTTCCTGGTGCTTTCTTTCCTTTTTCATCCTGCAGCTCTCCATAATCCGGCAAAGTTAAAAAACTTGCAACAACAGCCGAATTTTCAAACTGAATATATGTCATCTTACATGAGACAATAGTTAACAAAAAGCTTTACCTGCGATCCAAAAGGAGATAATATGGCAGAATACATTCTTACCGTAGATGATCAGGACCAGGAAACAGGTTACATGGAGAAAATGGAAGTCCACAAAAGCGGGATCCTTCATCGTGCTTTTTCGGTCATTGTTTTCAACAAAAAAGGTGAAGTTTTGCTGCAAAAGAGAGCAAAAAAGAAATATCACTCCCCCGGGCTATGGACCAATACCTGCTGCAGTCACCAAAGAGAAGGGAAGACTTTCCCATTCATAAAATATACAAAATGTACATAATATACACTATGTACATTCTGTAAATACATGATATAATGGAGGTGAAAGGTTGGTGTTTGAAATGCTGGTTGTAAATGCTACTGATGTCAGAAAGGATTTCGGAAGATATATCGATGAAATTGTCAGGGTTAAGCCGATATTTATAAAGCGTTCCAGGGATTATTTCATGGGCATCAGTATAAGTATGGCAAAAGAGCTGGTTAAGGATGTTGTATTTACAGCAGACAAGTATATAGAAGATGACGGTTCAGTAACTTTATCATTAAACGATTTTGACATAGTTGTAAACGGCAGGGATGAAGCATCAGCACTGGATGCTCTGGCTAATGATTTAAGAGAATACGCGTTGGATTATTACGAAGAGTTAGAGTTTTGGAGCAGCGATATAAACAGAAAAAAGCAGCTTAAAAAAATTCTGAAAGTTCTCCTGACCAACGATGATGAAGAATTGAAAGAGAATATCGTATGCCAAGCTGGAAGGAATTAAAAAGATTTTGCGAAAATGACGGTTGGGAGCTTTATAAAAATACCGACCACTATTATTACCGAAAAGCAGATAATGATGGCACCATAAGGAGAATAAAAGTTTCAAAGGGTTCAGGAGAAATTAAATATCATCTTTGGAAAGAAATACTCAGAAAGCAACTTCGTGTCAGTCAGGAATATTTCAACAGCAAAATCTGATTTCGAAGTTCTGGCATAATTAATCAAATATTTGCAGGAAACAACTGACAGTTTTGCCTTGATATCATCTGGCAAAGAAAGAGATTGAATATACAATTCCTTTCTTTCAAATAATAGTTAGGCGGTAAACAACAACAATAGCTGGTGATGCCCCATGTCAACGAATAAACAAGCCAATAGATTAATCCATGAGAAATCCCCATATCTATTGCAACATGCCTATAATCCTGTTGACTGGTTCCCCTGGGGCGAAGAAGCCTTTGAAAAAGCAAAGTCAGAAAACAAACCAATCTTTCTTTCCATCGGCTATTCCACCTGTCACTGGTGCCATGTCATGGAAAAGGAGAGTTTTGAAGACCCTGAGGTTGCTGAGATCCTGAACAACAACTTTGTTTCCATCAAGGTGGACAGAGAAGAGAGACCCGATATTGACCACATTTACATGGACGTTTGCCAGGCACTGACAGGGCATGGAGGCTGGCCACTCACCATTATAATGTCTCCTGATCAAAGGCCCTTTTTAGCCGGTACCTACTTTCCAAAAAATGACCGCATGGGAATGAACGGCTTAATCAGTATCCTTAACGCCGTAGTAAAAGCATGGAAAACAAAACGAAATGAACTTATTAATTCAGGAGAAAGAATTACAGAGTATATTTCCGCAAAACATGTACCAGGCAGGAGAGAAATCCCTGAAGATATCTTTGACAGGGCTTTTTCATATTATGATCAGTATTTTGATGAGAAATACGGCGGTTTTGGCAGTGCCCCAAAATTTCCGACGCCTCACAACCTTATGTTTCTGTTGCGATACTGGAAAATGACAGGTAACGGGAAAGCGCTTCTTTCACTGATTGGGCTTATGTATGCGAACTCAAAAGGGAAAGATGTAGTAATAGCAGCCGATGATATATCCGAAGCCAGACCTTTCATCGAAGAGATTTCCCTGAATTTCAATCCTTTTACCGTATGGTCCCTCAAAAAATCAGATGACAATATTATTGGCAGAATTGCGCCTTTCATGGAAAACTGCACAATGCTTGACGGAAAGGCCACAGCCTATGTCTGTGAAGGATTTTCGTGCAATGCTCCCGTTACCGGACTGGAAGAGTATAAAAAACTGCTTCATTCATAAAACATTTTTTATTTTTCATGCCGGAAAATAGACACAGCGGGACTGATGGTATAGAATAATTCCAGTATAAATATAGGAATGTTCAAAAAAATATAGTATCATATGTCTGACTGATTTTTTACGGAGGATAAAAATGTTTGATATCTTAAAGCCTGACATCATGGTAAAATCCATATATTCTATTTCGCCTGAAGGTCTTATCAGAAAGAAGATTTTCGGCCTGATTCTCGATATAGACAATACTTTGGTGGCAACCCACATAAGGAAGCCTGACGACAATCTTGTCTCATATATAAAGGCATTAAAGGAAAGCGGAATTAAAGTAACCATAGTCTCCAATGCAAGGAAAGAACGTGTCGAAGAATTTTGCAAATCCCTTGACATAGATTATGTATATAAAGCACTGAAACCTTTCAGCCGCGGATTCAACCTTGCCATTAAGAAAATGAATCTGCCGAGGGAAAATGTTGCAATTGTCGGTGACCAGCTTTTTACCGATATACTGGGCGGAAATCTCAGCAAGATACATACAATCCTTATAAAGCCCATAGACCTGAACGAACCTTTTCCCGTGAGACTTAAAAGGATTTTTGAAAAACCCTTTCTCTATAATAAGCCATACGACGATAAATTATGACTGATTACGCTTTTGATAATGTTTAATATTGTATAAATGTGTTAAAATTATAAAAAAGGGGGTCTGTTTTATGCAGCTTAAAAATTACATGGAAGAAGTTGTATTGCGGACTATGGAGGAGATTTTGCCCGATATAAATGTATGCCGGTGCGAAAGCTGTAAATATGATATAGCGGCAAAAGCCCTTAATGATTTACCCCCCAGGTATGTGGTAACTCCAAAGGGTGAGGTATATTCAAAAATCAATAATCTGAGAAACCAGTTTGAGGTGGATGTCATTTCAGCCATAACAAAAGCCGCTGTATTGGTAAAGAGAAATCCCAGCCATGACGAAAACGGTGTTGAAAAAGATAAAAGTCTTTAGCGTTTTTTCTTGTCAATAATTTTAACCCGTGCTATAATGTTACGGGTGTTTTTATAAAAATACACACGATATCTGATTTGTAAAGTTGTGCTTATTAATGAAATCATTAATAAGTCCTTTACAAAGGGGAAGATATCGGAGGAAAGAACAAGGAGGATTTTTTTATGTCAGTAGTCACAATGAAACAACTGCTCGAAGCAGGCGTACATTTTGGTCATCAGACCAGAAGATGGAATCCCAAGATGGCGGAGTACATCTTCACAGAAAGAAACGGAATCTATATCATTGATCTCCAGAAAACCGTCAAGAAAATCGATGAAGCTTATTTCTTCGTCAGAAACCTGGTCATGGAAGGCGGAACAATTCTCTTCGTCGGTACAAAGAAACAGGCTCAGGATGCCATCAAGGAAGAAGCACAACGCTGCGGTCAGTATTTTGTAAATAGCAGATGGCTCGGTGGAATGCTTACCAATTTCAAAACCATCAGAAAGAGTATCGACCGTCTTCTCGAACTCAGAAAAATGGAAGAAGAGGGAGTATTCGAGGTCCTTCCCAAGAAAGAAGTAAGTAAACTGAGACTTGAGATGGAGAAGCTCGAAAAGAATCTCGGCGGTATCGTTGAGATGAAGAAGCTTCCTTCGGCTGTGTTTATCGTTGATCCCAAGAAGGAAAGAAATGCTGTTCTTGAAGCAAGAAAACTGGGTATACCCATTGTAGCTATTGTTGATACTAACTGTGATCCTGACGAAATTGACTATGTCATTCCTGGCAATGATGATGCCATCAGAGCAGTTAAACTCATAAGCAGTACAATAGCAGACGCTGTTATTGAAGGAAGACAGGGAGAAATGGGATACATCGAACGCAATGCTGAGGCAAAAGAAGCAGGAGAAACAGCAGAGATAGCTGAAGAGATGTATAATGCTGAGATACCTTCGGAACAGGTATCAGAAGAGGAAGCAGAAGCAGAAAAAGAATAATTTCTCGTACATTAAATATTAATAATAGGAGGATGTAGCTATGGAAATAAGTGCCAGCATGGTAAAAGAACTGCGTGAGCGTACTGGCGCGGGAATGATGGACTGTAAGAAAGCTCTCGTAGAATCAAACGGCGATATGGAAAAAGCAATTGAATATCTTCGTGAAAAAGGTATTGCCAAAGCTGCGAAGAAAGCCGGAAGAATTGCCGCTGAAGGTATCGTGGACGCATATATTCATGGCGACGGCCGTATCGGTGTTCTCCTGGAAGTCAATATTGAGACCGATTTTGCTGCCAAGAACGAAGAGTTCCGTTCATTTGTAAAAGACATAGCAATGCAGATCGCCGCCATGAACCCCAGATATGTAAGACGTGAAGAGGTTCCTGCTGAAGAAATCGCAAAAGAAAGAGAAATTCTTAAGGCTCAGGCAATGAACGAAGGCAAACCTGAACATATCGCTGAAAAGATAGTTGAAGGAAGACTTGAAAAATTCTTCAACGAAGTTTGCCTTCTTGAGCAGCCTTTTATAAAGGATAATGACAAAACCGTAGAAGAAGTTCTCAAGGAAAAGATAGCAAAGATTGGTGAAAATATAAACATCCGCAGATTTGTAAGATTTGAAAAAGGCGAAGGCCTTGAGAAAAAAGAAGAGAATTTTGCGGAAGAAGTTATGAAACAGCTTAAGTAAAAAATATTATAAAAAAAGGGTATTTTGATTACCAATCATTATACCCTTTTTTTTGAAACATTTTTATGGGTTAACGGAGGCATTATGAGTTTGAAATATAGGAGGATAATGCTGAAAATAAGCGGTGAGGCATTATCCGGCGACAAAGGATTTGGAATAGATCAGGACGTTTTAAATGAAATCAGCGATAAAATTAAAGATGCCTGGAAAATGGGTGTGGAAATTGGTATAGTAGTAGGTGGAGGCAATTTCTGGCGTGGACGCAGCAGTACAGGTATGGACAGGACTACCGCAGATCATATGGGAATGCTGGCAACAGTAATAAATTCATTGGCATTGCAGGATGCACTGGAACACAGGGGAGTTCCCACCAGGGTTCAGACAGCCATTGACATGCCAAGAATTGCTGAACCTTATATACGCAGAAGGGCCGTCAGACATCTGGAGAAAAAGCGCGTTGTAATTTTTGCCTGCGGTACGGGAAATCCTTATTTCTCAACTGACACTGCCGCAGTGCTCAGAGCTGCTGAAATCGAAGCTGAAGTCATACTCCTGGCCAAGAATGTAGACGCAGTATACGACAGTGACCCAAAAACCAACAAAGAGGCCATTAAGTACGATAAGATCAGTTTCATGGAGGTTTTGCAGCGCCAGTTGAAAGTAATGGACTCAACAGCAACATCCCTTTGTATGGACAATGATATTCCGCTTCTTGTCTTCAGCATAAAAACTCCGGATAATATAATTAAAGTTTTAAACGGAGAAAAAGTTGGTACATTAGTTGCTAGGGAGGTCTGATTATGAACAGGAATTATGATCAGTATAAATCCAAAATGGAAAAAACCATCAGCGTTTTAAAGAGCGACCTGAGCGCCATCAGGGCTGGACGCGCAAACCCGCACGTACTGGACAAAATCACTGTCGAATATTATGGAACTCCTACACCGATAAACCAGCTTGCTACTATCCAGGTACCAGAAGCACGGCAGATAGTTATACAGCCCTGGGATGCAAAGATACTCAATGACATCGTCAAAGCCATCCAGACATCGGATCTGGGAATTAATCCCAACAGTGACGGTAAAGTCATCCGTTTGATTTTCCCGCCTCTGACTGAAGAAAGAAGAAAGGAACTCACAAAGGATGTCAAAAAGATCGGAGAGCAGAGTAAAATTGCAATCCGTCAGATCCGCAGGGACGCAATGGAAAATTATAAAAAACAGGAAAAGGCAAAAGAAATCACTGAAGATGACTTAAAAACAATTGAAAAAGACATTCAGAAATTGACTGATGAATATATTGAAAAAGTAGATGACATTGTCAACGCAAAGATTGAAGAAATCATGGAAATCTAAAATAATTTTCATTATTTATAATCGGTCTTTAAATTCTGATTTATTCAGAAAAATTTAAAGAATTACCAGGAATTAAAATAAGGGCTAAACAGATATTTTGTTTAGCCTTTTTGAATTTGGAAAAATTACATGAAAGCGAGAAGAGACAGGAATTTTGCGAATTTTAATGCCTAAAAAATTACCTCACATTAGACAAAATAAAAATTTTGTATAATTTGGAGTGGGAGTTATGGTATAATTTAATCAGACAACCGGCAATAATTCGCGAAACTCAATAATCCTGTACGAATTTATTTTTGTCAAATACCGATAAATAATTTGGATCGAAATTTATTTTTGTTATTTGACTTACTTCATATTATTATTTTTTGACAGTCAGATATTTTTTATTGGATTTATCAGTGTTTAAATTTTTGTTTCAGCTTGTTATTTTTTTAATGCCTTAAATACTTAATATAATATTTATTTTTATTATAACCTGTTCTTTACCTTCTGGAGGTCTTTTATGAAACATACTTATGATGACATGCCTGACGTAGTTGCTGAATTTTTGAATTATATGCTCACCATTAAAAACAAATCTGAAAAAACTGTCCTGGAATATTATTATGACCTTAGAACTTTCCTGCGGTACATAAAAGTCATCAGGTACAGCGCTGACGAAAATGAATTTGATGAGATTCCGGTTAAAGACATTACCATAGATGACATTAAATCTATTGATCTGACTGATTTATACAGCTTTATGGCCTATATAAGCCGCGAACGCAGGAATTCAGCCGTGACCCGCGCCCGCAAAGTCGCATGTCTGAAATCTTTCTATAAATATTTATTCACCAAGGTCAAGCTTATAGATTATAATCCGGCTGCTGAGCTTGATTCGCCAAAAACTGTTAAAAGTCTGCCAAAATACCTGAAACTGGATGAAAGTATTGCCTTGCTGCAAAGCATCAATGGAAAGAAAAACGTTGCAAGGGATTATGCAATCATAACTCTTTTTTTAAACTGCGGACTTAGGTTGTCAGAGCTTGTTGGCATCAACATTAACGATATTCGTGGAGATGTGCTGACCGTTATAGGAAAAGGAAACAAGGAACGGACAATTTACCTGAACCAGGCCTGTAAGGATGCCATAGCCGCGTATCTTAAAGAACGCGCAGAATTAAAAGGTATCAAAGATCAGAAGGCCTTGTTTTTAAGTGAGCGGAAAAACCGTATAAGCCCTAAAACTGTCCAGTATCTGGTAAAGAAATATATCAAGGCTGCAGGACTGGACCCTGACAAATATTCTCCCCATAAACTCCGCCATACCGCGGCAACCTTGATGTATAAACACGGAAATGTGGATATTAGGGCCCTGCAGGCAATTCTGGGCCATGAAAGCGTTGCGACCACAGAAATATACACCCACATTGACAACGAACAGTTAAGGCAGGCTGTAAACAAGAATCCCCTGTCTTCAATTTCCCATAGCAATAAAAACAGAAAATCATCAGATGACGCGGAATAAACTTGGTATTTAAGCATTATTGCATATATAATTTGCTTTTCTTACTATAAAGGGCTGTATCTGGAATGATACAGCCCTTCAGCATAAATCTTCGGATTTACTTCAGGAAAACGTAATATCCTTTATAAGCCGCATATATGTCTGCTTTGCTGGCGATTTCAAAGGGTGAATGCATTGACAGCAGGGGAACACCTACGTCAATTACGTCCACGCCGAGGTTTGCAATCATCATGGCAATGGTTCCTCCCCCGCCTTTATCTACTGCGCCAAGCTCGGTAATATGCCAGGGGACATTATTTTCATTGAATAATCTTCTAACTTCATTAAGGAATTCAGCGCTGGCATCGCTGGCTCCCGATTTGCCTCTGGAGCCGCTGTATTTAAGAATGGCGATACCTTTTCCAAGATATCCGGCATTCAGCTTGTCATGGGTGCCTTCATAATTCGGATCCACTGCGGCATTGACATCCGCAGAGAGCATCTTTGAACGATACAAGGCCTTCCTGAGAAGACGGTCTGTGTACTGGCCGCTTGTTGTCATGGCGCATAAATCTGCGATGAAATCTTCCAGGGCAATGGATTCAGCGCCTGTGTTGCCCACACTTCCTATTTCCTCTTTGTCGGTCAGGTAGCAAATGGCAGTATATTCAGGAGCAGATGTACCCAAAATCGCCCTTAAAGCGGTATAGGCGCAAACTCTGTCGTCCTGCCCGTAAGCGCCGACCATACTTCTGTCAAAGCCTACATCTTTGGCCTTGAATGCAGGCACAAGCTCCAGTTCGGATGAAATCAGATCTTCTTCAACAATTCCGTATTTCTGGTTCAGCAAGGCCAGAATATTCTTCTTGAAGCGTTCCTTGACATCCTTGTCTCCAAGGGGCTCCGAACCGATGAGGGCATTCATGTCTTCCGCCCTGAAAGCCTCGCTCAGTTTCTTTTCATACTGGTCCTTTGCAAGGTGCGGCAATAGATCGGTTATTGTGAATACGGGATCATTTTCATCCTCACCCACATTTACTTCTACCACTGTACCATCGCTTTTGACTATTACGCCATGCAGGGCAAGAGGTATGGCGACCCACTGATATTTCTTTATGCCGCCGTAATAATGTGTCTTAAGGAAGACCATATCTGTAGACTCATACAAAGGATTGGGCTTGATATCAAACCTTGGGGAATCAACATGGGCGCCGACTATTCTCACGCCTTCTTCAGCCGGCTTCTTGCCGATGACCGACAAAAGCATCAGTTTATTTCTTATTATCCTGTAGACTTTATCCCCGGGATTAAGTTTTGATTTATCAAGCTCGTCAATGTTTTTGAAACCATTTTGTTCAGCCAGAATAACGCTTTCCTTTATAAATTCCCTTTCTGTTTTGGCTTTGTCCAGAAAGAGTTTATAATTCTCACAGAAGTCCATTATGTCTTTTTTGGAATATTCGGTATCCCAGACATTGACGGGCTTGTAGGTCAGTTCATCAAAGCTGATTTTGCCTCCGTTTCCGTTTGCTTCTTTGTTCATTCTGTTCCAAGGCTCCTTTCGATAATTTCATTTTGAAACAATAACATTATACCACTTTTTTCATAAAAAAAAACAATTAAGCACTATCACGGGTATTGATAAAAACCATGATGTTCAGATCTGAATGCAATCCGCAGGAGCAGTTGAAGTTGTAAGCGAAAAGCGAAGCTCGAGTGAGGGAAAATCACAGGATGTGATTTTAGCTGGCGCACGCACGGATGCGTGATCGCCCAGCGACCTCGCGAGAGCAAGCTTGAGCATAAACAACCTCCTGCGGCGAGGACGCAGGAAGATCTGAACATCATGGTATTTTTTATAGTATTCATATTTGAGAGGAAGGACGCAACACCGTCTCCTCATACCATAAAAGAAGGGTATCATACAGATACCCTTCCCTGCGCTTTCCTGAAATCATCCAACATACAATCCGCTTTCAGAGTATGATGCAGATCAAGCCACCTGAGCCTTCATTGATGATTTTCTGCAAGGTTTCCTGAAGCTTGAGCTGTGCGTCCTCAGGCATCTTATACAGCTTGTTTTGCAGACCTTCTGTGATAAGTTCGTAAAGCGATTTTCCGAAAATGTTTGACTCCCAGAGTTTTTCAGGTTTTCCTTCAAACTCTTTCAGCAGATAATTCACCAGCTCTTCAGACTGTTTTTCAGACCCGACCAGAGGCGCGATCTCTGTTTCAATATCGGCACGGATCATATGTATTGAAGGAGCGCTGGCCCTTAATTTAATACCGAACCTTGAGCCCTGGCGGATTATTTCAGGCGGCTCCAGGGTCAGCTCATCAAGTCTTGGAGTTACAACTCCGTAACCTTTGGTCCTTACATCATGAATTGCATTTTCCACTTTCTTATACTCACCGCGTATCTGAGCAAGTTCTCTGAGCACGGTGAAAAGTCTCTGCTCGCTGTCAATATCAAGTCCGGTATCTTCCTTGATAATGCGGTAAAATAGTCCTTCGGCAGGTTTGATGTTTACATTCAGTTCACCCGAACCCATGCTGAGTTTGCCAACCTCGGCCCTGTCCAGGAATTCATAATCTTTGAGTCTGCCGCAGGCATCATACGCCATCTGGATTGTGGACCTGTCTGTGAATGTATCCTTGATGGCGTTGATAAGTTCTCTCCTCAGCCAGTGATCATTTTCAAGGGAAAGCATCCAGCCAGGCAGGTTAAAGCGTATTTCACGAACAGGAAAGTCCATGAGAATTCCGTTAAATACCTTGTTTATAGCCGGTATGTCGAGATTAAGGCAGTCAATCGGGATAACAGGTTTTCCGTATTTTTCGCTTAATTCCATGGCAAGTTCTCTGGTCTGAGGAGCATCGGGCATTGAGGAGTTCAACAGGATTACATATGGCTTGCCGGAAGCATTCAGCTCTCTTATAACGCCTTCTTCAGCTTCCTGGTATTCATGTCTCGGAAACTGGGTAAAAGAGCCGTCTGTGGTAATCATAACACCAATGGTGGAATGATCGTTTATAACTTTACGAGTTCCAATACCGGCAGCTTCTTCAAAGGGAATTTCGGTGTCTGACCAAGGGGTTTTAACCATCCTGGGCACTTCACCATCCATATGGCCAATGGCGCTCTTGACCATGAAGCCAACGCAGTCAACCAGTCTGACCCGCAGATTGATGTTGTCATCCAGTGATATGGTAACTGCTTCATTGGGGACGAACTTAGGCTCGGTTGTCATTATCATTTTTCCTGAAGCACTTTGAGGAGTTTCATCAACAGCCCTTTCTCTGTCGTATGGATTTTTGATGTTCGGGATTACAAGGGTTTCCATGAATTTTTTGATAAAAGTTGATTTTCCTGTTCGAACCGGACCGACTACTCCGATATATATGTCGCCCTTAGTCCTCTCGGCAATGTCGTTATATATACCGTATAAACTCTCCACGGCCAATCCCCCTTTGGTAACGTCGATTCATGCTAAATGCATGCCCCATTTGGTCAATATAAATATATTGAACGGATTTTCGATTTATTCGAGAAATTTTGAACAAAAATTGAATTATTCCAAAATTACTCATTCAAAATTTTTAAACTTATAAAAGACATGAAAATTGAGAATGATAATCATGTCACGCAGACTATTTTTATTTTATGACGGAGGTGCGAGTTTTTATGAATAACGTGCAGCAGCATACAAATCAGCAGCAGCAAATGACGGGCCAGCAAGCCCAGGGACAGGCAATGCTTACCAGCAAAAACCTGACCATTCTGGAAGATATGATGAACTATGAATCACTGTATTTCAAGAAACTGGAAATGTATTCACAAAGCTGTAATGATGCCCAGTTGAAAGACATATGCAATAAAGCTGCCCAGCTCCATAAGAAACATTTTGATATGCTGTTCAATTATCTTAACTCTCATAACAGGCCTGTAAATCAGCAACAATAAAGGAGGAAAAAAGGATGCATACAAACGCTCTCTTTACTGAAAAGGAAATCCTTAATGATGCCCTCAGTGCCGAAAAACAAATGATAACCGCCTATGGAACATATCTGGCGGAGTGCACCTGTCAGAACCTGCGTTCAGAAATAATGAAAATACTCAATGATAAGCAGCAAATCCAGTTCCAGATATTTGACGTAATGCGTCAGAAAGGCTGGTATGATATTAAAAACGCCAATATAAACGACGTACAGAACGCAACACAAAAATACCAGGGTATGTTGCAGCAGATGCAATAAAATTCAAAAAGCCGGTTTTTGCTCCTGTACAAAAACCGGCTTTGTTTTCCGGGATTAATATATACCAACTTTATATATCTATGCTATGATGCCATTAAATTATATTGCATTTCAAGTTCACTTATGGTTTTCAAACTGAAGCTTTACT